>Ga0326727_10016363_pt1 | contig 15678 bp, 15 predicted proteins | sample MB2enrmetagenome_FD_207643 | JGI IMG/M metagenome (GOLD analysis project Ga0326727, IMG submission 207643) | Lab enriched peat soil microbial communities from McLean, Ithaca, NY, United States - MB29MY | ecosystem: Environmental > Terrestrial > Soil > Wetlands > Peat | place: USA: New York... | reverse complement strand
CGGATAGCCGGGTCCAGGGGTCGCTCGACCCCTGGCGGGGTCCAGGGGCAGAGCCCCTGGCCTTTGGAAAGGGAGCAAGTTCATGAACAACCGCAAGCGCCTGCTGGTCGCCAGCGGCATCACCGCCGCCGGATTGGCGTTGCTGGAAAAGCGTCCCGACGTCGAGGTGATCCTCTACGACACCGACATGCCGGATGAGGCGTACCGGGCGTTGCTGCCCGGCGCCCACGGCATCGCTCTCTATTCCAAGCAGTTCCTGCGCGAGGAGCTGGCGTGCGCCGACGAGATGCAGGTCGTGGCCCGGGTCGGCGTGGGTTACGACCTGGTCGATGTGCCGGGCTGCACCCAAAAGGGCATCCTGCTGATGACCACCGGCACCGCCAATTCGGTGAGCGTGGCCGAGCACGCGCTGTCGCTGATGCTCGACCTGGCCCGGCGCTCCGGCTTTTACGATGCGCTCATGCGGCGCGGCACCTGGGGCGAGCGGTTCATCGCCCCACCGATCGACCTCTACCAGCACACCGTGCTGGTGGTGGGGTTCGGGCGGATCGGCAGCCGGATCGCGGCGCGCTGCCGGGCGCTGGAGATGACCGTGCTGGTGTGCGACCCGTACGTGGACGAGGCGCGCATCGTTGCCGCCGGCTGCGAGAAGGTGACGCTGGCCGCCGGGTTGCCGCGGACCGACTTCGTGACCGTGCATTGTCCGCGCAACGCCGAGACCACCGGCATGATCGGCGCGGCCGAGCTGGCTTCGATGAAGCGCGGCGCCTACGTGGTGAGCACCGCGCGCGGCGGCATCGTCGAGGAAACGGCCCTGTATGACGCGCTGGTGTCCGGGCACCTGGGCGGTGCCGGGCTCGACGTGTTCGTGCAGGAACCGACGCCGGCCAGCCATCCGCTGTTGACGCTCAGCAACGTGGTGGCGGCGCCGCACATGGCCGGCAACACGGTGCAGGCGCTGGACCGCATGTGGCGCACGACCATCGCCAACGCGCTCAGCGTGTTCGATGGCGCGCCGGTCGTCGAGAACGTCATCAACAAGGAAGCGCTGCGCTAGCTATCGGCCGAAGCGGTCGCGCCAGCTCGGCAGGGCCGGCGGGTAAGGCAGGGCGGTCGCCTCGTAGACGCCACGCGCCACTGCCCGGGCCAGCACCGCGGTGGCGGCCTGGCCGAGTTCGGTGAGCGCATAGTCGTCGCCGAGCGGCCGGCGGCCGGTGCCGGCGGCGAAGATGGTGTCGCCGTCCATGGGCGCGTGCGCCGGCAGGATCGCCCGCGCCAGCCCGTCATGCGCCATGATGGCGAGCCGCTTCGCCTGGGCCTTGGTGAGGGTGGCGTCGGTGGCGACGAGGGCGATGGTGGTGCTGGTGCCGGGACCGCCCTTGAGCCGTGGCGCGAACGCGCCCGGCGGCATGGCGGCGGGCCAGGAGCGGCCGCCGAACTCCCTGCCCCGCTCGAACGGCGCGGCCCAGAACCAGGGGCCGTCGCCGATCAGCGGCGAGCCGACCGCGTTCACCGCCACGATGGCGCCCACCGTGTGGCCGGCGGCGGTCGTGGCGGAGGCCGAGCCCAGCCCGCCCTTGACGGTGGCGGTGGTGGTGCCGGTGCCGGCGCCGACGGTGCCGAGCGCGAAGGCGCCGCCCGCGGCCGCCCGGGCAGCCGCGTAGCCGAGCTCGCGATAAGGCGGGAACCGGCCCCAGTCCTTGTCGCCGCCGTTCAGGAGGTCGAACAGGATGGCGGAGCTGGCCAACGGCACCAGGGCACCGCGCAGGTTCAGGCCACGGCCGTCCTCGCGCAGCGCCGCCTGCACGCCGCCGGCCCCATCCAGCCCGAACACCGACCCACCGGCGAGCACCACGGCGTCGATCGCGCCGATGGTCATCTCGGGGGCCAGCATGTCGGTGTCCCGCCCGCCCGGTGCGCCGCCCAGCACGGCGACCGACGCGACGGCGGGCTCATCGAACAGGATGGCGGTGACGCCGGAGCCCAGCTTGAGGTCGGTGGCGTGGCCGACCGAAAGCCCGGCAACGTCGGTGATCAGGTTGAGCGTCATGCCCTTGCTCCCAGTGCCATAGCGAGGCGCTGCCTCGCGCTCCGCCAGGCCCGGCGCGCGCCTTCGCGCGACGGCTCCGCCCTGGACCCGCCAGGGGCCATATGGCCCCTGGACCCCATTTATTTGGGCGCTTCGCGCCGAACGGTGCCGCGGCGAGGATGGCGCGAAGCGCCCAAAAGAACGGGATCCAAGGGCCTCTCGGCCCGTCGCGCGAAGGCGCGCGCCGGACTTGGCGGGGGTCCGGGGCAGCGCCCCTGGCCTTGATCATCGCGTGTTGGCGTGGCCGAACTCGCGCTCCAGGCCGCGGCTGTATTTCGACATGGCGAAGCAGAAGGCGAAATAGATCACCGCCATCATCAGGTAGATCTCGGTGCCGAAGCCCTGCCAGTGCGGATCGGTCATCGCCACCTTGCCCGAGGTCAGCAGGTCGAAGATGCCGATGATCAGCACCAGCGAGGTGTCGCGGAAGAAGCTGCAGAAATTGTTCACCAGCGGCGGGATCACCATGCGCAGCGCCTGCGGCAGGATCACCAGCCCCATCGTCTTCCAGTAGGTCAGGCCGAGCGCGTCGGCCGCCTCGTACTGGCCCTTGGGCAGCGCCTGCAGGCCGCCGCGCACCACCTCCGCCAGGTAGGCGCCGGCGAACAGGATGAACGCCACCTGGGCGCGCAGCAGCTTGTCCGGATTGAGGCCGACCGGCATGAACAGCGGGAACATGACGCTCGCCATGAACAACAGGCTGATCAGCGGCACGCCGCGGATCAGCTCGACGTAGATCACCGAGAGCATGCGCACCGCCGGCATCTCCCAGGCGCGGCGGCCGAGCGCCACCAGGATGGCGAGCGGGAACGCCGCCGCCAGGCCGAAGGTGGCCAGCATCAGCGTGATCGGCAGCCCGCCCCACTCGTCCTGCGGCACGAAGTCGAGCCCGAGCACGCCGCCCCACATCAGCACGCCGCACACCCCGAGCGTCGCGGCCCAGATCAGCGCCAGCTCCCAGCGCCAGAACCGCCGGCAGGCCGAGATCGCGTACAGGCCGACGAACAGCACGGTGACGATGGCCGGCCGCCATTGCGAAAAGTAGGGGTAGCGGCCGAACAGGATCAGCCGGTACTTGTCGGAGATCACCGCCCAGCAGGCGCCGACGCCGGGCTGGCGGCAGGGGGCGGTGTCCGGCCCGTTCGGGCCGGCCGGCACCTGCCAGACCGCATCGACCACCGACCAGTCGAGGAACGCCACCGCCCAGCGGGCCATGAGGTAAAGCAGGAGAATGCTGACCGCGCTCGACCACCCGGTGCTGAACAGGTTGGCGCGCAGCCACCCCACCGGCCCCAGGGCCGCCGAGGGAAGCGGACGCCGCGTCCCGGGCAGCAGCGGCACGCCTGCGGCGCCATCGAGCGGGCTGGCCGGGCGCATCTCAGCGCTCCACCAGCGCAATGTGCGCGTTGTACCAGTTCATGAACGCGCTGATCGAGAGGCTGATCGTCAGGTACACCGCCATGATCATGGCGATGCCTTCGATGGCCTGGCCGGTCTGGTTCAGCGTCGTATCGGCCACCGAAACGATGTCCTGGTAGCCGATCGCCACCGCCAGCGAGCTGTTCTTGGTGAGGTTCAGGAAGTCGCTGGTCAGCGGCGGAATGATCAGGCGCAGCGCCTGCGGCAGGGTGACCAGCCGCAGCACCAGGCCGCGGTGCAGCCCGAGTGCCTGGGCGGCCTCCGCTTGCCCGAACGGCACCGCCTGGATGCCGGCGCGGACGATCTCGGCAATGTTGGCGGCGGTGTAGATCACCAGCCCGGCCAGCAGCGCGCCGTATTCCGGGCTGACCGCACCGCCGCCCTCGAAGTTGAAGCCCCGGAGCGCGGGGTAGTCGGGCACGAACGGCGCGCCGAACACCTCCCACACCACCAGCGGCGCCGCCACCAGCAGCGCCAGCGCCACCGGCCAGACCGGCGGCTTCGTCCCGGTCATGTCCTGCCGCCAATGGGCGATGCGGTTCCACGCCATGCTCAGCACCAGCCCAACCACGAACATCGCCGCCATCCAGCCGTAGGCCGGATGCCACTCGAGCAGCGCGAAACGGATGCCGCGGTTGGAGAGAAACAGCAGGTTGCCGAGATGCAGCGCCTGCCTGGCCGCGGGAAGGTTCTGCAGCAGCAGGTACCAGAACAGGAGTTGCAGCAGCACCGGGATATCGCGCATCAGCTCGACGTAAGCGGCGGCGAGGTGCGACAGCAGCCAATTCGCCGACAGCCGGCAGATGCCGATCACCGTGCCGAGGATGGTCGCCAACACGATGCCGACGAGAGCTACCCTGAGCGTGTTGACCACGCCGACCAGCAGGGCACGGCCGTAGGTATCCACGTCCGGATCGTACGGCAGCAGGGACTCGCCGATCGGGATGCCGGCCGTGCGGCCGAGGAAGGCGAAGCCGGTGGCGATGTGCCGCGCGGCCAGGTTGCGCGCGGTGTTGGCGGCCAGATACCAGCCGATCGCCACCACCAGGCCGACGATGAGGATCTGCCAAAGCAGGCTGCGGAAGCGCGGATCCGACCACGCCAGGTGCATCCGGCGCTGAGCGGGAGGCTGACGGACCATGACTGCCATGCGCGACCTCCCGTGGTCAGCTGATGGCGAGGCGCTGCCTCGCGCTCCGCCCGGGCTTCGCCCGGGACCCGCCAGGTCCGGCGCGCGCCTTCGCGCGACGGGCCACATGGCCCCTGGACCCCATGATTTGAGGCGCTTCGCACCGAACGGTGCCTCGGCGAGGATGGCGCGCAGCACCCAAAAGAATGGGATCAAAGGGCCTCTCGGCCCTTTGCGGGGTCCAGGGGCAGCGCCCCTGGCCTGCAGCTTTCAGAGGATCGGCGGGGCGTATTGCAGGCCGCCCTTGTTCCACAGCGCGTTGAGGCCCCGCTGCACGCCCAACGGGGTCATGTTGCGGTCCCACATCTCGGCGAAATTGCCCACCTGCTTGATGATGTTGTAGGCCCACTTGTTGTCGACGCCGAGCGCCTTGCCCATGTCGCCCTCAAGTCCCAGCAGGCGGCGGATGTCGGGATTGGTGCTCTTCATCATGTCGTCGACGTTCTTGCTGGTGATGCCTTCCTCCTCGGCGTTGAGCTGGGCGAACTGGCCCCAGCGGACCAGGTCGAACCACTTGTCGTCGCCCTTGCGGACCATGGCGGCGAGCGGCTCCTTGCTGATCAATTCGGGCAGCACGAGGAGGTCGTCCCGGTTCGGCTGGCTGCCCCGGAAGGTGGCGAGCTGCGAGGAATCCGACGACATGGCGTCGCAGCGGCCGGACAGGAAGGTTGATTCCACCTCGGTGAGGCTGTCGATCAGGACCGGCGTGAACTTCATGTTGTGCACGCGGAACCAGTCCTGGATGGCGAGCTCGGTGCTGGTGCCGGGCTGCACGCAGATGGTGGCACCGTCCATCGCGGAGACCGACTTCACGCCGCTCGCCTTCTTCACCAGGAAGCCGGTGCCATCGTAGAAGTTGATGCCGGTGAACATCCCGCCCAGGTTGGCCTCGCGGCCGAGCGTCCAGGTGGTGGTGCGGATCAACAGGTCGATCTCGCCCGATTGCAGGGCGGTGAAACGGTTCTGCGTGGTCAGCGGCACGAACTTGACCTTGCTGGCATCGCCCAGCGCCGCCGCCGCGACGACGCGGCAGGAGTCGGCATCGAGCCCGCGCATGACCCCTTGGCTGTCCGGCAGCGAGAAGCCCGGGATGCTGCCGCCGACGCCGCAGATCACCTGGCCGCGCGCGCGGACGGCATCGAGCGTGGCCGAGCCGCTGCCCTGCGCCAGGGCGGCCCCAGCCCATCCGGCCAGCACGGCGCCCGCCACGACGGCGCCAAGGACGGGAATCGATCGGTTCATTGCTTTGTTCTCCCAATACGCCGGGCTCGCGGCGCCACGTCGCCGCAGGTGCTCCGCACCGCCAGGTTGAGCCCCGGCACCCACCATACGCCAGCATGCAAGTTCCGGCCCGCGGCGTCCACAGGTGATCGGCGTCCCCGGCGTGCCTTGCATCCGGCGCCGTAACCATGCAAAGCCACCGGCGATGACGACGATCAGGTCCGCCCTCCGCATCTGGCCGGCGCTGTTGCCGGTGCTGTTCTTCCTCGGCTTCGTGCTGGCCCCGCCGCTCAACCACGACGTGGCCGCCGTGCTCGCCTTCAGCCAGCGCTGGCTCGACGGTGGACACCTTTACGTCGACCTGATCGACGTGAACCCGCCGCTGATCTTCGTGCTGAACCTGCTGCCGGCTTCCCTCGCCGCCAGGTTCGGCATCGACGCGGTGACCGCGCTCAAGGGTTGCCTGCTGGCCTGGGGCGCGGCGGTGTGGCTGCTGGCGCTATGCGTGCGCGACCGGGCGGCCGGCGGACCGGTGGAGCGGGCGCTGTTGCTGGTGCTGCCCGGGCTCTTCGTGTTCGCGCCGGGGTACGATTTCGGCCAGCGGGACTGCCTGATGGTAGCCTCCGCCGTGCCCTACGTCTACCTCGCCGCCCGGCGGGCCAACGGCGAGGCGCCGCGCGGGCGGATCGCGGCGGCGGCGCTGGCGGCGGTTGGCTTCGCCCTCAAGCCATATTTCCTCGGCCTGCCCGTGCTGGTGGAAGCCGGGGTGGCGGTGGCGGTGGGCCGGCTGAGGTGGCGGCGCGATCCGGTGCCCTGGACCATGGCGGCGTTGTGGCTGGTCTACCTCGCCTGCCTGCCGATCCTGTTCGGCGCCTATCTGTTCCGCGTCGTGCCGATGGTGTGGGACCTCTACATCGGCCTGTCCGGCCTCAGCGTGCTCGACACGCTGGAGCTTCCCCGCGTCGGCACCGCGGCATTGGCACTGGTGGCGCTGCTGTGGGTGGCGTTCCGCTCCCGTGCGGGCGGCAGGCTCCCACGCATCCTCGGGCTGGCGGCGCTCGGCGCGCTTGCCTCGACGCTGGTGCAGGGCAAGGGCTGGTCGTACCACGTGGTGCCGCTGGAGTTGTTGACGCTGGCGCTGGCCACGGTGCTGGCGGCGCGCTTCCTCGATGCGCTGGAGGCGACGCGGCTGCTGGCCGCGCCCGTGCTGGTCGGCATCCTCGGGGCTGCCTTCGTTGCCTGGGCGGCGGAGAATGACCAGGCGCCGTGGAACGAACTGACCTACCGCGACAGCGACGTGGCCCACCTGACCACGCTGTTGCAGCACACCGCCGAGGGCGGCCGCGTGCTGGTGCTGTCGCCGCAGATTTCGCCGATCTTCCCGGCGCTGAACTATGCCCACGCGCGGCAGACGTTCATGTCGATGAGCATGTGGATGCTGCAGGGCAGTTACGAGAAGTGCCTGCCCGACGGCCGGCGCTACCGCGAAATATCTGAGATGCCGCCGTTCGAGGCGCTCGTCTTCCGCGACGTGGCCGAGCAGATGACGCGCCAACCCACCGCCGTCATCGTCGACCGCTGGCCCGGCATTCCCGACTGCAACGACGTGCCCTTCGACTTCATCGCCTATTTTTCGCGCGACCCGGCCTTCGCCGAGGCCTGGTCGCACTACCGCCCGGCCGGGGAGTGGGAACGCTTCCGCCTCTACACGCGGGCGGAGTGATGGCGAGGCGCCGCCTCGCGCACCGCCAGGGCTCCGCCCTGGACCCGCCAGGGGCCGAGAGGCCCCTGGACCCCATGACTTTGGGCGCTTCGCGCCATGCTCGCTGGAGGGTCAGAACACTGGCAGTTCGGGCAGCGGAGTGCCGAGCCACTTGTGGTAGATCGTGTCAAGCTCGCCGTTGTTCTTGATGTAGTAGATGAAGGTGTTGACCCACTGCAGCAGGTCGGTCTGGCCGCGGCGCAGCGTGATGCCGTTGGGCTGGTGGCGCAGCACCATCTTCACCTCGTAGGCGGCCGACGGGTTCATGTCGACGATCTGCTTGGCGGTCATGTTGTTCACGCCGATGGCGTCGATCTGGCCGGACAGCATGGCCTGCGCGGTGGAGGCATCGTCGTCGAAACGCATGATGCGCGTGCCCTGCGGTGCGATCGCCGAGAGCGCCGTGTCCTGGGTGCTGGCGCGGGCCACCCCCACCTTGAACGCCTTCAGGTCCTCGGCGCCGGAGATCTTCGTGCTCTTTGGCGCCAGCAGTTCGATGTCGATGCTGGCGTAGGGAATGGAGAACGTCACCTGGCGGGCGCGCTCCGGGGTGATGCCGAAGCACGCGATCAGCATGTCGACCTTGCCGGTGAGCAGGTAGGGAATGCGGTTCGGTCCGGTTAGCGGCACCAGTTCGAGTTCCACGCCCAGGTATTTCGCCATGAGGTTGGAGACGTCGACATCGTAGCCTTCGTATTTGTTGTTGCCGACGGTGAGGCCGAACGGCGGCAGGTCCACCAGCAGGCCGACCTGCACCTTCTTCCTGTTCAGCACGTCGTCGATGGTTTGTGCCGCGGCTGGGCGGGTGGCGCCGAACAGGATGCCGGCGGTGCCGAGGGCACCGAGTACGCCGAGCGGGCGGCGCGGAAGCATCTTTGTGGACATGCGTGATTCTCCTTGCATCAGGACGGATGGCGCGAAGCGCCCAGGCGTTGGGGTCCAGGGGCCTCTCGGCCCATGGCGGGAGTCCAGGGGGCAGAGCCCCCTGGCGGAGCGCGAGGCAGCGTCTCGCCTCAGAACACCGGCAGTTCGGGCAGCGGGGTCCCGAACCACTTGTGAGAGATAGTGTCCAATTCGCCGTTGTTCTTGATGAAATAGACGAAGGTGTTGACCCACTGCAGCAGATCGGTTTGCCCGCGACGGACACTAATGCCGCACCGCGATGATCCGCGCAGGACCATTTTTACTTCGTAGTGTGCTGATGGATTCATCTCCCCGATCCGCAGGGCGATCAAGTTGTTCGCTCCAAGAGCGTCGACCTGCCCGGACAGCATCGCCTGCACTGCACTGGCATCGTCGTCAAACCGCATGATGCGGGTTCCCGCCGGCGCGATGGCGGTGACGGCGGCGTCCTGAATGGTGGCCCGGGAGACGCCGACCTTCAGTCCCTTCAGGTCAGCGGCACCGGTAATCCTGGTCTCTTTCGGGGCCAGCACGTTGATTTCGATGGTTGCATAAGGAATCGAGAAAGCCACCTGGCGGGCGCGCTCGGGCGTGATGCTGAGGCTGGCGATCAGCATATCGACCTTGCCCGTCAGCAGGAAGGGGATGCGGTTCGGGGCGGTGAGCGGCACCAGCTCGAGATCGACACCCAGATACTTCGCCATAAGCGTTGCGACGTCGACGTCATAGCCTTCGCACTGGTTACTGGCATTGACCACGCTAAAGGGCGGCATATCCTGCACGGTGCCAGCCTGCAGCTTTTTCTTATTCAGTATGTCGTCGATGCTTTGCGCCTGGGCAGAGCGGGTGGCGCCGAACAGGGTGCCGGCGGCGCCGAGCGCGCCGAGCAGGCCAAGCGGGCGGCGGGGGAGAAGGAGCGAACGTGCACTCGACATGGACTTGCCTCCTTGGGTTATGGCGGAACGCCGCCGAAACGGGCCTCCAGGCGGCGGCTGAACCACGACAGCGGCCAGCAATTCCGCCGGTCGATATCAAAACACCGGCAGCTCGGGCAGCGGAGTCCCGAGCCACTTGCGGCAGATGGTGTCCAGCTCGCCGTTGTTCTTGATGAAATAGACGAAGGTGTTGACCCACTGCAGCAGATCAGTCTGGCCGCGACGCAGAGCGATGCCGGCCCGCGATGATCCTCGCAGCATCATCTTGACCTCGTACTGCGCCGAGGGGTTCATGTCCATGATCGTCTTGGCAGTCATGTTGTTCGCGCCCAGCGCGTCGATCTGGCCGGACAGCATGGCCTGCGTGGCGCCGGCATCGTCGTCGAAGCGCATGATGCGGGTGCCCGGCGGCGCGATGGCAGTGACGGCGGTGTCCTGAATGGTGGCGCGGGCGACGCCGACCTTCATCCCCTTCATGTCGTCGGCGCCGGTGATCTTGGTAGCTTTCGGGGCCAGCAATTCGATGTCGATGCTGGCGTAGGGGATCGAGAACGCCACTTGGCGGGCGCGCTCAGGCGTTATGCTGAAGCAGGCGCTCAGGACATCGATCTTGCCGGTGAGCAGGTAAGGAATGCGGTTCGGGGCGGTGACCGGCACCAGCTCGAGATCGACGCCCATGTACTTCGCCATGAGCTTGGAGACGTCAATATCATAGCCCTCGTACTGGTTGCCGGCCGGGGCCAGGCCGAAGGGCGGAAAATCGATCTCCACGCCGATCTGCAGCTTCTTCTTGTTCAGTATGTCGTCGATGCTCTGCGCCTGGGCGGAGCGGGTGGTGCCGATGAGGGCGCCGGCGGCGCCGAGCGCGCCGAGCAGGCCGAGCGGGCGGCGGGGGAGAAGGAACGAACGTGCACTCGACATGGACTTGCCTCCTTGGGTTATGGCGGAACGCTGCCGAAACGGGCCTCCAGGCGGCGGCTGAACCACGACAGCGGCCAGCATAGGATGAAGTAGATAACGGCGACGAGGCCGAAGACGAGGAACGGGCGGAACGTGGCGTTGTTCATGATCTGCCCGGCACGGGTCAGCTCGACGAAGCCGATGATCGAGGCGAGCGATGTCGCCTTCAGCAGTTGCACGAGGTAGCCGACGGTCGGCGCCACCGCGATGCGCGCGGCCTGCGGCAGCACCACGGTGCGCATGCGTGCCGGGAAGCGCAGGGCCAGCGCGGTGGCCGCTTCCCACTGCCCCTTCGGGATCGCCTCGATGCAGCCCCGCCAGATCTCGCCGAGGAAGGCGGCGCCGTTCAGGGTCAGGGCGACGGCGGCGGCCACCAGCGGGTCGACCGAGCCGCCGAACATGGCGGCGCCGAAGAACACCAGGAACAGTTGCATCAGGAGCGGCGTGCCCTGGAAGAGTTGGATGTAGCCGGTGGCGGCGACCCTGACCCAGGCCGCTGGCGCGGTGCGGGCGAGCGCCACCCCCAGCCCGACAATGCCGCCGCCGGCGAAGGCGATCAGCGTCAGAGCCACCGTCCAACGCACCGCCGTGACGATGAACAGCGCTTCGGATGGGCCGAACTGGCGGATCATCCCCGCTCCTCCCGCACGAACACGGCGCGGTGGATGGCGGCGAAGGTGCCGGAAAAGGCCATCGACAACGCCAGGTAGATGGCGGTGACGACGATATAGATTTCGAAGCTGCGGAAGGTGCGGCTCTGCAGGTCGTTGGCGGCGCCCGTGAGTTCCTGCGCCGAGATGGTGGAGACCACGCTGGAGCCGAGCATCAGCAGGATGAACTGGCTGGTGAGCGCCGGATAGATGGTCTGCAGCGCCGGGAACAGGATGATGTGGCGGAAGATCTGCAACGGCCTGAGCCCGAGGGCGATGCCGGCTTCGATCTGGCCGCGCTGGATGTTGTCGATGCCGGCACGCACGATCTCGATGCCATAGGCGCCGACATTGACCACCATGGCCACCAGCGCCGCCTGGTTCGAATCGAGCCTGAGCCCGATCGACGGCAGGCCGAAGAAGATCAGGAAGATCTGCACCAGGAACGGAGTGTTGCGGATGGCTTCGATGTAGGCGTCGATCGCCCAGCGCAGCGGCCGCGGCCCCATGGTCTTGCCGAGCGCGCCGGCGATCGCCACCACCAGGCCGAGCGCCATCGCGCTGGCCGACAGCTGGATGGTGAGCCAGGTGCCCCAGAGCAGATCGGGCCAGGCCGCCCAGACGTCGCCGAACTGGAACGTGTAGTGCATCGCACTCCCCGCGGTCGATGCAGCACGGATACAGCGGCGGCCGTTGCAGTGGAACAGCCGTGATCGCGGGTGCTGTCCAGGCGCCCACGCCCGCCCGCGCGGGTTGGCCGCGAGCGCAAGTTCGAGTCAAACTGCGCCGATGGCCATGCTCCCCTACCGCCGCAAGCTGACCGACACCGGTGTCGAGACCATCCAGGGCATCGCCCTGGTGACTGCGGCCTACATGGGAATGTCGCTTGGCGACGGCTCGGTGAAATGGGCGTTGCCGGCGGCCGGGCTGGCCGGCGCCATGATCGGCCGGGCGGTGTTCGGTATGCCCACGGTGGCGCTGGTGGCCCGACTGCAGGGAAGGGGCGGCTGGCGGCGCCTCAGGCCAGTGCGCTGGCCGCTGGTGCTGCTGCGCAGCGTTTTGCATTGCGCCTCCGCACTGTGCTGGTACCTGGCCTGGAACATGCACATGGCGCTGGCCGACAGCTACGCGGTCGGCTTCTGCACCCCGCTGATCATGACGCTGGCCGCGGTGCCGCTGCTGCACGAACGGCTGCGCTCCTATCGCGTCGCCGCGATCGCGTTCGGCTTCATGGGCGTGCTGGTGATGCTGCGGCCGGGCGGGGAGCTGTGGACGCCGGCGACGGGGGTGATGGTGCTCGGGCTGTTCCCGCTGGCCGGCTCGCGCATCCTGATCCGCTTCCTGGCCACCACCGAGACCGCCGAGTGCCTGACCTTCTGGATGATCGCCATGCACCTGCCGATGGGGCTGCTCGTGTGGGTGTTCGCGCCGATCCCCGGGCTGACCTGGGCGGCCCTGGTGGCGCTGGTGGTCAACGGGCTGTGCAACGGGGTGGCCCACTGGCTGCAGTCGCGGGCCTTCGCGCTGGCGCCGATCGGCGCGCTGGCGCCGTACGAGTACACCTCGCTGCTGTGGGGCACCGCGGTGGGCTGGGTGCTGTTCGCCGAGTTGCCCAAGCGCGACGCCCTGCTCGGCGCCGCCATCGTGATCGCCGCCAGCCTCTACAACCTGCACCGCGAACAGCTTCGCCGCCGCGCGGAGCTCGACGCCGCCGCGCTGGCCGGCCGGGGGCCGGCCGCACCCGGCGCGGAGTAGCGGATGCCAATCCCTGTCCGGCGCGTGCTGCACGACACCGGGGCCGACAACGTGCGGGGCATCGGGCTGGTGTGCGGCGCCTACCTGCTGATGGCGCTGGGCGATGGCTCGGTGAAATGGGCGCTGCCGGCGATCGGGCTCGCCGGGGCGATGATCGGGCGGGGCGTGTTCGGTGCTGCCACGGTGGCGGCGCTGGCGGGTGCCAGGGGGTGGGGGCGGCTGCGGCCGGTGCGCTGGGGGCTGGTGGCGCTGCGCAGCGCCGTGCACAGCACCTCGTCGCTGCTCTACTACCTGGGCTGGCAGCTCGGCCTGACGCTCCCCGACAGCTACGCCATCAATTTCTCCGCGCCGCTGCTGATGACCGCCCTGGCGGTGCCGCTGCTGCACGAGCGCCTGCACTGGCGGCGCGCCGCCTCCACCGCGCTCGGCTTCGCCGGCGTGCTGGTGATGGTGCGGCCGGGTGGGGAGCTGTGGAATATGGCGGCGTTGGTGACGCTGGCCAGCATCCCGCTGCTCGCCGTCTCCCGCAACCTGACCCGCCTCCTGGCCACCACCGAAACGCCCGAGTGCCTGTCGTTCTGGCTGCTGGCGGCGCACGTTCCGGCCGGGCTGCTGCTGTGGGCGGTGCTGCCGATCCCCTCGCTGCCGTGGCTTGCGGTGGCGGCGGTGGCGGCGCTGGGCTTGGCCAACGGGGTGGCGCACTGGCTGCACTCGCGCGCCTTCGCGCTGGCCCCGGTGGGCGCGCTGGCGCCGTACGAATACACCTCGCTGCTGTGGGGCGGCGTGGTGGGCTGGGTGGCGTTCCGCGAGTTGCCCAGCCGCGACGCGCTGCTCGGCGCCGCCATCGTCGCCGCGGCGGGCCTCTACAACCTGCACCGCGAGCAGGTGCGCAAGCGGGAGGAGGCGCGGCTCGGGCAACTCGCCGCGCCGGAGGCGGTTGCGGCGGCGGCCGCCATGGTGCATCGAGGCCGCGAATGAGGGGGACGAGCATGGCCTTCCTGACCGAGCCCGAACCCGTGCGGGAGACAGTCATTCCGGTTGCCGCGGGGATCGCGCGCATCGTCGCCGCCAACCCGGGCGCGATGACCTACCACGGCACCAACACCTGGCTGATCGAGGGAGCCGACGGGATGAGCGTGCTCGACCCCGGCCCCGACGACCCCCGGCACGTGGCGGCGATCCTGCAGGCGAGCGGCGGGCGGGTGGCGCGCATCCTGCTCAGCCATCACCATCGCGACCATGCCGGCGCGCTGGCGGCCCTGCGCGCGGCCACCGGCGCGCCCGCCTGCGCGCACACGGCCACGCTGGTGCCCGACCTTAGCCCCGACATCGGGCTCACGCCGGGCCATGCCGCCGACCACCTCTGCTTTGCCCGCGCGGACGGCGTCATTTTCACCGGGGATCACGTGATGAGCTGGTCGACCAGCGTGATCAGCCCGCCGGCCGGCGACATGGCGGCCTACTTCGCCTCGCTCAGGCGGCTGCTGGCGCGCCAGGACCGGCTGCTGCTGCCCGGCCACGGCCCGCCGCTGGCCTCCCCGCGCGGCTATCTGGAGGCGCTGCTGGCGCATCGGCAGGGCCGCGAGGCGGCGGTGCTGGCGGCGATCGCGGCCACGCCGCAGACGCCGGCGGCCCTGGTGGGCGCGATTTATGGCTCGATCGATCCCCGCGTGCGCGGTGCCGCCGAGCGCACCGTGCTTGCCCACCTGTTGAAGCTTGCGGCGGAAGGCCGCGCGGCCGAGCGCGATGGCGCTTGGGCAGCGCGGCATGACCCATAACGGCGAGGAGGAGCGCCATGCCATCCTACGAATACGTCACGGTGGACGTGTTCACCGACCGCCGCTTCGGCGGCAACCCGCTGGCCGTGCTGGTGGAGGCGTCCGGGCTGAGCGATGCCCAGATGCAGACGCTGGCGCGGGAGTTCAACTACTCCGAGACCACGTTCGTGCTGCCGCCCGCCGACCCGCGGCACACGGCGCGGGTGCGCATCTTCACCCCGGCCACCGAGATGCCGTTCGCCGGCCACCCGAACGTGGGTACCGGCTATGTGCTGGCCGCCCGCGCTGCGGCCCCACCGGAGCATTTCACGTTCGAGGAGGGCGCCGGCCTGGTGCGCGTGCACGTCCTGAAAGGCTCCGACGGCCGGCCCGAGGGCGCGCGCATCTCGGCGCCCCGGGCGCTGTCGATCGGGGATGCGGTGCCGACCGCGACGGTAGCGGCCTGCGCGTCCTTGAAGGTGGCGGATTTTGCGACCACGGCACACGAGCCGCTGGTGGCCTCGGTCGGCACGCCGTTCGTGATCGCCGAGGTCACCAGCGTGGCGGCGCTCGAGCGGGCGGTGCCGGATTTCGCGGCGTTCAAGCGCGCGGAAGGGGAATTCCCCACGCTCAGGGGCAATTTCAACCTGCACCTTTACGTGCGGCTGGAAGGCGAGTCCACGCGGCTGCGCACGCGCATGTTCGCGCCGCTGGCCGGCGTGGTGGAGGACCCGGCGACCGGCAGTGCCAATGCGACGCTGGCGGCGTTGCTCACCTCGCTGGCGCCGGGCGACAACCTATCGCTCGCCTACGACATCGCGCAGGGCCAGGAGATCGGCCGGCCGAGCCGCTTGCTGGCGACCGCGCGCAAGACCCCGGACGGGCCGGTGGAGGCGACGGTGGCCGGCAACTGCGTGGCGGTGATGCGGGGACGGGTGGAGGTGTAACATCAGAAAGGCCAGGGGCGCTGCCCCTGGACCCCGCAAAGGGCCGAGAGGCCCTTTGATCCCATTCGTTTGGGGTCCAGGGGCCATATGG
>Ga0326727_10016362_pt1 | contig 15678 bp, 12 predicted proteins | sample MB2enrmetagenome_FD_207643 | JGI IMG/M metagenome (GOLD analysis project Ga0326727, IMG submission 207643) | Lab enriched peat soil microbial communities from McLean, Ithaca, NY, United States - MB29MY | ecosystem: Environmental > Terrestrial > Soil > Wetlands > Peat | place: USA: New York... | reverse complement strand
TTAGCTCACATACAGGCATCCCGGACGCTCCTGTAGCCTGATTTGTGCGGGAAGTGTCCCAGATCACATCGAGAGAGATCCGCGGAACCTCCCAGCACGGCCGTTGTGAAGAGGTCACGATGAGCGTGTTCAAAGATGCAGGCCATCTTTTCCGGTTTGCGGGGCTCTTCGTCCTCGCCTTTCTGGTATTTCTCGTGGTGCGCCACTACGTTGTCCCCAAGAGCTTTGGGGAGTATGGGCACTACCGCGGAGCCGCTATCGGCGAAATTGCCGCTCATCCGATCCGATTTGCCGGGCACGACACCTGCGAGACATGCCATGCAGACGTGGCGGAGATAAAGAACAGCGGCAAACACGCGCATGTAAACTGCGAAGCCTGCCACGGCGCGCAGGCCAAACATGCCGGCGCCGACGACCCATCGACAGTCAAGCCCGTTCTGCCGGAAACAACCGTTCTCTGCGCCCGCTGCCACACGGCCAGCGCCGCCAAACCCAAGGGTTTTCCGCAGGTTGTGCCGGCGGATCACTCCACGGGCCTGCCCTGCGATACCTGTCACAAGCCGCATAACCCGGCGATGGATGCGGGAGGCGCGAAATGAATATATCCCGGCGTCAGATCATGATTCTTTTGCCGGCGGCGGCGGTGGCATGGAAGTATGTGCTCGCCGGAACTCCGGAAGAGTCGCCTAACTACAAGATGAGCGATCACTGGTGGAGCATGTTGATCGATATTCCCAAGTGCATCGGCTGCGGCAACTGCGTGCGCGCCTGCCAGGCGGAGAACGATGTGCCGGAAATGAGCTTCCGCACCTGGGTGGAGCGCTACCATATCTCCGACTGGCAGATGGCCAATCCCCTGGGCGTCATGAGCAACCCCATGACCGATCCTCAGGTTATCTCGCCCGACGGCGGCAAGGAAGGCTTCCCGGTAACCACCGACGAGAGCGGAAAGTACTTCTTCGTTCCCAAACTCTGCAACCATTGCGCGGATTCGCCGTGCACGCAGGTGTGCCCCGTTGGCGCCACCTTCATAAGTCCGGACGGCGTGGTGCTGGTGGATCAGACTTACTGCCTGGGCTGCGCCTATTGCGTGCAGGCCTGCCCCTATGGCTGCCGCTACATTCATCCGGTGAAGAAGGTGGCGGATAAGTGCACGCTCTGCTACCACCGGATTACCAAGGGACTTACAACCGCCTGCTGCGAGGCCTGCCCCACCGGGGCGCGGCAACTGGCCGATCTGAAGAACCCCAAGGATCCGATCCACGAATTCCTGAAGACGCACAGCGTGCAGGTGCTGAAGCCGCAGATGGCCACCGGCGCAAAGGTCTTCTACAACGACCTGGACGGCTCGGTGCGGTAGGAGCAGCTTTTAGCTGAATAAGTGAGGAGTTATGAGCGGAGTTGAAGGCTTCATGTATCCGAACGAGGTCGGGCTGCAATGGAGCGTGCTGATCGTCCTCTATCCGTTCATCACAGGACTGGTGGCGGGCGCGTTCATTCTGGCGTCGCTGGAGCGGGTTTTCCGCGTTGAAGCGGTGAAGCCCACTTACCGGCTGGCGCTGCTGACGGCGCTGGCTTTTCTGCTGGTTGCGCCTCTGCCTCTGCAGTTGCATCTCGGCCATCCAGAGCGCTCGCCGGAGATGTACTTCACTCCGCACAGCACCTCGGCCATGGCCATGTTCGGCTATGTGTATCTGTGGTATTTAATGGCCGTGCTGGTGCTGGAGATATGGCTCGACTACCGGCGCGAGATTGTGCTGCTGTCGCAATCGAGCAAGGGCCTGTTGCGCATTGTTTACCGGCTGATGACGCTGGGATCGAATAACATCAGCGAGCGTTCTCTGGCCATCGACGAGCGGGCGGGCTGGATTGTGACGCTGGTGGGAATTCCATCCGCTTTTTTGCTGCACGGATATGTCGGCTTCATCTTCGGCTCGGTCAAGGCGAACCCATGGTGGTCGTCGCCCATGATGCCGGTGGTGTTCATCTTTTCGGCCATGGTGTCGGGGATTGCCGGGGTGATGCTTCTCTACATGGCGATCACCAAGCTGCGCAAGCTGAAGATCGACATTCGCTGCGTGGATACCATCGCCATGTACCTGTTCTACATCTTCATCATCGACTTCAGCCTGGAGATGCTGGACCTGGTTCACCGCATCTACGAGGCCGACGAGTCCTTCCGGAGCCTGAACTTCATGGTCCACACCCAGCTGTACATCCCGCACATCGTCATCCAGATATGCCTGGGCACGCTGACGCCCATCATCCTGCTGGGCATCACCCAGGTGGTGAGGCTGCCCCAGATTGCGCGCCTGCGCATCTACTCGGTGGCCGGATGCCTGACGCTGATCGGCATCTTCGCCATGCGCTGGAACGTGGTGATCGGCGGACAGTTGTTCAGCAAGAGTTTTCTTGGCTACACGACTTACAAGATGGGCCTTGTGACGCGCGAGGGGCTGCTTGTGGCGATTGCGCTGACCCTGCTGCCGCTGCTCTTCCTGTGGGCGCTGGTGAAGCTGCTGCCCCCGTGGCCCGATGAGAGCGCGCCCGCAGCCGTGGCCCCGAACTGAGGGGACCCTTCAAGAAACAACCCGTTCCGCGCCCGACTCTTCCTGATAGCATGTCGGTATGAATTCGACGCCGCTTCGCAAGTTTGTTCGCGCCGTGTCGATGGCCGGCGCTGTTTTGATCCTGGGCGCGGTTCTCAACTTCTCCTGCGCCGTGGCCCAGGATGCGCACGCAGCCACGCAGCCGGATTCCGCGGCCAAAGCGCCCGATCGCGACCGCATCCTTGAGGTTCTCAGGGGGCTGAGCCGGGGCCGGCCGGTGGGGCAGGTGGCAGTTTCACCGGACGGCAAACGGCTGGCGTGGACAGAGCCCGCCGGCGGGGGCGAGGAGATTCGCATGGCCCCCATCGACGACCTGACCAAGGGCGGACGCGTAACGGCGGCGGCCAAGCCGGAGCAGTACTGTTACGAGGGCGAAATGACCTGGGCTCCGGACTCGAAGGCGCTGGCTTTCTTTTCCGACTGCGCCAAACCGGGCGAGCAGGCGGATTTGTATCTGTCCCGGATGGACGGCAAGCCGGCGCAGCGGCTGACCGGGCTGAAGGGATACGTGGATGCTCCTGCGTTTTCGCCGGACGGGAGCAAGGTGGCCTTCCTGTATGTGGAGGGCGCCACGCGGCCGGCCGGGGCGCTGGCGGCGATGAAGCCGCCCGCCGGGGTGATCGGCGAGGATGATGTCGAGATCCAGCGGGTTGCAGTGGTCCCCGTCCTTGCGGACAAACTGCCACCTGCGGGGCTGCTGCAGCCGGCGATGGCGACGCCGGCAAACCTGCATGTGTACGAGTTCGACTGGCGGCCGGATTCGAAGGGGTTGGCGTATGTGGCGGCCGACCCGCCGGGCGAGAACAACTGGTGGGTGGCGAAGCTGTATACGCAGGCGATTGGCGCCGCGCCCGCCGCGATACTGGCGCCCGCGCAGGTTGCCGGGCCGCTGCACGGGCTGCAGATTGCGGAGCCGCGATGGTCGCCGGAGGGAAAGGCGATTGCCTTCATCGGCGGGCTGATGAGCGACCAGGGAGAGACGGGAGGCGACGTGTGGATCGTCTCCGCCGATGGCGCCGTGTGGCGCGACCTGAGTTCCGGTGAGCCCACAACGGCGGCCTGGCTGGAGTGGGAGAACGCAGAGAATCTCTTGGTGAGTGAACTTGCGGGGGGCGACTCGCAGTTGGTTCGCTATCATCTGCAAGGCGACTGGAACGGCGCGGGCGGGAAAGTCGAGATTAGCTCGCCCATCTTCAGGATTCCGGGCAGCGTGGGCGACGGGCGGCTGGAGATGAGTCTTTCCTCGACAGCGAACCGTTCACTGGTCGTGTTCCGGGCGAGCACGTTCGACCAGCCGGACGAGATATACGCGGCCCGGCCGGGAAGCGTGAGCGGCGACGAACTGGCGTTTCGGACCCAGTTGTCGCACTTCAACCAAGGTGTGGAGCTGGCCTGGGGTAAGAGCGTGTCATTGAGCTGGAAGAGCGATACGTTCCAGGTGCAGGGCTGGCTGATGCTGCCCCTGGAGTACGATCCGGGCAAGAAGTATCCGCTGATTGTGGAGGCGCATGGCGGCCCGGCCTCGGCGGCGGAGTCGCACTGGGGCGCGGAAGGAATGCTCAGCGCGGCGGCCTTCTCGGCGCTGGGCTACTTCGTCTTGCAGCCCAATCCGCGCGGCAGCTTTGGCCAGGGCGAGGAGTTTACCGAGGCCAACCGCAAGGACTTCGGCTATGGGGACCTGCGCGACATTCTGGCCGGGGTAGACGCGGTGGAGGCCCAGTACCCGGTGGACCCCAACCGCGTGGGCCTGACCGGCTGGAGCTACGGCGGATTCATGACCATGTTTGCGGTGACCCAGACGCAGCGGTTCAAGGCGGCGGTTGCAGGCGCGGGAATCTCGGACTGGCAAAGCTACTACGGCGAGAACTCCATCGGCCAGTGGATGATTCCTTATTTCGGGGCCTCGGTCTACGACGATCCGGCCGTGTACGCGAAGAGTTCGGCGATCAGCTTCATCAAGCAGGCGCAGACGCCAACCCTGGTCCTGGTGGGCGACCGGGACGGCGAGTGCCCGGCGCCGCAGTCCTACGAGTTCTGGCATGCGCTGCGCGACCGGCACGTGCCCACGCAACTGGTGGTTTACCCCAACGAAGGGCATGGATTTGTGGACCCCGCGCACCGCCTGGACGTGATGGAGCGGGCCGCGGAGTGGTTCGAGCGCTACATGCCGCCGGAATAGAGGCTGCTCGCCATCGGTGCGCGGCGGCGTCTATGGAAGGTGGGGCGGGGACTCGGTGAGAATGGCCGCGCGCGGCCGTCTGCCGCGAGCCAGCCGGTCCTGATACACTCTTCATTGGAGTTCCGGAGAGCTCGTTTCGCCGATCGGCTCGAGGAAGAGCGTATTGCGGGGAGCCGGGCATCTGGTCATTCGACCCCATGACCCGATGAGCGGAATCCACCGGGAGTAGGTCAGCCTTGGGCATGTTGACGGACCTCAATAGAGTGGTCTTGCAGTTTCCGCAGTGTTGCGGGCAGCCTGCCAGGGAAGATTCTCCTGGGAAAAGGCCCCTCGGGGCCGGCGGTTTGCGAGTGCGGCGATTGAAGAATCGCCATGACCCAATTCCTTGACGGATTCGGACAGACCGCTCCGCAGTTTGAAGAGGCGGGGCGGGGAGGATTCATGCGGCGGTTTTTGACGCTTATCTGCTTGCTGTGCCTGGCCATTCCGGCCGGGGTATCGATCTCCGGCTGCACGCGCAATCCCGGGGCGAACTATTGCAACGGCCTGGGCTACGGGTTGAAGGACACGGACGTGGCCTCACTCATTGTGCAGCCCCAGACCACCGGCGTTTCGCTGGCCTTTGGGCAGACGCAGCAGGCGGGCGCGCCCTCGGCCTACACGTGCAAGGGCACGCAGGCCTCTTTCTCCGGCACGTACACCTACGGTACGACGAACAACCAACTGGTGGACATTTCGCCGAAGGGCAACATGTGCGCCGGGACGTGGAACCGGAACACGGGCGGGGGGATCGCCGACTACACCATCTGCAACTTCCCGAATCCGCTGCCCTCGACAAACGGCTTGCCCTACGGGATCGCTTACATCACGGCCTCCGCGCAGTCGGTAACTTCCAATCCGGTGGAGGTATTCGTGCATCCGCAGGTGACCTCTGTCACGCTGGTCGGGCCGCAGAGTTGCCTTTCGCAGGGGCAGGAGGCGCAACTGGACGCGCAGGCCTGCTTTGCGGGTAGCAACAACCAGCAGCTACTGCTGTGCGCGCCGTCCTCGGTAACCAGCGCGAACTATGCCTGCCCGCTGCCTCCCGGCGTAACCTCGGTTCCCAACTGCACGGCGTCTATTGGCACTCTCAGCTATATCGTCGCCACCGCGAGCATCGCCTCGATCAACAGCGAGACCAACCAGATCACCGCCCAGCAGCCGGGAACCACCGAGATATCCGCTTCGGTGGCCGGCGGAGGTTCGTCGGCCGGCTACTTCTCCACCTGCCCGCCGCAGTCGATCAGCCTTACCCTGGCCAACGGCGCCCAGAAGGGGACCATCACCCAGGGCGCGACGCAGAATCTGGTGACCACGGTTCTGGACACCAACAATCTGCCCATTACCGGCCTATCGCTGGACTACCAGTCGACCGACCCGATCGACATCAGCGTGACGGGCACCGGAGCGGTCACGACCAGCTTCCCTGGCGTGGCCTCGATCTATGCCATCTGCCAGCCCACCTCCTGCAATTCAGCTCCGATCAACGAGATCGGCTTGTATGGAACCGGGCTCTCGGTTACGTCCAACCCGGTCACAGTGACCACCCCCGGCGCCGCCAGCGACTACGCGTGGTTCGCGGCGCCGGGCCAGTCCCAGTACTTCGTTCCCGTCGAACTGCTCACCGGCACCGTGGGTTCGCCGGAGCGGCTGCCCTATGTGCCGAATTCGATGGTGATGGACCGGAGCGGCCAGAATCTCTACTTCGGTTCCTCGCGGGAGCTGATGGTCTACGCCACTTTCACCAACGCGCTGAACAAACAGGACACTACCGTTCCTGGCGTGGTGCTGGCCGTTTCTCCGGACAACTCATTGCTGGTGATCAACGATCAGCAGCGCCAGGTCTTCTATATCTACAACCTCAGCTCCGGCATCACCTCGACCCATGGCGGCGTGGGCAATGCCGCTGCCTGGACGCCGGACGAGAAGACTCTGTACATCACCGACAACGCAAGCCTGGGCCCCGGCCACAGCGACATGTTGTATATCTACACCGGAAACACGGGCTGGACGACCTACGCGCTGCCGCCGAGCCCGCTCACCCAGGGCCCGCTGACGCCCAATGCGGGCGTTCCAGTTACCGTGCAAACCCCGGCGCTCACCATCCCCAGCCTGGGCGCCTATCTCAGGGGCGCTCCCACCGAGGCTCACACCTGGTGCCCCTCGGGCAAGGTTGGCAGCGTAGCTTTCTATCCTCTTGGAGATACGGTTCTTGACGCCAGCAACAATCCGGTGCAGACGGATACGCTTGCTGCCACCACCGACGGCCAGCACATTCTGGGCGCCGCTCTCATCAACGGCGGGGTCACGCTCTCCGATATTGGAGTCACCATTCCCAGCGGCGAATGCCCTGGGGCTGGATCGAGCACGCTTTCGCCGCTCACCATTCCCCACACGCTCAGTCAGGCGCAGCTCACAAAGATCAATGCTACCGCCGTCGATCAGGTGGTGGCCTCGCCGGCGTCCAACCTGGCCTTCGTCACCTATAGCGGATCAACGCCCGGCGCCACGCTGCCGTACTATGTGCCCGGCTTCGGCGGCGCGGCGGGCACGGTGGGCTATTTGACGTTGGGCGGAAGCGCGGCGGCGGCGATCACCGCCCCCGTCGCGGGCGCTTTCACTCCGGACAATACGCTCTTCTTCGTCTCCACAGCGGGCGACAATCTGATTCACTACATCAGCGTGCCCCTGGTCACCAGCAATCCGGCGACGGCCGACACGCAGCAGATTGCTCCCAACCTGCCCGCATGTACGCCGCTTTCCGCCGGCGGCGTAGACCCCGGTTGCACACTGGCCGCGCCGACCACCAACCCCGTGCCGGCCACGGTGATTGTCGTCAAGCCGCGCTCCACGACGTAGCCGTCGATTTATCGAGGCGATCCGCGGAAAAGGCCGGCCCGGCGCCGGTCTTTTCTGCCAATGGACACCGGGAGCGCAGGAAGGCGGAGTCATCTCCGCACGATAGAATCGAAGCATGATCAAGGCAATCTCCTTCCTTCGTCCTGCCGGCAGTGCCGCGGCCTATGAGCGGCTGGCGAGGTTCTTTTCCGCGCTGGGATTCGCCTCCGGCGCCGGATGGAAGGAAGAAGCCAGCCGCGGCGCGGCGTTTCTGGCGCCGCTGGGCAACCTGGAGTTTGTCGATGGCGAGTTCCCCTCCACCGCCGATGTGCTGGTGGAGGTGACCGCTCTGGATGCCGTGCACCAGGCGGCCGGGAGCTGGCTGCGCGCCCAGGGCGGCGACGCGGCCCTCGCGCGCCTCACATCCGTCACGGAAACCCAATGGAAGTCGCGCATCTTCACGGTCGAGCCGGAGCCGGGGTTTGCCTTTTCTTTCTGGGCCTGGACCGACCCGCTGCGGGGCAAGCCGGTGGCCATCGAGGGCGATTTCTCCGCCGCCGGAATGCGCTTTGCCATCGTGGTGGCGCGCTGGAATGCGGTCATTACCGAGAGGCTGCTCGATGGCGCGCTGGACGCTCTGCTGCGCAGCGGCGCGGAACGGGCGGCGATTGAAATCATCCGCGTTCCGGGCGCATGGGAGATTCCGGCGGCGGCGCGCACCGTAGCCGGCCTGGGCCAGGTGGACGCCATCGTGACGCTCGGGTGCCTGTTGCGCGGCGAGACCGCTCACTACGAGGCCATCTACAACGAAGTGGCGCGCGGCATCGGCCAGTCGCAGCAGGAGACCGGGATTCCCCACAGCTTTGGCGTGCTGACCTGCGAAAACCTGGAGCAGGCGCTCAACCGGGCCGGCATCAAGGCCGGCAACAAGGGCTTTGAGGCGGCTATCGCGGCCATCGAGATGGTCAGCCTGTGCCGCACATTGAAGCAAGGCCGCGGGGTGGAAGGCGGCCCTGCTTGACCGCCGGACCGCGCCGCAAGTCGCGTGAGCTGGCCATGCAGATGCTCTTTCAGGCGGACATCGGCAAGCAGACACCGGACCAGGTGCGCGCCACCTTCTGGAAGGCCGGCGACGAAGTCGAGCCGGAGGTCCGCGGCTTTGCCGAGGATCTTTTCCGCGTGGCCACCACCCGCCAGGAACAGATCGACGAACTGATCGTGCAGAACTCGAAGCACTGGCGGCTGGAGCGCATGCCTGCGGTGGATCGCAACCTGCTGCGCATGGCGGTGGGCGAGATGCTGGGCTTCAAGAGCACGCCTTTTCCCATCGTCATCAACGAAGCCCTGGAAATTGGCCGCCGCTACTCCGCGCCGGAGTCGATCAACTTCCTCAACGGGGTGCTGGATGCGATCGCGCGTAGTTTGATCGGCAAGTAGACTCTGCTCATCGCGTCTACGCCAGCTTCCAGCCGCTGCGTCCTTTCGGCCCTGTTATCCTTGATAGGTGATTCAGCGCGCACAAATCAGGGGATCTGCGGCCATGGCCCTGCTGCTGGCCGTGGCTCTGGCCGCCTGCCACAAGGAAGAGCAGGCGATGGTTGGGGTAGCGAAGAGCGCGGTGAACGCCGAGCATCAGGCTCAGGCCGCGGCCCAGGCCTCCGCCACCAGGCTCGACCTGCAGCGGGCTCAGCTTGCCCGCATCCCGCTGCCCACCAAGAGTCTGTATGTGGATGTGCACGAGCCCGGCGCGTGGGCCAATCCATTTCTCTCCGTTGACGCGGACTCGCTCAACCTGCGCGTGACCATGGCCGACGCCAACCCCAGCAGCGTTGGCCGGGGAACCATGCTGCGGCCGGAAGCGGCGCGGCGCCAGGAGCTTCAATTGCGCCCCGCCGACCTGGCCGATGCGTTGGTCGCGCTGCCCCCCGGCGCATGGCGGTACGGCCGCGTCGTCGCTGTTGCCGAATCGCCCCTGGCCAGCCGCAAGGACCGTCCCAAGGTTCGCCGCAATGTCGAGGCTGCCATTCAGCAGCTCAACGACCTGGGGCTTGTGGTCGAAGAATGGCCCACGCGCTAACTGCCCGCGCCGGGAAGCAGCGATTGCGCATGTTACTATTTTGGGCCTCTGTTCCAGCAATTGCCAGTCGTATGCTTGAAGCCGGGTGTGGGCTCTGCTAGTCTTCACTGCAACCGGGGATTTGAAGTTCAGAACCGGCAAGAGGTTCAAGAGCCGATGGTTGCGAGCAATCCCATGGTCTCTCCGATGCGCGTTACGGTTCTTATGCCTCTGCGCGATGATTGGGCCTCGGCCGCGGAACTTATTCGCCGGCTGGATCGGACTCTTGCCGCCTATCCCTGCATTCTGAACGTCTTGTTAGTGGACGATGGCTCGGTTCAACCTTATGCGGCGGCGGACTTCCAATCCGGCTTTTCCGTTGTGCGATCCATACGAATCATTCGCCTGCGGCGCAACCTGGGGCACCAGCGGGCCATTGCCATCGGTCTTGTTTACGCCGCGCGGGCCGGCTCCTGCGATGCCGTTCTTGTTATGGACGCCGACGGGGAGGACACGCCTGACGGGGCATTGCAGCTTCTGCGCGCGTTTTCGGAGGTCCATCGCGGCGCGAAAGCGGTCTTTGCCGAACGGAGCCGCCGCACAGAATCCCTTGTTTTCAAGGTCTCATATGGGTTCTATAAGATTCTGCATCGCCTTCTCACCGGTGTAAGCGTGCGAGTGGGAAACTTCAGCGTTTTCCCATCGGCCTACCTGAGCACGCTGGTTGTCATGTCCGAGCTGTGGAATCACTATGCCGCGGCGGTCTTTCGTTGCGGGCTTCCATTCACGGCGACCCCTATCCCGCGCGGGTACAGGATCGCTGGAACGTCTAGGATGAACTTCGTCTCGCTAGTCACTCATGGAATGAGCGCCATCTCGGTTTTCTCGGATGTGGTTGGCGTGCGGATGCTGATCGCGTCCATGGTTGGCTCGCTCTTGGCCGTGCTGGGCGTTTTTGCGGTGGTTACGATTCGGCTCTTCACCGATAGGGCGATCCCAGGCTGGGCCACTTATACGATAGGGACGCTGATTGTGATTCTCATTCAGTTCGTTGCCATGGCGACGAGCTTTACATTTACCATGCTTTCCAGTCGAGCTACGCTGAGTTTTGTGCCGCTCCGCGACTGCGAAATCTTTGTTCTAGAGAGCCTGGAGGTCTACAGCGGTGCATGATTTCAAGTATCCCGGCGCCGAGTTGGACCTGTTCGCGGCGGTTCATAACTGGAAGTCCTATTGGATGGGGCGCATCCGGCCTTTTGTCGCCGGCGACGTTCTTGAGGTAGGCGCCGGCATCGGAGCCAATACGCCGTTTCTCGATTTGGGCGGGAACGGGCGATGGGTCTGTCTCGAACCCGATGCGGTGCTCGCCGCCCGGTTGACGGCGAACCTGAAGGAAGCTACAGGCGGGCAGACGCGCGAAATTGTTTTCGGCACACTTCGGAATCTCGATCCTGACTCGAAGTTCGACACCATTCTCTATATCGATGTCCTTGAACACATCGAGGACGATCGGGAAGAGCTGGAGAATGCGGCGCTGCGGCTTCGCTCCGGCGGTCGCGTCATCGTTCTTTCACCGGCCCACCAGTGGCTTTTCACCCCGTTCGATGCCGCGATCGGACATTTCCGAAGGTACAATCGCCGGATGCTGCGGCGGATCTCTCCGCCCAGCCTGCGTCTCGACAGCTTGTTCTATCTTGACTCTGCCGGCCTTGCGCTCTCCGGCGCCAATCGGTTGCTCATGCGGCGGCCCATGCCAACCAAGGCACAGTTAGGCATCTGGGATGGATGTGCGATCCCCATCTCGCGAGTCCTCGACAGATGCCTGCTTGATTCAGTCGGTAAGTCGATCGTCGGCATTTGGCTGAGGGAACGGGAATGATCCAGGAAGCTGATAGGATTGCTCCGCAGGAATACAAGGGACGATTGCTATGGCGCGAAACGAAGTTGCATAGGGCGCAATCGCGGACAGCCTAAGAGGGGGTTATGATCGAAACAAGGTCGCTTCAGGATGGGCAGGCGATGGAAACAGGCAGCAGGCGCAGCTATCTGTTCACGCTGCTGATTCTTCTGCCTTTTCTTATCCTGGCGGTCATATATGTAAAGATATCGCTTCAAAATGTATTTGTCCGGAACGATACTACCTATCCGGAAGGGGCTTCCACTTATGCGTTCTTGACGGCTTTACGAACGGGGAAGCTCTATTCCTCCCCGTTCGACTTTCCTTTCAACGCGCAGATTTACGGGCCGGTCTTCTATCTTGCAGGGTTAGTCCTCGCCAAAGTGGCGCATGGCGACCCAATGCTGACGACGCGACTTTTCAGGCTGCTTTCCTTCCTATCTTTCATCGGTTCGGCGGGAATTGCCGGCTATCTGTCCTGGATGCTGGAAAGGAGAAGGCGCTGGGCAGCTGTCTCCATCGTCCTGGGCCTCGCTTGCGCTTGGTCTATTCCATGGTCCGCGAGCGTGAGGCCAGACGCGCTATCCGTTTTTCTCATTTTCGCCGCACTGGCCGTTTATCAAGGCGCGCAGGGAAGAAGCGGGCTTATCTTTTGGGCCGGCGTTCTGGGGTCGCTCTCCTGCCTGACAAAACAAAACACCGCTCCCGTGCTCCTCGCATTGACGATCGATACCTTGATCGCAAGGAGATTCCGCAATACTGCCGCGCTGATCGCCGGCAGTGTGCCGATTCCAGCCCTCATCCTAATCACGCTATGGCTGCGGCAGGAACCGTTCCTCGCCAGTTCTTTCATCATGCAGCATACGGTTTACGATTGGCCGGTGGGCTTGACCGCGCTTGTCTTTCTAATGCGCGCCAATGAGATGGCGATCGTTCCGATTTCACTGGCCTTGTTGGGGATTGGATTGAGCTGGAGAAAGGAAAAGTACCGGGCGATTCTGCTCGCAGCCGGGTTCGGAGTCATCTCGAATCTAGCCGCGATTGCAAACATTGGAAGCGGCGCGAATTATTTGATGCTTCCCTGGATGTTGATGATTCCGATGGCGGCGCCGGGTTTGGCCGCGGTAAGGGGATGGACCCGGCTCTCGATGCCGGTTTCTTTGGGGCTGACATTACTTGGCGGACTTTTGCTCATACACCAGCGCAACATTCTGTTTCCAGAGATTCCCCCCAATCTCGACGCGCGCGGCCTGGATAGAGTGAGTATGTTGTCCACCGTGCCTTACTTGGAAATGCGCAGTCGGCAACCGCAACTGCTCGATCCCTTTTTGTACCGTTTACTTTCCGCCCGGAACCAATGGTCGTTTGCTCAAATTGATCGGCAGATCAACGGTGAGGAGTTTGACCTTATCCTGATCAACGGCAATGACGGTAACGGCGATTCGGAGTATTCCGTAAGCGCCAATCGCGGATTCTCCTGGTGGAGCGGGGAGACCTTGAGCGCAATGGCGAGCCATTATCGCGCGCTGTGCGAAGTTCCATATCTCCTCGCGCTGGTGCCGCGCGATCGATCCAGCAGGTTGCGGGACAAGGACATAACACGCATCCTCGGGCAGCCGTGCCGCGCGACCGGCCGAATCCCGCAACTGGCCCCCGGCATGCGTTGATCGCCGGGTTTTTGGCCAGGGGCTCTGGACGTTGAGGGAAGCGAACATATGGCAATGCGCAAAGAGGGTTTATGAGCGAAACAGAGCCTATTCGAGCAAGATGGTCAAAGGACACAAGCAATTGGCGTCGGCCTATGTTTGCGCTGCTCATTCTTCTGCCTTTTCTTGTTCTGGCGATTGTTTATCTGAAGATATCGCTTCAACTGGTCTTTGCGCGCAACGACACTACCTATCCGGAAGGGGCATCCGTCTACGCATTCTTGACGGCCTTGCGAACGGGAAAGCTCTATACTCTCCCGTTCGACTTCCCGTACAACGTGCAACTGTATGGGCCGATCTTCTATTTAACGGGTCTGGTTCTTTCCAAGGCAGCGCATGGCGACCCGATGATGACAACGATACTCTTCAGGCTTTTATCTTTCCTATCTCTCCTTGGCTCTGCCGGACTCATTGGCTTCCTGTCGTGGAAGCTGGAAGAGAAAAAGCACTGGGCGGCTGCCTCCATAGTATTGAGCCTAGCTTGCGTCTGGGCTCCGGAATACTCGGCCAGCGCCAGGCCGGACTTCCTGTCCATATTCCTGATGCTAGGCGCGCTCACTGTTTATGAGTTGGCTCATGGAAGAAGCAGGCTCATTCTATGGGCAGGCGTTCTGGGGTCGCTCTCTTGCCTGACAAAACAAAGCGCTGCTCCCATTCTGTTTGCGTTGTTGATCGATACATTGATGGCCAGAAGGTTCCGCAACAGCGTCGCGCTGATCGCGGGCGCCGTGCCCGTTCCGGCGCTGATCCTAGCCACATTGTGGTTGCGGCGTGAACCGTTCCTGGCGAATCTTCTAGGCGAGCAACACGCATTCTTCAGCTGGCCGATGCTGGCTCCGACAGTTCTCACTATCATTCGCACCGATCAGATAGCGATCATTCCCTTCTCGGCGGCGCTGCTCGGAGTTGTACTGAGCTGGAGAAAGGAGAAATACCGGGCGGTTCTGTTGGCCTTCGGCTTAGCGTGTTTCTCGAATTTAGCCGCACTCGCGCTCGCCGGGGGCAACACGAATTATCTTATCCTTCCGTGGTTATTGATGGTCGTGATGGCGCCGGCCGGTTTAGTCAAGATTGAGGAATGGGCCCGGCGCTCGGCTCTGATTCCCTTGGGGCTGACAGTGCTTGGCGGGTTTTTGTTGATACACCAGAGGAATGTTTTGCTGCCGAAGCTCCCTGCAAATCTTGACACTTACAATGTGGACAAGCTGAAGATGCTGTCCTCTCTGCCGTATTTGGAGTTGCACAGCCGCCAGCCGCAACTGCTGGACCCATATCTTTATCACCAGTTTTCTTTGCAAAACGTGTGGTCCATCGCACCGATAGTTCAGCAGATTGACGAGGAGCAGTATGACCTCATCGTGATTTCGGGCAGCGATAGTCCGGCCGATTCAGAGTTTCGCGTCAGTTCTCGCGGAACCTCCGGTTGGGGTGCAGATACTCTCGGTCCAATGGCTAGTCATTATCGGGTCCTCTGCGAAGTCCCGGATTTTCTCGCGCTCGTGCCGCGCAATCGAGCCAACGTCTTGCAAGACAAGGATATTGCACGCATCTTCGGGCAGCCATGCCGCGCGACGAGCCGCACACCGCAACTGGCGCCGGGGATGCGCTGACGCCACTGCGATTTCTGGCGTTCATTCCGCGTTCTCAACACTTGCCGGCCATGCGCCCGCTCCTCGCACCGCCCGTCCGCACCCACACATGGAAGAACACGCTACTATTTCACCGTGAGCACTTCGCCTTTTCCCGTTCTCATCAACCAGCCTCCGCTCGATCATGAGCGCTTTGCAGCGCACCGTGAACTGGAGGCCCTTCTCAAGGCTTCCCTGCGCGGCGAGGTTCGCTTCGACATGGGTTCCCGCGCGCTCTACGCCGCCGACTCCTCCAACTACCGCCAACTCCCGGTCGGAGTGGTCCTGCCCAGAGATGCCGCCGACGTGGAAGCTGCTCTGGCCGCCTGCCGGGCCACGGGAGCCGCGGTCCTGCCGCGTGGCGCGGGTACAAGCCTGGCCGGCCAGTGCGCCAACGTGGCCGTGGTCTTCGATTTCTCCCGGTACATGCGCGGGCTCATCTCCATCGACCCGGCTGCCAAACTGGCCCGCGTCGAGCCGGGCATCGTTCTGGACCGGTTGCGCGAGGCAGCCGAGCTTCATCACCTGACCTACGCCCCCGACCCCGCCACGCATAGCCGCTGCACGCTGGGCGGCATGATCGGCAACAACAGTTGCGGCATCCACGGCCTGCTCGGCGGCAAAGTGGTTGATAACGTCGAATCGCTGGACATAGTGCTCTACGACGGTACGCGCATGACCGTCGGCCGCACCAGCCCCGAACAGCTCGAAGCCGCGATTCGCGCC
>Ga0326727_10016354_pt1 | contig 15685 bp, 12 predicted proteins | sample MB2enrmetagenome_FD_207643 | JGI IMG/M metagenome (GOLD analysis project Ga0326727, IMG submission 207643) | Lab enriched peat soil microbial communities from McLean, Ithaca, NY, United States - MB29MY | ecosystem: Environmental > Terrestrial > Soil > Wetlands > Peat | place: USA: New York... | reverse complement strand
AACTGCGCGCTTTTCCCATTAATACGCCGACGGGCCCGCTGCAACTGCGCATCGGGATACATATCGGCACGCCGGAGTTCTTTGAGAACAGTTGGCACGGCACCGATGTGGACATCGCCTCCCGAGCCGAATCGGCGGGAACGCCGCAGCAGATCGTCCTTACAGGCGCCGCCCGCGCCGCTGCCGGTCCCATGACCGGCATTCAATTCCGGCCTCTGGGGACCTTCGCTCTGAAGGGCGTGGGCGAAGTGAAGTTATGGGACGCCGATTATGACCAGCACGGTCCGCGCCCGGCCGCAATCGCCTCCAACGAGACACGGCGCAAGAGAAAGCTGCTTGCCGCTGGCGTGGCGGGACTGGTGCTGGTGGCCGCGCTGGGGGTCACCGGCAGGTACCTCTGGCAGCAGCACAAATTGCAGCAGGAGATAGCCTCCAGAACATCGGCTCTCGCCAGGGATTCCATCATCCTGGCCGACTTTGAGAACAAGACCGGGGACCCGGTCTTTGACACCACGCTGACGCAGGCGTTTTCCATCCAGATGGAGCAGTCGCCGGTGCTGAACCTGGTCAGCCAGCAGCACATTCGCCAGAGCATGCAGTATCTGGGCAAGTCGCAGGACGATCCCATCACCCCGGCCATTGCCCGCGAGATCGGCGAACGCGAAGGCATCAAGGCCTACCTGACCGGCAGCATCGCCAAGTTTGGCAACACCTACATCATCGCCGTGACCGCCCAGAACACCCGCACCGGCGACGACATCGCCAGCGAGCAGGCCCAGGCCGCCGACAAGGATCACGTCATTGAGGCCATCGGCGCCGTGGCCTCGGCCATGCGCGCCCGGTTAGGCGAGTCGCTCAGCTCCATTCAGAAGCTCGACACACCCTTCGGCCAGGCAACTACCCCTTCGCTCGAGGCCTTCCGCGCCTTCGCGCTGGGCGATGTGGAGCACGAAAAGGGGCTGGATACGCCGCAGGCCGAGGGCCACTACCGCCAGGCCATCGAGTTGGACCCCAACTTCGCCATGGCCTGGGCACGACTGGGGGTTGTCTATACGAACGCCGGAGAACAGGGGAGGGCGTTGCCGCCCTTCACCAGGGCTTTTGCGCTTTCAAAGAATGTGAGCGAGCGGGAGCGCCTCTACATCCAGGGTCACTTCTATACCTATGCTACGGGAGATATCGAGAAGGCCATCGATACGCTGGAACTGGCCATCAAGACTTATCCGCTGGACATCTACTTTCCGGTGAACCTTGGCGTCGCACAGGGGGCCGTCGGCAGAATTGAAGAGTCGTTGGCCAGTAACCGCAAGGCACTGGCTCTGGATCAGGATGACGCCATTGCGCGTGAAAACGACCTCAGCGCCTTGATGGAGCTGGACAGGATGGGCGAGGCAAAGGAAAGCCTGACGGAGACGCTGCGTCTTCATTTGGCCGACTCCACCAACCTTCTGGGCCAGGAGTACCTCTATTCCTATTTGACCGGCGACAAGGCTGCCATGGCGCAGTTGGTTTCGAAAGTAGCTGGACGGGAAGACGAGTTCCGTTTCAAACTCAACGTGGCATTCGTCGAAGAGTTCGCCGGGCAGTATCGCGCGGCGGAAATTACCTGGAACCAGGCCGCCGAGGAAGCCGCCCTGCAGAAGGCTCCCGATGGCCAAGCGAGCGCTCTGCTGAACCTGGTCTCGGGCCGTGCTCTGGCCGGCAACTGCCAGAACGCCGCGCAAACCGTGAAGAAATCTCTCTCGCTCGACCGCTCAAAACCCACGCTGGTGCAGGCGGTCATCTCCGCGGCCCTGTGCAACGACCGCGCCGACACTCTGCCGCTGCTGGCGAAGCTGGACAAGGAGTACCCCGAAGACACCATCGTCCAGCGTATCAACCTGCCGGAGAGCCGCGCCGCCCTGGCCCTGGCCGCGCACCAGCCGCAAGCGGCGCTGCACGAACTGGAAGGCTCGAAGGTCTATAACCTGGTCAGCATTGAAGCTTATCTCGAAGGGTTGGCCTATCTGGATCTGCACGACGGCTCCAATGCCATCGCGGCATTTCAGCGGGCGACAAAATACAAAGGCAACGCCGTTGTGCAGGGGTTGCAGGACTACGGCCAGGGCCTGCTCGGCCTGGCGCGGGCTTACACCATGACCGGCGACAAGAACTCCGCGAAGAAGACCTACGCGCAGCTTCTGGACCTCTGGAAAGAGGCCGACGCGGATTTGCCGCAGCTTCTTGCCGCCAAGAAGGAGTACGCCGCGTTGCAGTAGCTGCTTTTCTGATCGAACCGCCGGGGAGGGGGATCTTTGCGGATCGTCCGCCGCCGCCAGCAGTTTCCGGGATGGAGATTGAAGCACGATGGAACCACACGAACAGCAAGCCACTACGCCCATTACCCTGGTCTTCACCGATATGGTCGGCTCCAGCGCGGCCAAGCGAGCCGCCGGGCTGGGAGTTGACGCCGCGGCCCGCGACGAAGCCTTCCTCGATGTGGTGCAGTCGCGCCATCTGCACGTGGTCCGTGAATGCCTTCCTGCCTACAACGGCAAGGAGATCATGACCATCGGCGACGCCTTTTTCCTCACCTTCGACGATCCGCAAAGCGCGCTGCTCTGCTGCTCCGAGATCCAACTGCGGCTCAAGGCCGCGCCCATCATGACCGTCGCCGGTCCGCTCAAGCTGCGCATCGGCATTCATGTGGGAACGCCGAAGTTCTTTGAGAACAGTTGGCACGGCACGGATGTGGACATTGCCTCCCGCGCCGAATCCGCCGGCTCGGGCGAGCAGATCATTCTCACCGATGCCGCCCGCCGCCAGCTCGGCGATCTTCCCGGCATTCAGTTCCGCCCGCTGGGAACCTTCGCGCTGAAGGGCGTAGGCGAGGTGAAACTGTGGGACGCGGACTACGATCAGCACGGCCCGCGCAAACCTCAGTTCCTCTCGATTGCCCAGGAACGGCGCAAAGCCAGCCTGAAGATACTGCGGCGGGCAGGGTACGCCGCTCTGGCCGCCGGCCTCGCCGCCGGGTCCCTCTTCTTCTACCAGCATCGGCTGCGCAATCGCATCACGGAAAAAGACAAGCTCATCCTGGCCGACTTCGACAACCGTACCGGCGATCCGGTCTTCGACGCCACGCTCAAGGAAGCGCTCTCCATCCAGCTCGAACAGTCGCCTTTCCTGCAACTGGTGGGCGATCAGGAGATTCATGCCGATCTGCGCTATCTGAACCAGCCCACCGACCAGCGCATTACTCCCGCGCTGGCGCGCGAGGTCGGCCAGCGGGAAGGCATCAAGGCCTATATCGCCGCCTCGCTGGTCAGCCTGGGCAACTCCTATGTGATCTCGGTGGACGCGCTCAACTGCGCCACCGGCGACCCCATCGCCCGCGTTCAGGTGGAGGCCGCGGACAAGAACCATGTGCTGGCCGCCGTCTCCACCGCCGCCAGCACGCTGCGCGCCAAGCTGGGCGAGTCGCTGGCCTCGGTGCAAAAGCTCACCACGCCCTACATGGACGTGACCACCTCTTCGCTCGAAGCTTTTCACGCCTTCTCGCTGGGCGAGGACTCACACCGCAAGGGCTCCGACCCCGAGGCCATCGTCTTCTACAAGCAGGCGATCGATCTCGATCCCAACTTCGCCATGGCCTACGCCCGCATTGGTGTTGCGGAAGGGAATGAGGGCCAGTTGGCCAGGCAGATCGAGTCCTTGAGCAAAGCCTACAACCTGCGCGAACACGCCACAGAAAGGGAGCGGCTCTATATCGCGGCGTCGTATGCCTATGCCAAGGGAGATATTCCTGGTTGCATCGCGGCCTATCAGAGCCTGATCTCGGCCTATCCCAACGATCCTTCCGGACTCAACAATATCGCGAACGAGTTTCAAAGTGAGGGAGACCCCGAAAAGGCCGGGCTGTATTACAAAAAAGTGATCGTGACAGCTCCCTGGGATCTGGTTGCCAACGACAATCTGGCCGGCATGCTCTTGCAACTCGACCGGAGCGCCGAGGCCAAAACCTATATCGACAAGATCGCCGCCACGGCAAACAGTGCCGATACCAGCCTGATTGTCAACCAGGTGCTCTACGCCTTCGAGACTGGAGATCCCGCCTGGAAGCAACTGGCCAACGCCGGGCGCGCGCGTCCCGATGGCTATCAAATCGACCAGCAATTGAGCAACAACTACTACCTGATGGGTTCGCTGACCGAGGGCAGAAGCGCTGCCTTGCGCAGCGCGCAATCGGCCGTGCAAGCCAAGGCTCCCGACTACGCGGGCAATACCCTGGCCGCCGCCGCACTGTTTGAAGCCGAGTTTGGCGAATGTTCCCAGGTCCCAGCTCTGGCCCAAAAGGCGCTTGCTGTGGATAAGTCGATCCAGACCCTTCCCGGCATCACCATCGCCCTTGCCCTCTGCGGGCAGGGATCTGCCGCTCTGCCCAACCTGCGCAAACTGGCCCGGACAATGCCCGACCACACCCTTCTCAACTCCGTTTACCTGCCCGTCGCCCAAGCCGCGATTGCCCTCGCCCAGAAGCATCCCGAAGAGGTCTCTGCTTTGCTGGAGAGCACCCGCCCTTATCCGCTCACCTCCGCCGCTCCCATTGTGGAAGCGGAGGCTCTGCTCCAGTTGCATCGCCCCGCCGACGCCCTGGGCGTTCTTCAGTCCGCGCTCCGCTTCCGGTACTATCAGGTTGCCATGGGTGGAAACGGCGAGATGCCCAGCTACTCCATGGCCACCCTGCTCACCGCGCGCGCCCAGGCCATGCAGGGCGACAAGGCCGCGGCCAGCCAGAGCTACCGGCGCGCCATCGATTTGTGGAAGAATGCCGACGCCGGCTTCAAGCCGCTGGAAGATGCCAAACGGGAGTTGGCCGCACTCAATCAGCAATGAGGAATTGAAGAAGCCCGCGGGCCGATGACCTTACCGCACCCGCAGCGCCGCCACGGTCATGTCGTCGTACTGCTCGGCCCCGGCGGCAAAACGGTCGGCCCCGGCGCAGAGCAGTTCCGGTAGTTGGGAGAGAGGAGCGTCCAAATGGGCCAAAAGCGTCCGTTCCACCTCCTTTTCCTCCCAGAAATCGCCTTCATGGTTGCTCGACTCCGGAATGCCGTCGGAGACCACCACCAGCGTGTCTCCCGGCTGGAACCCAACCACGATCTCTTCAAACTTCCATTCCGGCATCATCGCCACCGGCGGTCCGCCGCCCTCCAGGCGATCCACGCGGCCGTCCGGATGCAGCAGGAAGGGCGGCACGTGCCCGGCGTTGATATAAGAAAACTGCGTCCTGTCTGCCGAAACCACTCCGCAGAAGAGCGTGGAATAGCGCTCGGCGGTCGAACTGAGGTAGAGGGCGTGATTCAGATCGGCCATTACCTTGGGAAGGCTTTTCAGGTCGCGTGTCAGCAGGCTGCGCAGCAGCGTCTGGATGCTGGCCATCATCACCGCCGCCGGAACTCCCTTGCCGGAGACATCGCCCAGCGTCAGCGCGAATCGCCCATCCGAGAGCGGGAGCAGGTCGTAGTAGTCGCCGCCGATGGAGTGCGCGGGCCGGCAGAATCCCACGCAGTCGATCCCCTCAACCTGCGGCGGGCACTGCGGCAGCAGGCGCGCTTGCACATCGCGCGCCAGCGAGACCTCCAGCTTCACCAGCCTGGCGCTATCCGCTTCCTGGCGCAGCAGTTCGCTTTCGATGGCGCTGGCGGAAAAGTGCGCCAGCAGCCCCATCAGAGCGGCGTCGGTCTCCGTAAATCCGCTCGGCTTGTTCAGCAGTTGCAGCGCGCCGATCACCTTGCCTTCGGTACGCAGGGGAACGCACAACACCTGCTCGGTGTGGTAGCCGCTGTGGCTGTCCACCTGGCGCAGCAGGCGCGATTCATGGGCGGCGTCGTTGGCCAGCAGCACCTTGTCCTCGCGGATGCAGGCGCCCACCAGCCCCTGTCCGAGGGGAATCCGGATCGGGTCCACGCCATGCGCCACACGGGTCCACAGCTCATTGTGCGCCTTGTCGATCAGCCACAAGCTGGCGCGATCGGCCCCGGCAAGATCGCGGGCAAAGTCGGCGTTCAGCCGGACAAGCTCGTCCAACTGCTGCTCGCGCCCGATGCGCGCGGCATAATCGAAGATGGCCTGAATGGTGCGGTCTGTCTGGTGGACGAAGACATCGGCGCTGAAGCTCATGGAAATCCTCTTCCTTGAGATAAAGATAGTCCTCACTCTAATACAAAAGGGAGTTCTGCTGGCCACCCTGGGAATACTTACTTCATGTTACCCTTCGCCAGGTTTCCATCTGGTTGCAGAGGGTATCCCGGTCAACGCATCAGGGCAGGGAGGCGGACGATTCCAGGGATTGCCCCATGTCTGTTTCCCATGAAGTCTGCCGGGTTACTCTCTATCCCCTCGCATGGGTTTTGCGCACGGTATCGGCAACCGGCGCTACCGTTTTGCGGATTTGCGCGAACTGCTGGCCAGGGCAACGCCCTTGCGCAGCGGCGTCGTACTTGCCGGTCTGGCGGCCGGACCTGCCGAAGAGCGCGTGGCGGCGCAGTATGCCCTTGCCGACCTCCCGCTTGAGCACTTTCTTTCGGAGCAGGTGGTCCCCAGCGAGCTAGACGAGTACTGGCGGTGTCCGCCACACAGAGGTTCGCTTATGTTTTGAAAGGGCACGGCCGGGGCACCCTCTGGGTCGGGGTCGCATGCCGTAAACGGCCCCAATGGGCTGGGCTTTAGTCCCTGAGGGAAGCCCCTTCCACGAATTCAACCCATTCGCGGGCCGCGGTAAATGATCCTGCTTGCGGTGGCCTGCACTAAGCCTGCAATGAATCGAAGCCATTTGTGACGCCGGCGAGCAGGCGCGCTTTGATGTCGCGTATCGGCGGATTGCCAAAGAGCCGGCTGTACTCGCGATTGAATTGGCTGGCGCTTTCATAGCCGACCTCAAAGGCCGCACTCGCGGCATCGATACCGTTTGTCATCATGCGTACGCGCGCCATGTGCAGGCGCAGCCGCTTCTGGTATTGCAGGGGACTCATCGCGGTTAGCGAGCGGAAACGATGGTGAAAGGTGGAGACGCCCATCTGCGCCACGGAGGCCAGTTCTTCCACGCGCAGGGGCTTGGAGTAATTCGCCTTGAGCCAGGCAACGGCCTTGGCAGTCCGGTTGCTCTGCTCGCCCAGCGTGGCGATGGCGCGCAGATGCTTGCCCAGCGCTCCGCGCAGCACACGGTAGATAATCTCCCGCTGCATCAGGCCGCCGAGAAAGGGAATGTCTGCGGGCCTATCCAGAAGATCCAGCAGCCGGGAGCAGGCGCTGAGCAACTCCACCGGGGTCTTGCCGACCGCCATGCCCCGCGTGCCGCTGGCGACCCCAGGAACCATGAATTCGTCCTGGCTGAGGATCTCGCGCACCACGGGCATCTCCAGTTTGAGGGACACGGCCAAAAATGGCTCGTTCGTTGAAGCCCTGGTTATCTGGCCCAGAACCGGCAGATCGATCGAAGTCAGCAGAAAGTTCGAGCCGTCACAGACGTGCGTTGTGCCGCCCAGGTTGATGTGCTTTTCGCCCTGCGCGAAGACGACCAGCTCGGGCTCGTAGGCGGCAGAATAGCACTCTGAAGGCGCGCTTCTGCGGGAGAGAACCAGGCCCGGCACCTCGCTGGCCACCGGACCCTCCACGTGGATGTGGGCTGCAATCTTGCGCGCCAGTTCCGCCCGCATCGCCTCCGCTTCCGCAACTGCATCCTTCTGTATCGCCATTTGCACTCCGTATCGCTTCTTCCCATCTCAGGCTACCGCCGAACCAGCCACGACTGCACAGAAAAATAGCCGATCGACAGAATTAGGCAATCAAAGGGAAGGATCGGGATACCGCTCCGAAGCCGCTTCTCCGTAGCATCTGAATTGCGGAGATGCCGTTCCGGCCGGGCCCGTGGACCAAGGCAGAAACCGCGGGAGAACTGAGTGCGGAATTCGATCCTTCAAGTACGAAAGACCCTTCTTTTCGCGATTTTCTTCGTGGTGACCGGCATTTGGGGCCACGCGCAAAGCGCCACCGGCGCGCCCAAGAGCCCTGATCCCTCGCTGAACGATGGGCGTTCGATTGAGGATCTGAACCTGATCGGCGCCGAGACCTCGATGCCGCCTTTTGTCGAGAGCCCGATCGATATCAACTCCGGCTTCCGGCAGGCACTGTTCAGCAAAGGCATTGCCCTGCGCGGCCTTCTCCAGGAACAATATGCGCAAAACATGCTTCAGGCGCCTGTGTCCGCGGACCAGCAGGCATACGTCGGCGAGCACGAGTTCGGTGGCGAAATGACCAACTGGACGCTTACCTGGGATCTTCGCCAGCTTCATGCCGATCATGCGCAACTGTACATCTGCGGAGTGTGGAACTGGGTAAGCTGGAATCCGGCGGGGCCAAAATCCCTTCAAGTCTACGGGGCCTATCTCTATAAGTCCTTCGCTGACAAGCTCGTCGAGATCAAGGCAGGATACATCGGCAACAATCTCGAAGTGATCGGCTTGACGGTAGGAGGATCGACCGCGACCGGAGCGCAGGGTGTCTATGCCGTGCTGCCTTACGAACTTGGTCTCTCGTACTTCCCGATGACCGCGCCCTCGCTGAACGTGCGGATTCGCGGCCCGCGCTCCACCTACCTCAAGGCCTTTGCGCAGCGCAGCCTCGATCCGGCGGGCGGGCCGGCCGCGGTTGCCCGCAACCATACCGGCATGCGTTTTGACCCGGCAGGCGATAAACTCTTGTCGTTTGGAGAGGCTGGATACCAGCGAACCGCAAGCGAAGCAGCTCACGACACGTGGTTCCGCGCGGGCTACATGCGCAACAGCACCGCTTACACCGATCTCGCTACCGGCAAGCAGGAGGCAGGCAATTCCTCCTCCTTCGTCCTGATGGACTACCAACTGCGCAAACCCGACCTGCTTCATCCTGAGCACGGCCTCTACCTGGGAGGAACCGCCATGACTGCCCAATCGCGCTTCAACCCTTACGATCGCTACTACGAGGCGCGGCTCTACCAGAAGGCGCCCTTCCGCTCCCGGCCAATCGACATGGCCTCGCTCGTAGCCTCCTACACGGGCCATAGCAGCTACCTGACCGATTCGCTGGCAGCGGCCGGCAAGACCGTCTGGCGCAACTCGGCCTCGCTTACCGGCAGCTACTCGCTCCGCGTCCATTCCGGGCAATACCTGAGCGCTGGCCTCAGCTACATCCACGGCGCCGCCATCACCCCGCGAGTGCACGATCCGCTCACTTTCGCCACCAGCTATTCGGTGTTTTTTTGAGATCCAACTGCTAAGAACTGAGGAACCGGGCATGAACATTTCGTTTGAGAACAAAGTTGCACTCGTAACAGGCGCCGGTTCCGGCATTGGCCTTGCAACCGCGAGGGCCTTCGCTCAATCGGGCGCATCCGTCGTGCTTGCTGACTGGGACGAACGGGCCGCGAGTTCGGCAGCCGGTGAACTGACGGCCCAGGGTCACAAAGCACTCGCAATTCGCTGCGACGTATCGGATGATGCCCAGGTCGAAGCGATGGTCGCGCAGACCGTTGCCACATTCGGCCGGCTCGACGCAGCCTACAATAATGCCGGCGTTCAAAATGTCCTCGCGGAGACCGCCGATACAACTCGTGAAGACTATGACCGCGTCATGGCCATCAACCTGCGCGGCGTCTGGAGTTGCATGAAGTTCGAGCTAAGACAGATGCGTGCGCAAGGAAACGGCGCAATCGTGAACTGCTCTTCTCTTGGCGGGCTTGTGGGAGGCGCCGAACGTGGAATCTACCATGCCGCCAAGCATGGAGTAATTGGGTTCACCAAGAGCGCAGCTCTCGAATATGCTGCTCGCGGCATTCGCATTAACGCCGTATGTCCTGGGCTCATTTGGACACCGATGGCAGACCGGATGGTCGCCGCCGGCCAGGGCGAGGCACTGCGGGCAATGGAGAAGAGCGTCCCCATGGGGAGGGTTGGCCGTCCCGAGGAAATTGCCCATACCGTTCTATGGCTGTGCAGTGATGCTGCAAGCTATGTGACGGGCCAGTCTATCTCAGTGGATGGCGGCTTCATCATGCGCTGAAGCAAGTGAGATGGATCATAGCTGGCTTCACCTGATGGGCACGAAGCACCTCGGCACGATCCTGAACGGATTAAGTTACTGGAGAATTCGCAATGCAGAAACGCAAACTTGGGAACAGCAACCTTGAAGTATCGGCGCTCGGCCTTGGCTGCATGGGGATGAGCTGGTCCTACGGGCCGCCCAAGGACAAGCAGGAGATGACATCGCTGATTCGCGCCGCCGTGGAGCGCGGGGTTACATTCTTCGATACCGCCGAAGTGTATGGTCCGCTCGTGAACGAAGAACTTGTTGGCGAGGCCCTTGCTCCGTTTCGCGGCAGTGTCGTCATCGCGACGAAGTTCGGGTGGGAGGCCAACCCCAGCGATGGGGGCAAGTGGAACGCTCTCAACAGCCGGCCCGAGCACATCAAACAGGTGGCAGAGGGGTCGCTCAAGCGGTTGCAGGTCGATGCCATCGATCTTTTCTATCAACATCGCGTCGACCCGAACGTTCCGATCGAAGAGGTTGCGGGTGCGGTAAGAGAACTGATTCAGGCAGGCAAGGTGAAGCACTTCGGTCTTTCGGAGGCGAGTGCGCAGACCATCCGCCGCGCTCATGCGGTTCAGCCCGTCGCTGCGCTGCAGAGCGAGTACTCGCTTTTCTGGCGAGAGCCGGAAGAGACGGTGATGCCCACGCTGGAGGAGCTGGGGATCGGCTTCGTCCCTTTTAGCCCACTGGGCAAAGGCTTCCTGACAGGCAAGATCGACGCGGATACAAAGTTCGACAGCACCGATTTCCGCAGTACCGTTCCGAGGTTCAGCCCGGAGAACCGCAAAGCCAACCAGGCTCTGGTTGATCTGGTAACCGCGACGGCGGCGCAGAAGAAGGTGACCCCGGCGCAGATCGCATTGGCCTGGCTGCTGGCGAAGAAGCCGTGGATTGTTCCGATTCCCGGCACCACCAGGCTGGCTCGACTGGAGGAAAATCTTGGGGCGGCGGACGTTGAGCTGACCTCTGACGATGTGCGCGTCCTTGAAGAAGCCTCCTCAAAGATCAAGCTTGAAGGGGCTCGTTATCCGGCGTTCCATGAGAAGCTGGTGGGCCGGTAAGCGACAGAGGAAACCAGAATGAAAGCCATGTATTGTTGGGTCTTCGCCGCTTTTGTGGCAATTGCAGGCTTCGCTCCGGCTCAGTCTGCGAGCAGCCAGCCCGGAGACCGCGAAAAGCTGATCGGCGCGTGGCATCTGGCGCGCATAGAGGCGCCGCGGCCGGATGGAAAACCCATGGATATGCCGCAGCCGAAAGGCATGTTGATCTACACGCGGGACGGCCATGTATCCGTGCAACTGATGTACCCCAGGTCGGCCGATGCGCTCTCCAATGAGTACGTTCAGAATGGGTACGAGGCTTCCTTCGGGAGCTACGACGTGGATGAAGCGACGCACACGCTGACCCATCACGTGCAGGGATCGGTAACGCGCGACCTCCTGGTCGGCAAGGACCTTCCGCGCGTTTACCAGTTCACCGCGGACGGCCACCTGATCATCAAGTCGGCTCGTCGCGAGGAACACTGGGCCGTCACCTGGGAGCATTACTGAACCGCAGCAATCGCGGCCGGTGTTCAGCGACTGCGCGCGCAAATCTGGTGAAAGAGGAGACACAATGGAAAAACGGAAACTTGGAAAAAGCAATCTGGAAGTATCGGCGCTGGGGCTCGGTTGCATGGGCATGAGCTTTTCCTACGGCCCGCCCGCCGAAAAGCAGGAGATGATCGCACTCCTCCGTGCGGCCGTCGAGCGCGGCGTCACGTTCTTCGATACGGCGGAGGTCTACGGCCCGTTTACCAATGAAGAACTTCTGGGCGAGGCCCTTTCTCCCTTCCGCGGGCAGGTGGTCATCGCCACCAAGTTCGGCTTCAATCTCAATCCCGACGGAAGTCCGGGTTGGCAGGGCCTCAACAGCCGTCCGGAACGCATCAAGCAGGTTGCAGAAGCCTCGATCAAGCGCCTGAAAGTCGATGCCCTCGATCTCTTCTATCAGCACCGCGTCGACCTGGATGTGCCCATCGAGGACGTGGCGGGAGCGGTGAAGGACCTGATTCAGGAGGGCAAGGTGAAGCACTTCGGCCTCTCGGAAGCAGCTGCGAAAACGATCCGCCGCGCCCACGCGGTGCAACCGGTGACCGCCGTGCAGAGCGAGTATTCGCTGTGGACCCGCGGCCCTGAAGCGGAAGTGCTGCCCACGCTGGAGGAACTCGGCATCGGCTTCGTTCCCTACAGCCCGCTCGGCAAGGGATTCCTGACGGGAAAGATGGACGAGAGCACCACGTTTGCCAGCAACGACTTCCGCAGCACGCTGCCGCGCTTTACGCCGCAAGCCTTGAAGGCGAATCAGGCTCTTGTCGAGTTGCTGGGCAGGATTGCGGCAGAGAAGAAGGCAACGCCGGCCCAGATCGCACTGGCCTGGCTGCTGGCCCAGAAGCCCTGGATTGTTCCCATCCCCGGGACGACGAAGCTGCATCGCCTGGAAGAAAACATTGGATCGGTCGCGATCGAATTATCGGCAGACGATCTGCACGAGATCGAAACCGCCGCAGCGGAGATCAAGGTGGAAGGCGCACGCTACCCCGAAGCCATCGAGAAGCTGACCGGCCGCTAGTGTGGTGAGTCAGAGATTCGCAGCATAATGAATTCTGTCATCCTGAGCGAACGGGGCCCCAAACGTTCTTCAGTTTGGGGGTGGTGAGTCGAAGGATCTGCGGTTGTTCTTCAATGAACTTCTGACTCGCCGCACTGGTCTCTGATCGCTTGATGTTGTACCAACGCTGGGTGCCCCAGGTCCGGGGTCCCACGAACAGGCTTTCGTCCGTGGGGTGGAGGTCCCGATTTTGGGACCAGGGAAAGCACGATCCAAAGGCGCGAAATCACGCGGTCAGAGACCTGCGGTGGGAAACCGCAGTTACAGAGCTTCAATCAGCAACGTGTATTTGTCGAAGGGAATGAAATGAGCAAGAAGGTACTGATTCTTTCATCGAGTCCCAGGAAGCGTGGGAATTCAAACGCCTTGTGCGACCGGTTCATGGAAGGTGCAGTCGAGGCTGGCCATCAGGTTGAAAAGGTGGTGTTGGCAGAGAAGAAAATCAACTACTGCACGGGATGTTATGCCTGCAGGGCGAATGGGAAATGCGCCCAGAAGGACGATATGGCGCAAATCCTCGACAGCATGACAGCGGCTGACGTGATCGTCATGGCGACGCCTGTCTACTTCTACACCATGTGCGCCCAGATGAAGACCGTGATTGACCGGACTGTTGCCCGGTACACGAAAATCGGCAAAAAGGAGTTCTATTTCATCGTGACGGCGGCAGACAGCAACAAGGCGGCTCTGGAGCGGACCATCGAGGGTTTCAGAGGATTCACTTCCTGTTTGCCCGGCGCAAAGGAAAAAGGCATCGTGTATGGCGCAGGAGCATGGGAGATCGGGGACATCCTGGCAAGCAGCGCCATGAATCAATCGTATGAAATGGGCAAGGCATTGTAGAAGACCTGGACCATGTTCACGCTTTGAGCGGTTCAGGGAATCGGACAGCCAGACCAAACAATACCAGGAGAGGAAATTCAAGAAATGGAAATCAAGCGAATCGGTTCCGTGCCTTCGGGCAAAGGCCCAGCGGATTACTTCACGGGTACGGTGCGGGTGGACATGCTGTTTGACGCGCCCGCGCCCGCACGCGTGGTTGGCGCCCATGTCACCTTCGAGCCCGGCGCACGCACCGCCTGGCACACGCATCCGCTCGGCCAGACGCTCATTGTCACCTCCGGCTGCGGCCGGGTGCAACGCTGGGGCGGCGCAATCGAAGAAATACGGCCCGGCGATGTGATCTGGTTTGCACCCGGAGAAAAGCACTGGCACGGAGCAGCGCCAGCGACGGCTATGACCCACATCGCCATCCAGGAGAAGCTCGATGGCAAGACCGTCGATTGGATGGAGCAGGTGAGCGACGAGCAATATCAGGCATAACGCTGATCGTACTCGTGGGCGATCCTTCCCTGCATTTGACCCTTTGCAAGATCAGCGCAAAGGGCCTTCTGCATCCAGGGTAATGGCTTGCAGCGTCATCAGCGTGTTTTCTGTTTAAGTGTATCCAGTGGAGATTTGAATTCATACTCTCCCACCCTTGAATCAAAGAACGATTCAAGGATGGGGCATCCAAATCATGGTTCGCACTCGCATCGAAAACGCTCTAGCGCGCGAACAGATCGAGCGGAATCGATTCGCCCACGGCCTTGTATCCGGCAGGGGATGGGTGCAGGTGGTCGCCGCAGTCATAAGCCGGCAGCAGCCGGTCGGGATGCGATGGGTCGCGCAGCACGGCGTCAAAATCGAGGACCGCATCGAAATGACCTGTCGCACGAATCCACTGGTTTACCGTCTGCCGGTCGGTCTCGCTCAGTGGCCCGGGATGATAATAGTCCGAGCCGGTGTAGGGGGTGATGGTCGCTCCGTAAACGCGCAAACCGTGCGCATGGGCGCGCAGCACGATCTGCTGGTAGGCGGCAATCACCTTCTGGACCAGCGCTGCGTGCTCCGCCGGGGTTACTTCACCGTTTCGCGCCAGCCCGCCGAGGTCATTGACCCCCTCCCACACGATCACCCAGCGCACCGCCGAGGGAGCCAGCACATCGCGATCGAACCGCGCCAGCGCATTCGGCCCGAGGCCATCGGTAAGCAGGTGATTGCCCCCGATGCCCTGGTTTGAGACGCCGATGGAGCGGGTCGCAATCGCGGTCTGCAGCCGCGCCGCCAGCACATCCGTCCAGCGGTCGTTGCCGTTGGTTGTGGCGCCATGTCCATCGGTGATGGAATCGCCGAGCGCCGCCACCGAGGCAGCTCCAGTCGCGCCCTGCACATCGATCTCCGAGATCTGGTACCAATGGTCCACGTGTTGCGCATCGGCCATGGTGGAAGCGCTCACCGCGTCGCCATGCAGGTAATACGATGTGGCTCGCGACCCAGGATGCCCCGTCCCGGTGGACGGCGCGGCATCCAGGTGAAATGTCACAGCCAGGTTCGACAAGGGGGCGACCGCATAGTCCAGCGGGTCAGAGACGAACTCCGCGCCGGGAGGAACGGTGACTTCTGTGCTGCCGGCAAACCGCAGAGGACGATCGCTCTCGGGGTCAATGGCCGGCGATGAGGGCGACAGGGGCCGCGCAATGTGCACTGAAGTGAGGTGCAGCGCTTCGGTCCCGAAGGCATTGGAGAGATGCACCCGCAGCGCAGGTCCGCCCACCGACAGATGAAACACCTGGCGCACGGTGGCATCGCGCAGGTCGGCGGCCGGCAGGGCGTTTTGCGGCTCCGGAATCTGTTGCGAAGCTCCCCAACTGGCTACCCATACTGGCGGCGCGGGCGCGCCTGGCGAGGGAATTTGGCTCTGCACGCCACTCGCAAGGAGCAGAAAACCAACGATCGCGAAAAAACTCCGTGTCTGCTTCATAGAAAAAGGTATACCATGGCTCCCGCAAGTAAATCGCTTTTCAAAAGCGCAATCAGCATACCACCCTGGAGCAGCCCATGCCTTTTGCCTTGAAATCACCGTCTCTCTTGCCTCTCTGTCTCTGTTGCG
>Ga0326727_10016353_pt1 | contig 15685 bp, 11 predicted proteins | sample MB2enrmetagenome_FD_207643 | JGI IMG/M metagenome (GOLD analysis project Ga0326727, IMG submission 207643) | Lab enriched peat soil microbial communities from McLean, Ithaca, NY, United States - MB29MY | ecosystem: Environmental > Terrestrial > Soil > Wetlands > Peat | place: USA: New York... | reverse complement strand
CGCCCACATCGAATTCCGTGCCATCGCTGACGGATTCCTGGTCTTCATCGCCGGGGCCGGGCTTCCTGGTCAGAAGCAGTCCTTTACGATTGACGTATGCCGGAGTCGAGGCCTCGTGAAGGCTCTCAATGTAGGTCCCTACTTTCCAGTCCGCGAAGATGTACGGCACTCCCTCCGGGATGCCATCGGCATAAATGCGATACCGGATGAAGTGCCCATCGGGCTTGGCAGTTTCTTCGGCCTTCACGAAGCGAAGGCGGGGACCGGAGGGCCTGTTGAATCCGTCGTCCCAAACCACCTGTGTCTTGAGCATTTGAATGAATTTGGGGGGAATCTGGCCACTGAGCTGATCGATCTTGCCATCCGGAGGCGTGGATTGTGCGCGCAGGCCAATCGCCAGGATGGGAAACAAGAAGAAAAGCGCGATAGAACGGGCCGTGCCGGACATGCGCATCATCATACGCTCTGCCCGGCACAAAAAGTGACCCGAATCTGCCCTATTTTCCTGCTTTCCCGGTCCCTCGTTCCCTGCCGGGGTCCCCGGCGAGCGGTTTGTGCTCGCTGGGGTGGCTTGGTCCCTGTCTCTAGAAATTCAACGTAATCTTCGCCGTCAGCGCCCTCGGCGTCACGTAGTGCGTGCCGCTGAACGTCGACAGGAAGTTATAGAGCGCGTACTTGTTGGTCACGTTGATCGCCGTCAGGTCGAAATCCGTCTTGTAGTGCTCGCGGTGGAAGATGTTGTTCTTGCCCAGGGACACATCGAACAGGTTGCGCGGCGCAATACGCTGCGGGTTCCTGTCGTTGTCGCCGGTGTTGGGAGCGGGAATGTTGATGAGGCTGGAAGAGAACTTAGAGGCCTGGCACACGCTGGGGAGGGCGACGGATGGAGTCGCCGACTGGCCATTGCACATGAATCCCGCCTCGAACTCCTGGTCGGCGGTGAGCGGTGCGCCAAAGGCATTCACCATGCTGATGGCCGGCTGGCCGCCGAGCGTGGTTGAAGAGAGCAGGCATGGACTATTGGGATCCGTAACGCCATAACAGGGCGCGTTTCCAGCGACGAGGCCGGAGTCGAAACGCCAGTTGAAGCCGCCCCACAGACCGTTCCACCAGCCGTCGTGCGCAAGCGTGTATTGCAGGTGGCTGGTCTGGTTAAACTTCTCGTCGTGATCGATGCGGAAGGGCAGGCCAGCCTGGCCTACGGTTGCGCCCGCGCCAGCAACTTGCGGCGGGAAGAATCGCGCCGCCACCGATGACGCGACGAAGTAGGCGCTGAAGCCGTGCAACTCAGGGACGTCCGCGCGGAGGGCGTAGCCGGGAATCTTGGAGTTGTGCCAGTCGATGGGGAAAGTGATGGGCGTATTGCCCAGCACGCTGAAGTCGAAGGCGTTGTGCGTGTACTTCCAGATGTATTCACCGCTCACCACGGCGTGTTTTCCCAGGGCTTGCTGCAGGCTGGCGTGGAATTCATTGCGGAAGCCGGGTTGCAGCCTGCCTTCAACGCCCGCAGTGCACACGAGCAGTGGCGCCAAGACCGGGTTGTCGCATCCGATGCTGGAGAGTACGAGATTCTCGTTGAAAGGCGTTTCCAGCGTGCGCGCGTAGGAGACGCTTGGAACCGTGCTGGTGCGTTTGATGTTGTAGGCAACGCCCACACGTGGTTCCACCTGGCTGGCCGCGGTGAGGCCGTGGTAGATATCGCCGCGCAAACCGACGTTGAAGTTCCAGTTGCCTGCCTTGATCTGATCTTCGAGATAGAGCGCCAGCTCCTTCACATCGGCGTGGCCGAAGGAAACGTAATTGCTCCCGCCGCGCGTCAGATCGTAAGGCGCAAGAACCTTGAGGTAATTCGGGTTCGTGAAGCTGGTGACACCGTTGCATTGCGATGGATTCGCATATCCGGGCAAGGGATTGCCGCTCAGGTCGGTACAAGGCGCGTTGTACGTGCTCCCTACGATGCCGAGTGAATCGTGCTCGCGGAGAAAGGTCTGGCCGTATTGGACGCCGGCCTTGATGTTGTGCGCGCCTTTGGCGTAAGAGTAATCGGAATGCACGGCGGCATTGGTCAGCGTCCGGTACTGGGAAATGGACGATGTTTGGATTGGTCCCAGATCGGCGAGTGGATTGGCGCTGGGGAAATAGTCATACAAATCCTTGCGCACAAAAGCGCCCAGGTTGAAAACCGAGTCGTTGCTGATAACGCGCGTGTAAGTGGGCGAGATATTGAAGGTGTTGATCTTCGAGGCCTGATCGGTATTGCCCACGTTGCCGAAGGTTGGGCTTGCGCTGGCGCCGCCGGCAGTCACATTCTGCACGTTCAGGTTGTCGAAGGAGTTAGGCGTCTGAAACCAGGAGCGGCTGTAATTCAGGTCAAGATGCATGGAGTCAGCCTGCGTGAAGCTATAGTCCACGCGGTCGAAGATGTTTTGCTCGTTGCCCTTGTCGTGGAAGACGACGAACTCCGGTGGATCGAGGAAGCGGCCCGTGTCGAGCCCGTCGGCTTCGACGAAATTGCCCCAGCTTTTGCCGCCATAGGATAAGTCGAAGCCCCCCGTCGCCGATCCAAAGGATCCGTAGGAGGCGTTGATGTTGCCTGTCGGCTTGGTAACTCCCTGCCCGGAGCGCGTGGTGGCTATGATCACGAGGCTGGTTTTGCCGCCAAACTCGGCCGGGGGCGCGCCGCTGATCACTTCGATGGACTGAATCGATTCGGCGGGGATCTGGTTGGAGAAGACTTTGCTCTGCTGGTCGGTAATGGACTGGCCGTCGATGGAAAAGGAATTGGAGGCGTGATCGCCCAGGCCGTGGAAGAGACCGTTTGAATCAGCGGAGACGCCGGGGGTGGTTTCCGTAACGAGAGAGCTTAGCGTGGAGGACTGGCTTTCCAGCGGAACCTTGGTGAATTCGTCGCGATCCACATCGGTGTGGAAGGTGGGGTCATCCTCAATCAGGTCGCCCCCGGATTCCACGGTCACCGTCTGGCTTGCGCCTTCCACCTGGAGGACCAGCTTGAGGCTGGTTGCCACGGAGGAGCGAATGAGAATGGACTGGCTCAGACTGGCAAAGCCATTGGCCGTCACTTCGATTCGGTACGGATTGAAGGGCACGTTGGAGACGCTGAACTGGCCGGTAGCGTCGGTGGTTGCGGTACGCTCGAACCCGGAAACGCTGTTGGTCAGATGCACGGTTGCTCCCGGAATCGCAGCTCCGGTCGCATCGGTGACAATGCCGCGAACGGTCCCCGCGCTGCCGCTTTGTGCGGGCGCCGAAACCGCCATCAAGACGAGTGCAAGAAAGGGAAGAATGCGTAGCCTTGCGCCACGGTGAAACAGCATGAGAAAGTCTCCTGAATATTGGCTCTGCAAAATGAAAATCCGGCCGCGGGACGTGCCGCCGCGGCATCCTCAAAGCATTTGAAGAGCATCGATCCGGTTTTTGCGTTCCATGGAGTGCGCCGAAGCATCGCCGCGGTCAATCAACGGCAAACGGCGTGGCAAACTGCATCAAGACGGAAGGATGCCCTACCAGGAAACGGGAGGAGGGCGAATGAAGAGGCGGATTTGCCGCTGGTGGGCAATGACGATGGGATCGGCCTGGGGCGCGGAGGTTCCCAATTGCACGATCACAATCACCGCCGCGGCCACCGCCACGGGCACCACCGTGTGCATCACGATGCACAACTGGCAGTGATCGGCGTCGGTCGGGTCGGGGTGCAGGTGCGCAACCTGGGCTACGGCCAGCATTGCCAGCAGAACCAGGCAAAGCACCGCCACCGCCGGCATAAAGCCGGGCCAGGCGCCGCGCTTCCCGAACCGCTGTGACCTGAATCCCTGCAAACGATTGCCCCTTCCCCTTCTATCTTACAGAAAAGTACACAAAATTGGACGCTCTGCGCCTGGATGGGTTGCATTGGGACCGGATTTTCAGCCGATCGAGCGGCCAACAGGGGCCAACTACGTCTAAACTGTGTTGCCATGGTGATCTTTCTGGAAATGCGCCGCTTGGGGGCGATGGGCTTCGCCGCTCTTCTCTTCATGGCCATCGCCGCGCTTGCGCAGAGCGGCGGCAGCCAGGCCACGCCGCCGGCGCAGAGCTCATCAAGTCAGAAGTCGGCAACGCAGAACCCCCAGGGCCAGAACTCCCAGCCCGTGCCCTTGAAACCGGGCGTTCCCGGCATGGGAAGGAATCATCGCCTCATCCTCAAAGACGGCTCCTATCAGATGGTCCGCGATTACCAGATCGTGGGCGACCGCGTGCGTTACCTCTCGCAGGAGCGCGGGGACTGGGAGGAGCTACCCGCGGCCCTGGTCGACTGGGATGCCACGCGCAAGTGGGAGAAGGAACACGCCGACCTCGTCGCAGAGGATACTTCGCCCGCGATGCAAGAGGCCGAGCAGCTCGATCGCGAGGAATCCCAGGAGCGCAACGAGCAAAATGCGCGCATGCCCCAGGTGGCGGAGGGTCTCGAACTCCCCGATGAGGATGGCGTATTCATCCTCGATACCTTCCAGGGCACGCCGGAACTGGTGGAGCTGATCTCGAGCGATCTATCGATGAACGCGAAAAACCGCAAGGGCGTCGCCGTGCTCAATCCGCTGGCCACGCAGAAGGCCAGTCTCGAGCTGCAGGGCGCTCACGCCAAGGTGCACCTCCACGTCAACGATCCGGTCATCTATCTTTCCCTCGGCGTTGAAGAAGAGACGGAGCCGGTGCTCACCCACCCCATCACCGTGGACACCAGCGGCGCCAAAGCTGTCAACGGCAAGCATGGCGCGCATTCCCCGCAGTCGGGCTTCGTCATCGTGCGCGTCGACGAGCGTCAGGCCGTGCGCATCGTCGGCGCCATCAAAGTCGGACCCACCGGCACCGTCAGTCAGGATGAGGACACCATCCCCACCAAGGTCGAAGTGATGCCCGGCAAGCATTGGCTGCGTGTCACGCCGCAACAGAAGCTCACCATCGGCGAGTACGCGCTGGTCGAAATCATCTCTCCGTCTGACATCAACGAGTCGGTATGGGATTTCCGCGTGGATCCGCGCACCGGCGACAATCCGGGCTCCATCGGACCCATTCTGAAGCAGCCACGCGACTAGGCCTCTGACCGCTTGGCTCCGCACTATCCTGGGGTGCCCCAGGTCTCGCTTTTGAGACCTGGGAAACCGGGATGCTAAAGCCCGAAATCATGCGGTCATAGACCTGGGCCCCTCCCGATCTCTAGCCCATTCGCTCTCGCCTGCGCCGGCTGAACACGAAATGCCCCAGCAGAACCGAAACCAATACGGCGGTCACTAGGGCGTCGATGCCGGGCATGCCGCGCGGTCCCCAGTGTGCGTAGCCGCGGCCGTCGAGCCACGTCATATACACCACCGGAACATTGCCCAGCGAGTTGATGATCGTATAGCGCGCGCTTCCGCTCTTGCCCGAGCCGCCGAGGAATTCCAGAGAAACCGCAGTGAACAACGCGTAGCCTGTGCCGACGGTGAAAAGAAAAAGCACGGTGCTTGCGAAGTAGATAACAGGCCGCTGCGGTCCGAGGCTGAGCAAGGCCAGTGTGGCGGCATTTGCCAGGCCCGCCAGCAAATACGCAATGGGAGCGCGCACGCGAACGGGAATCAGCGACGCCGAGAGTGCGCCGGCCGTGGTCAGCAACGCGCCGCCGACGCCATTGATCCACGCCACCTGTGCCCCGCTCACTCCGTAGTCGCGGGCCAGTTCCGGCAGCAGGCCGATCATGGCTCCGCTGGCGCACGGCGCAACGATCAGAAGCGTATAAGGAATGGCCTCCCAGCGCAGAAATGTGGATTTGAATTCCCGCCATATGCGCACGGCGGTCTCCCGCGCGCCGTGTTCGCGGACCATTGACTGCGGCGGTGCGGCAAATGCGAACAGCGCGGGCAATACGATCAGGGCCGCCACAATCCAGCCCAGCGCGCCCAGCGTGAATCGTTCGGCGAACGACAGCAGCAGGAACACCGCGACTGCGCCCACGGCCAGCGATCCAGCCTGGTAAAAGCTGCTGGCGCGGCGCTTGTTGGTCTCGCTCGCGAGCGCTCCCATCATGCCGCCGCAGGCAGCCGCCACAACCACGCCGAAGCACGCGCCAAGAAACAGCAATCGCACCGCCCACGGCGTGGCAAGCGTGGGCTGGTGAAATGCGGCCAGCACCGCCAAAGCTGCTGCTGCGGCCGCAATCATGAGCCAGGTGCGGCGTCGCATCCAGAAGTCCGTGATCGGGCCCCAGAGGAAATAGATGGCATGGGGCAGCGCAATCAACGCCGCGATGCTGGCCGCGCGCCCCGGCGTCACACCCTCATTGCGCAGGAGAAAGGTCAGCGCCCCGCTTGCGAGGCCCAGGGAAATCACGGCATCGGGCGCGATGAGCAGGCCGAAGAGCCAGGGGCGTTCGTGGGGAATCGATGGAGATTCAGTCTTGATTTCCGGACCTCCGAAGCGCGCCATGACGAACGCCCAATTTCAGGACAACATCAATTCATTCCCTGCAACCTTGCGTTCGCTTCCGGCTGGATTCAGCGTCGAATCGGCATATCTGCAAGCCAGGCCGCCCTGCCCTGGCTGGAGATTTGCCAGAACTGCCGCAGTCGCATTGTGTTATCTTAACTGCAACTTTTTAACGCAATGTCGGCCTTTCTCTGTCTCGCGTCGGGCGGGATTCTCGATGAATGAAGGGTGTCTCTTACATGGATTGCATTTTAACCGGGAGGCGACAATGAATCTGCACTTGAGAATCGTTTCCGTCGGTACCCTGCTTGTAACACTCGGCACACTAGGGAATCTGTCCCTTCCCGTTCAAGGACAGGACTCTGAAGCCCTCAAGCCGATTCCGAACGAACAGGTGTTCTCGACCATTCTCCGTGTGGGAAGACAGTTTTCGGCGACCGGAAACTACGCCTCTTGGTACGGACCAGACCTGGATGGCCAGACCGACCTCTTCTCTTGCCAAAGTGGCGCTGCAAAAGTCCTCGGCGAAGATGACCCCTATTATTCCGTCACCGACTTGGCGATTTGGATCAACGTCCTCAGTCGCAAACTGAGAGCTGAAGGAACTTACCAGGTGGCTGCGCCTTACCTCAAGCGGCTCATCGAGTATGGTGAAGCTAGGACGCGGCAGATCGACCCCAGGAGAAAGGAGAAACATGACACTTTGTGGTCCGAGGACAATCAGGCGTTATTGAACGATATGGCGCACGCCCTGAATGCCTCCCTGCATCGTGAACGCTACCAGGTTGACGGCGGCTGCGGAGCCGGCGAAATTCGCGTATTGGTGAAGATTCCCGAGGGAAGTGCGGCCCTGCTGATCAATACGTTCCACTTTACGCTTTGCCAGGCAAGAGGCACTGACCCGTGGAATCAACAGGCTTGCTTCGGGTGGAAATCGGTTGGGAAAATGCCCATGCTCCTGTCCGGCGCATACCGCTATGTGTTGACCTTGACCAACGGCATTAAAAAAACCGGAGATCTGCTCATCAACCAGAAGCAGGAGAATGATCTGATGTCTCGTGGGCTGCTCGATGAGGATCATCCGTACGTATTGAGCATCAAGGAGTAAGGTGCTTCATGGCCGGGCCGCGAAGTTATCGATCTGCAACCGTGCGGAGCTTTCTATATGCTCTCCTGGTGCTGCTGGCGCCGGCATTGGGTAGCCTTGGATTCTCTCCTCCATGGCCACACAACGCAAGCGTTATCACCGCCGGTTGTCTATCGATTTATCTGCTTTTCGTTTTCCAATTTCGGTCCGAGGCCTCTGCCCAACGCAAGGGCGGCCTGGTGATCGGCTTGTTCATCCTGGGCGCGGCGCTTTCTCTGGCCGGATACCTTTTTCTCTTTGAGCGCTTTACCTTCGAACTGCCGACCACCGGGGAACGTGTGGCGCTTGGCTGCGGATTTACTCCGGAGGCCCGTGTTGTAGCCAACGCCTTGCTCATCGATACCGGCGGTGAATGTCCCGGCCATTTCGAGGACCTCCTGGAAAAGAGCCAATACGATTCTCATCAGATTTGGACCAAGTCATCGTTAAGCATGGTCAAGTTTTCGCTGGCTGGGCTTTGGACCGGGTGCTTCGTGTGCCTGGCGGTAGTGGCAGGAAAAAGAATCCGAATGCTCCAAAGCATGGCAGTTGAGCCAGCAGCGCTGCTAGGTGCATCGGCAGCGGATGTATTCATCAGCTATTGCCACGAGGATCGCAGCCGAGCACAGCTGTTGGTGACGGCGCTCAAGAAGGACGGCCTAAGCGTGTGGTGGGATTTGGACCTTCCGCCGGGGGAGACGTGGGATCGTCTGATTGAGCAACGCCTTCACGCAGCACGCTCCGTTGTGGTGTTGTGGTCCGCAATTTCAGTCACCAAAGTATGGGTGCGCGAAGAGGCGTTGGATGCCCAACAGCGGGGCGTACTCGTTCCAGTGCTTCTTGAAGACGTGGCGCCGCCTTTGGGATATCGACACCTGCAAGCGGCGTCCTTGGTTGGCTGGGAGGGGGATTCTTCAGCGCAGGGATATCGCCAGTTGCTCGAAACACTTGCCCTCAAAAAATCCGCGATCCCGCAGTAGAGCACGCTTCAGACAGACCACTCTCGGATCGGAATATTCAGGGCGACATTCCCGGATTGTGCGCAAGTCCGCTGACTCGCTATTCGCGCACCGCGATGCCCAGCGCCTTCATCTTCCGGTAGAGATGGCTGCGCTCCAGGCCCAGTAATTCCGCCGCATGACTGATATTGTTGCGCGCCTCTTCAATCTTCTTCTGAATGTATTCGCGCTCGTACGCGTCGCGCGCCTGTTGCAGGCTCGAAAATTCTTCCGTAGCCCGCGCGCCGGTCTTGTGCGTGAGCGGCGGCAAATGCTTGCGCTCGATGCGCAGCACCCGGGGATTGAGGATGAGCACGCGTTCAATCACGTTCTTCAGTTCGCGCACATTGCCGGGCCAGTGGTAGCGCGAGAGTGCCTCCAGCGCTTCCTCAGTAATCTCCATGCGCGCACGGCCGTACTGCCGGCCAAACTCCGCCAGAAACTCGCGCGCTAGCAGCGGAATGTCCTGCTTGCGCTCGCGCAGCGCGGGCACGAAGAACGGCACCACGTTCAGCCGGTAGAAAAGATCTTCGCGGAAGTTGCCCTTGGCGATCTCCTCTTCAAGGTCTTTGTTGGTCGACGCGATCAGCCGCACATCCACGCGCAGTGGCTGCGTGCCGCCCACTGGCGTAAACATCTGGTCGTCGAGAGCGCTCAGCACCTTGGCCTGCGTCTTCAGGCTCATGTCGCCCACTTCGTCAAGAAAGAGCGTTCCGCCGTCTGCACGTTCGAGCGTGCCGCGCTGCTCGGGCGGGCCGCCGGGCTGCGCGCCGTGGCGTACGCCAAAGAGCTCGGCCTCGATGTGCGCCTCGGGAATCGCCGCGCAATTCAGTGCAACGAAGACCCGGTCGTGGCGCAAACTTTCCGCGTGAATGGAGCGCGCGATCAGTTCTTTCCCGGTACCCGACTCGCCGTAGATGAGCACCCGTCCGTTGGTCGGCGCCATCAGCCGGATCTGTTGCCGCAGGGCCTTCACCGGCACGCTTTCGCCGGTCAGTACGGAAGCGGCGCTGAACTGCCGCTTGAATTCCACGTTCTCCGCGCGCAGCCGCCGCGCCTCCACGGCGTTCTTCACCACGATGAGCGTGCGCTCCAGCGAAAGCGGCTTCTCCAGAAAGTCGTACGCGCCCAGTTTGGTGGCCTTCACTGCGGTCTCAATGGTGCCGTGGCCGCTGATCATCACCACTTCAGGCCGCGTCTCCGCCGGCCATTCGCGGATCTCGCCCAGCAGTTCGAGTCCGTCGCGCCCCGGCAGCCAGATATCCAGCAGAACCACGTCGTAGGGCACGTCGCCGAGCAGCGTCAGCGCTTCTTCGGCATCGGCCGCGCCCGCCACGCCGTAGCCTTCCTCGCACAAAATCTCCTCAAGCGAGCTGCGAATCTCCGCTTCGTCGTCTACCACCAGGATGTGGTTCATGAGGCGAGCCTCTTCGCCGTCTGCCCGCCCGCCGCTGCCGTTGCCGGCTCGTCGTTCGACTCCACAACCGGCAACCGCAGCATGAAGCGCGCGCCCTTCGGAGCGTTGGCCTCGGCGCTGATGGTGCCGCCGTGCTCCTGCACAATCTTGGCCGCAATCGACAGCCCCAAACCGGTCCCGCGATGCTTGGTGGAGTAGAAAGGCAGGAACAGGCGCTCGCGAATCTCATCCGTCAAGCCGTGGCCGGTGTCGGAAACCGTAACCTCGACCGCCGTGCCGTCTTCCACCAGCGCGGTGCGCACGCCGAGCACGCGCAGCAGGCTACCCTGCATGGCCTCCGCCGCGTTATCGATCAAGTTGGCCAGCGCCCGGCGGATGGCCTCGGGATCGGCCATCACCGCGGGCAGGTCAGGCTCCAGATCACGTTGCACGCTGATGCCTTCCAGCCTTCCGCCAAACAGCGCCAGCGCCTCCTCGACGATCTGGTTCATGCTGCACGCGCGCGGCTGCGGCGCAGGAAACTGCGCCAGCGACGAGAACTGATCTACCAGCGTGCGCAACGTGCCCACACAGCCCAGAATCACCTCGCTGCACTTCCGAATAATATTGGGCGACTCCGGCTGGCCCTTCTCCAGATGTCTGCCGATGCGCTCCGCGCTCAAGGCAATGGGCGTCAGGGGATTCTTGATCTCGTGCGCTACCTGTTGCGCCACTTCCTTCCAAGCCAGTTGCCGTTGCGCGCGCAGCAGCTCCGTCGTGTCTTCCATCACCAGCACCGATCCGGTGTGCCCGGGCGCGAGTTCCAGCCGCGCGCTGGTGATGGCCAGATGCACGATCCGCCCGCGGGCATGAAACTCCACCTCCGTCGACGCCGCGCCCATGCGATGGCCGCGCCGGATCACGCCAGCCAGATCCCCGGCGCATTCGGCGGGCAGCAGATCTTCAATCTTCTCTCCGGCCAGCGCCGCATCTTCCTTCAGTCCCATCAGTGCCGCAAAGGCGTGGTTGGCTTGCAACACCACGCCTGCGCCGTCCAGCGTCACCACTCCTGAAGGAATGGTCTCCACAATGGTTTCCAGCTCGCGCCGGCGCTCCTCCACGGCCCGGTTGGCCGCGGTCAGTTGCGCCTGGGCGCTCTCCGCCAGTTGGCGGCTGGTTTCCAGGTCGCCGGCCATGTGATTGAACGAGCGCACCAGGTCGTCCATTTCGCCGGTTGCCAGCGCGGACACGCGTTGCTCGTACTTCCCCGCCGCAATCTTGTCCATGGCGTCGGCCAGCGCTTCCACGGGGCGCGTGATTTGTTTTGAAAGGAACAGCGCCAGCCACACGCTCGAGAAGAATACAAAGACCGTGATCAGCAGCAGCATCAGAATGAACGTGGTGCGAATGCGGCTGCGCGAACGGTACAGTTGCCGGTATTCGGCGGCGCTCGAGCGGATATGCGCCGTGGTCTGGCTCAAGCCTTGCGGCACCGGGAGCGCGACAACGATCACCTTGCCCGACGCAGTAGCCGCCATGCCCAGCGCATATTCGCGGTCCGCCACGCGAAGTACCGTTTCATCGCTGCGCTGGGCTGCCGGAAGCAGGATTTGCGCGAGCGGTCCGTGGAGCAGGGCGCCGCCCGGTTCCACGTCGTCCAGCCAGGTGTCCAGGCTCGCAGCCGTCTGCCCCGGCGGGTCCTGAAAACCCGCCAGCATCCTCCGGTCCTTGTCATAGACCACCGCGAATCCGCCGTCCAGCGTGATGCGATGCGAACCCAGCTCCGCCTGGAGATCGGCGGGCGGCTTGTCTGCCGCGCCTGAAGCCGCAATCGATTCCGCTTCAACCCGCGCGTTGGCCGTGGCGTATTGCGCCAGTTCCAGCACCACGCGCGTCGAATCCTCGCGCAGGTCCGATGTCGGCTGTGAAAACCAACGGTCGATCGAGCGGTTCAACAGCAGAAAGCTGAACAGGAACATGCACACCGCGGGAATCAGTGCGATGAGTGCCGCTCCCACCACCATGCGCGTGCGCAGTCGCGTCCCCAGTGCGCTTCCGCTTTGATCGGCGTAGAGCTTCAGGATGTTCCTGAACAGCAGCGTCAACAGCAGCATCAGCAGCAGGAACACCAGCACGATGAGGCCGACAAAGGCCAGCGTCTCTCCGGAGGTTTCAGGAGTCAGAAACCTGAATTCCGACATATTGAACGCCTGCAGCGCGCCCAGCAAGGCGAACAACAGCACCACCCCGCCCGTGAGCAGGACCATGGAACGCCGCCGTGGATCGCCAAGAAACGGCATGCCGCGATTATAGTGCCGGGCAAAGGCGACGAACAGGTACAGCCGGTCTCCAGACCCGCGCCCGTCCGAGGATCATTACGAAATCACGAGGTTACAGCATTATCTGAATACCACGAACTTCAGCCAGCCCTCCCAGACATCCGCCCACGCGTGAGAAATCATGTTGGCGCGCAGGTTTTTCCGCCATGCAGCCAGAGCGCCGTAAAGAACACCGAGAACGATGATGACCACGACGTTCCGCCATCCCTGATACCCGTGTGCAATGCCGAAAACCAAAGCCTGCAGAACGATGGCCCAGGCCACGCTGCCCGTAAGCGCGTGAAATTGGCGCTGCAGGTAACCGCGGAATGCCATCTCTTCGCAGATGCCCGCCGTGACGCACGTGGCAATCCAGACCAGAACCTCGACAAGACTTTGCGGCAGAAGACTGTCGACCGACTTCGCGCTGCCGGACCCCAGCAGCAAGTGAACGCAGTAGGCTGCCCCTTCCCACACGGCCCAGAACGGCAGCACAATGGCGAAATCGGTCAACACGTCACGCCAGTTCTTCCAGCGTCCGCCCGCCAGGTCCCACAAGTTTCCGCCATGCCGATGCACGCCAACCCAGCAGAAATACAGGAGCGCCCAGTCCATCCCCAGAGCCGTCAGATAGATCTGGATGGCGTGGCCGTGGCCGGCGAGCTGTCCGGATCCTGCGCCGCTCCCGCCGCCCGCGTACTGCGCGCTAAATCCCAGAATCAGCAGCGCAGCCATGATCGCGAGAAAACCCGCGAGGTGCATCCACGACGCGATCTGCGCCGGCTTACCTGGCTTGGCGGCCAGTGTGCGGTTTACCTGCATTGCGATTTTCCTTTCCGCTTCCCCGGCGCCGCCGGCTGGCTGCCAACTTGCGCAGCGCCGTCAGCGTCTCTTCCGCCCAGCGCAGGTGCGCTTCCAGTTCCAGTTGTCCGAATCGTACCGCCATCCGCCAGTACGGCACGTCGGGGTAGAGCTCCATGTGCGCCAGTTGCTCGAGCTCCACTTGCCTGAACTTCTCGAGAGATGCCTTCTCGAGCTTTGCCATCCTCTCCACGTAGCCGATCACCGTCTCCGGGCCCGCCTGCGCGCCGAAGAACAGCTTCAGGAGCAATTCATTCCGCGGCACCTCCGGCTGCGGCTCCACGGCCAGCCATTTTTCCAGGTGCGCCCTCCCGCTCGGCGTAATGGAGTAGACCTGTCGGTCGGGTTTGCCCTTCTGCTTCTCGATCTTCGCGGTCACCAGTCCCGCGGCAGCCATGCGTTTCAGGTTGGGATAGATCTGGCCGTAGCTCTCGTTCCAGAAGTGGCCGATCGATGCCCGGATGGCCTGTCCCAGGTCATAGCCCGACATGGGCTCCACAGTCAAGAGTCCCAGCAGCACTTCCCGGCTCGAACTGGAGCGGCGCGCCATAGTTCTATTAGATATATATCTGATAGATAATCTTGTCAACAGAAATCTCTCGCCCCGGCGTCCGCCCTGCGCAAGAAGACGCGCAGATCACGCCGCACCGCCGGGGTGTAGACTGGTTCCAAAATCAGCTACCAAGTTAGAAATCCCGGTTGCTATTCAGCCCGATCGCTCGAGGGGTAATATGTTCAGTCTCCGTGGTTCCTGCCGCATTCTGAGGTACGCCGTTGTCTGCTGCCTGATCTCCGCAACCGCCTTCAACGCTCCAGCGCAAGCTCCCGCCGGTAATACAAGTTCTCTCACAGCGATGACACCTGCCGCCCGCGACGAGGCGAACCAGGGGGTCGATGCGTTCAAAAACGCAAACTATGATGACGCCGTTGCGCATTTCCGGAGAGCTGTGGAACTTGATCCGAACAGTGCCTTGGCTAAGCTTTACCTTGGCTCCGCGCTGTCACAAAACGTTGTGCCGGGCATGACGACGCCCGACAACCTGAAGACCGCTCAGGAAGCCATCGATGTCTTCAAGCAGTTTCTGGAGAAAGCCCCGCACAATACAAACGCAATGAGACAAATTGCGGCGATCTACTTCTACATCAACAAAATGGACGAAGCCAAGGCGTGGCAAAAGAAAGTTCTGAACGAAGATCCGCGGGACGCTGAGGCTGCCTACACGGTTGGCGTGATCGATTGGTTAAAAGCGCACCGCAACAAGCTGAACGCGTTGCAGGCCGCCGGACTCAACGACGACGGCAAGGGCAACGTGAAGGCGCCCAGGAGGGTGATGGAGCCTCTGGCGCAGGAGAACGCGCCGCTGGTCGAGGAAGGCCTGAGGTACTTCACCCTGGCCATCGACAATCGTCCCAACTACGACGACGCCATGCAGTACTTGAATCTGATCTACCGCAACAAGGCCGACGTGGATTACGGCAACGCGGCTGCGGTGGCGCAGGACCTGGCCATGGCGAATGCCTGGACGCATAAGGCGATGGAGACCCGCAAGTACAACGAGACTCACGGAGGCGGCGGAGGAGGCTACGCCGGCGGCGGCGATCTGGAATTCGATCTGATCGCTCCTCCGCCACCGCCGCCACCCCCGCCACCGCCTCCGCCACCCCCGCCGCCGCCCCAGGTGACCGGGGAATCAAATGGAGGCTATAGCCCCGGCGGCATGGTCGGCTCCTTCGGCAACAATTCCACTCCCAATTCCCGAGGAACTCCCCCGGAGAAAGTCATGATCTCCGCCGGCGTTGCGGAGGGGATGCTGATCCAGAAGACCCAGCCGATCTATCCGCCCATCGCCAAAGCCGCTCGCGTCACCGGGACGGTGGTCCTGCAAGTCACTATCTCCAAAACAGGCGAAGTTGAAAGGCTTCGAGTCGTCAGCGGGCCGGCCATGCTGCAGCAGGCCGCGCTGGACGCAGTAAAGACCTGGCGCTATAGACCTTACCTGCTCAACAATGAGCCGGTGGAGGTGGAAACCACGGTGAACGTGATCTTTACTCTGGCCGGGTGAGGGCGGACAGTAAGGTCCGATGCGAACGGGTTGGGGTTCGTGCCTTCCCGGTGGGAGCCGAAATAGCACGAACCTGACCGAAGCGCGGCCATCCTGAGCGAAGTCGAAGGACCCCGATTTTGGGACCCGGGACCGCATGAACCTTAACCTGCCACATTCCGCCCCTCACAATCATCGGGAGAACGCCGTTCAGATCTGCGAGCAGTCCAGCGGACTCAGCATCAGGTTGCTGATGTTCGAGACAATCGGATCGAAGGCAAACCGCGGATCGGCCGACAGCTTCTTCCACGCCGGATCGTTCCTGAAGACATCCCACTTCGCTTCCAGCTCCGTCATATCGGTAAAGCTCAGCATGTAGGTGAGGCTGGGCATGCGCGAACCGACCAGCGTGTCGCCGAAGAACACGGGATGGAAGCCCGCGGCCTTGAAGATCTCGAACTCGCCGGAGTGGAACATCTCCACCT
>Ga0326727_10016352_pt1 | contig 15685 bp, 11 predicted proteins | sample MB2enrmetagenome_FD_207643 | JGI IMG/M metagenome (GOLD analysis project Ga0326727, IMG submission 207643) | Lab enriched peat soil microbial communities from McLean, Ithaca, NY, United States - MB29MY | ecosystem: Environmental > Terrestrial > Soil > Wetlands > Peat | place: USA: New York... | reverse complement strand
GAACATCCACATGGCTTGACGGATTCGGATTTCGATTCTCTTTTTACGGCCGACAAGCCGATCATCTTCAACTTCCACGGCTATCCCTGGTTGATTCACCGCCTCGCCTATCGGCGCACCAATCACCGCAACCTGCATGTGCGGGGGTACAAAGAAAAAGGCAACATCAACACGCCCATGGAATTGGCCATTAACAACCAGACCGACCGGTTCAGTCTTGCCATCGACGCGATTGACCGCATCCCGAAGCTGCAGCGGAACGGCGCGCATGCCAAGGAGGAATTCCGCGACCGCCAGATCGCATGCCGGCGCCACGCGTATGAGCACGGCATCGACAGCCCGGAGACCAGTGGTTGGAGGTGGCCTTATGAGGCGAAATGAAGCCGAGGACTCGGTCATCATTGCTTTCGCAGCGCCGCTTCTGGTCGCGGCAGCGACTTGGCTGCTGGTCAACACTTATTAATTAATCGAGGGAAGCCATGAAGTTTCTTTTGCCGTATGACAAAAAAAACATCCCGGTCGAAATTGACGACCGGAATTTTGCCGGGTCTCTGGTTTCAAAAGTCGAGGAATACAAACCCGGCTTGTCCCAGTCCGAACTGGTAGAAGCCTCGCTGGATCATCCCATCGGTTCTCCCAAACTGGAGGAGCTTGTAAAGGGCAAGAAGAACATTGTCATTATCAGCTCGGATCACACCCGTCCCGTGCCGTCCAAGATCATTACGCCCATCCTTCTGCGGCGGATTCGTTCAGTCCAACCGGATGCAAATATCAAGATCCTGGTAGCAACCGGTTTTCATCGCCCCTCGACGCACGAGGAACTGGTCGACAAATACGGACAGGAGATTGTCGACAAGGAACAGATTGTCATGCACATCTCCACCGACGACTCCGCGATGGTTAAGGTCGGCACGCTTCCCTCCGGCGGCGAGTGCATCGTCAACCGAGTCGCAGCTGAGGCTGACCTGCTGATCTCACAGGGCTTCATTGAACCCCACCTGTTTGCCGGTTATTCCGGGGGCAGAAAGTCCGTGCTCCCCGGAGTCTCTTCTTACAAGACCATTCTTGCGGATCACTGCAGCGAGTTCATCAGTTCGCCCTATGCCCGTCCCGGCATCCTGGAGAACAATCCCATCCACAAGGACATGCTGTATGCAGCCCATGCAGCTGGGTTGAAGTTCATCGTCAATGTGGTATTGAACGGGGATAGGGAAGTTATCGCTTCGTTTGCGGGCGATTTGGAGAAAGCGCATATCAAAGGTACCGAGTTCCTCTCTTCACTTGCACAGGTAAAAAAGATCGATAGCGATATCACGGTGGTCACCAACGGCGGATATCCACTGGATCAGAACATCTATCAAGCGGTCAAGGGCATGACCTCGGCCGAAGCCACAAACAAAGAGGACGGCGTGATCATCATGGTGGCTGGCCTCTCGGACGGCACCGGCGGCAATGGTTTTTACAACAACCTGGCCCAATCCAAAAGCCCGCAGGACTTTTTGGATCGCGTGGCCAAGGTTGACCGCCATCATACGGTACCCGATCAATGGGAGTCCCAGGTACTCGCGCGCATTCTCTCTCGTCACCATGTGATTGTGGTGTCCGATCTGGTAAAGCCCGAGCTGGTAACCAACATGCACATGGAACTTGCCAAGACTTTTGACGAGGCGATGAATCGCGCCTATGAGCTCCAGGGCAAAGACGCCAGGGTCACGGTGATTCCCGAGGGACTGGCTGTAGTCGTGCGGTAGCACAAGGATCACAGAATGAAGGCTAGGAGCAAGAAGGAGGAATCATGAATACAAGGGGATGGAGCCGGCGTGAAGTACTTACTGGCGCTGTTGGAGCAGCGGCGAGTGTGGCGATCCTGGGTGCGACAGGCACCTCGTGCACCGCAGCCTTCGCGAAAACCACTCAGCAGCAGCCTGTGGACAGCGCAGCTGCTTCCGGCGAACGAACGGGGTCCCCTCTGGGGACCACGTCGGCCAGGAACACCGAGCTGTACAAGCCGGGAGATACCGTGCCCACCTCCGGTATCTACGAGGCAATTCACGACAAGTTGGACGGCAGCGATCACGCTCAACCTCATCCGGTCATGGCCGTCTCTGGTAAGCGATTCCCCCGATGCCGCGTTTGTCTGGAGCAGGCGAGATTCCGTCTGCTTCAAGCCGCAGACTTTGTCGATGCGGACAACCATTTCAAGTCTTGACTCAGCAAGTCCGAGCGAGCCGAGGCGTTCTCGGGGAGTCCAGTATGCGAGCCCAAGTGATTCTTTATTTGATGTTTGCTGTGGCGACGGCCGATCTTGGCGTGTCCAGTGCTCGGGCAGAGGGCCCGGCACCGGGCATTCCGAGCGAAGCCGCTTCCGCAGCTGCAAGTTCTGACGGCAAGTCCCCAGCATACGGGCCCAGTGCGAAACTGGGTCCGGCGCTTCCAGAAGACATCGATTTGCTCGGCAATTCCTTTCAGTCAAATGCGCTCACCGAATGGACAGCCGAACATCAGCTCCGGTTCTTCGGCTGGGCGAACGGCGGCTACACCGAGGCTTCGACCGGAGAGGGAGTGCTCGCCATCGAACCGCGCGCCAACCGCTTCGGCGACGGTTGGGAGCTCAACCAGGCGGCGTTTGTGCTGGAGAAAACTCTTGTCCCCGAGGCGTGGTCGTGGGGTTTCCGCTCCGAATTCTATATGGGTGGGGATGCCGCGCTGCTGCACCCGCTCAACGGCATCGGCCCTTCACAGACTCCGCGTTTCGGCTACGACTTTCGTCAGGCGTTCTTTTCCATCCATGCCCCGATTTTGACCGAAGGGGGCGTCGACTTGAAGCTTGGCCGCCAATACACGCCATTGGGCTATGAGACCACCATGGCTCCCTACCGGCCGTTGTATTCCGAAGCCTACGCGTGGCTCTATTCGCAGAACGGAGCGACGACCGGCGCCATCGCGACTTTCCACGTCGATCCCAGGCTCGACGTGATCGCGGGATCGACGCTGGGCGTCAATGCCCTCTTTGACTGGCGCGGACGTGCGCCCTGCTATATCGTTCGTGGCGTCTATTGGCTTCAGGATGACAAGCGAACCAAGCTTGTCGGAACGTTTTACACCGGCCCGCAACCGATCGCCGCCGCGAGTGGGCATATCGGCCAATGGCAGAACGAGGTGGAGTTGCAGGCAGTTCACAACGTGAATCGCCGGCTGACCCTCGTCTCGGAGACGAACTTTGGTTCGGACAAACGAGACCCCGCGAACAACTTCAATACATCGTGGTGGTATGGAACCTCTTCATTCGGCATCGTCCACGTGCATCGGTTGCTGGATGTGAACACGCGCGCGGAATGGTTTGACGATGCCGATGGTTCACGTACGGGCAAGAAGGCGAATTACGGCGAGATGACGGCTGGCTTGAACTTCATGCCGAAGCGGGCCTTCAACCTCCGTCCGGAGGGTCGCTACGACCTTGCGAGCAAGGCCGTGTTCGGCCCGGAGGGTAAATCAAAGCTGCAGAGTCATCAATGGACTTTTGCGTTCGACGCAATGCTGAAGTTCTAACCCCAAAAACGGAACATTTGGTTGAGATGAGTTTTGCAGGCTGCTGACCAGTCCGGCTCATCCGGGAGACTGCCTCTATCGCGGCGGGAGACATGACGTGCCGGTGGCCTCCGGCTACTGACCTGGCACAGAGCCTGAGCGCTATTCAGGCAGATTTGAATGGGCGAAACTCACGTTCGAACTGCTGTCGAACTTGCATCAGCAATTTCGACACTTGAACACTTTTATTCCGTAGGCGGTCCGTCCACTCTCCTGATAAATCTGGATTTACCTCATCGGTCTAGTTTGGCATTGTCTTTGCAGAGTCAGACAGTGGTTATGCAGTACACCGATCTGACCACATTGACGCTACCCCGTCATGTGACGCAATAGCGGCACTCGTTCCGAGTGTCGGGATCGCTGAAGCGGCTCCATCTCGTTTCGATTCAGCGGATCGGCAGGTGTTCATTTTGGGCACCGAAATGCAAATGGCAAGACGGGCCAAGACTCACTCTGGATATGAAAGACAAGGCAGGGCCGTCGACGCTGCCCGGGGATGAGGATCTGCTGCGAAGAAAGACCCACGTGCTGCGGAAGCCAATGAGGAATCGTCAGGGCTGGGACCGCGCAGAAGGAAGTCGACGTAGTGACAAGTTTTGCTATCGGGAATTCGAAGATAAGGGGTTTGGGAGCAGGAGATATGAACACACATCAGGTACTTACTCATTCGCGGGGTCGTGAAAACAGAGCGGCAGAGTCGAAGGGGCATGCAAGCTGCCTCATCCATGATCGCAGGTTCGCATTGCTTGCTTGCCTTCTTTCCATGGCGCCTATCCTGGGGCTCAATGGATGCCAGCAGAGCCGGGCTGCAATCAAGTTGCCGGACACGGAAGTGCTGGTTGCGACTCCCGTGCAGCGAGACGTGCCCATGCAAAATGAGTGGGTGGCGACGACGGATGGATATGTCAATGCCGAGATTCGGCCCCAGGTTTCGGGGTACATCGTCAAGCAGGACTACAAGGAAGGCGCCTTCGTGCACAAGGGCGAAGTGCTGTTTGAAATCGATCCGAGGCCATTTCAAGCGACTCTCGACCGCGCGAAGGCCGACCTTGCGCAGGCAGAAGCGCAGTTGGGCAAGAGCGCGATCGACGTCGAACGCGATACACCCCTGGCAGAAAAGAAAGCGATCCCGAAGGAGAAGCTGGATAACGAGATCCAGGCGAAACTTGCTGCCGTGGCGGAGGTCGACGCGTGCAAGGCTACAGTGGAAAGGGCAGAACTCGATCTCGGTTGGACCAAGGTCACTTCGCTTGTCGATGGGGTTGCGGGAATCGCGGAGGTCCAGATGGGCAACCTGGTGGGTCCGCAAGTTCGACTCACTTCCGCTTCACAAGTCGATCCGATCAAGGTTAACTTTCCTATCAGCGAACAGGAGTATCTGCGCGCGAAGCACCTCAGCTCGACCGGGCAGCCGATGGATCTTTTCGATAATCCGCCCGAGTTGATTCTTGCCGACGGCACTGTGTATCCGCACAAGGGCAAGATTCTGCTGACGGACCGGCAAGTAGACCCGAACACCGGCACCATTCGCATCGAAGCCGCATTCCCGAATCCCGGTAATATTCTGCGCCCAGGACAGTACGGGCGGGTGCGCATCCAAACCGGCATCGAGAAAGACGCCCTGCTGATTCCGCAGAGCGCGGTCAAGGAACTTCAGGGCAGCTACCAGGTCGCGCTACTGGGCCCCGACAAGAAGGCCGTGATTCGCCCCGTCAAAGCGGGCCAAAAGGTAGGCAAGATGTGGGTGATTGACGATGGCTTGAAGGCGGATGACCAGGTCATCGTGGAAGGAATCGAAAAGGTAACGGACGGCACCCCCGTTGTTCCCAAGCCGGCACAAATCCAGGCGGAGGGACGTTGAGCCATGTCCAAATTCTTTATCAATCGCCCGATTGTCGCCATCGTGATTTCGATCCTGATGGTGATCGTTGGCGCCATCACAATCACCATGCTCCCCGTCGCGCAGTTTCCCGATATTGCTCCGCCCGAGGTACGAGTCTTTGCCATGTACCCCGGCGCAGATGCCGAGACCATGGAGAAGGCCGTGGCCACTCCGATTGAGCAGCAGGTCAATGGCGTGGACAACATGGACTATATGTATTCGCTGAACTCGACCAGCAACTCGAGTACAGCGCTGATGGCCGACTTCGATCTTAAAACCGATCCCAACACAGACCTGCTCCTGACCCAGTCGCGCCAGCAATTGGCTAACGGCCAGATTCCGCTCATAGTCAACCAGATCGGCATCGACGTGAAGAAGTCCTTGACTTCGCCTATGATGCTGATCGCCCTGTATTCACCGAAGGGCACTTACGATACGAACTTCCTGGCTAACTTTGCCTACATCAATCTGAACGATCCCCTCCAGCGCTCTTACGGTGTAGGTCAGACCCAGGTCTATGCCGGTCAGTACGCGATGCGCGTTTGGGTAAAGCCGGATCGGCTGGCGAAACTGGGTGTCACCGCCAACGATGTCGTGAATGCAGTGCAGGCGCAGAATACGGTGAATCCGATCGGATCGGTTGGAGGCGAACCAACCGCCGGAGATCAGCGGTTCACCTATGCGGTTCGTGCCCAGGGACGGCTCAAGACTCCTGAGGAATTCGGCGACATTGTGGTTCGCGAGAGCCCCGAGGGCGGCGTGGTGCGCGTAAAGGACGTTGCCTCCGTCGACTTGGGGTCGCAGGACTACAACATCACCACCCGCCTCGACGGCAAGCCCACCGCGGTGATTGGTGTCTACCAATTGCCCGGCTCCAACGCTGTGGAAGCGGCGAAGGGCGTCAGGAAGCTCATGGCCAAAATGAAGGCGAGCTTCCCGGCCGATCTGAACTACGAAATCACGCTGGACACGACGGATTCGGTACGGGCAGGCATGCACGAGATCGTCATGACTCTGGGGATCGCTTTCGTGCTGGTGATCCTTGTCGTGTTTATCTTTCTGCAGGACTGGCGCGCGACGATCATTCCCATGTTCGCGGTGCCGGTCTCGCTGGTGGGCACGTTCGTCGTGTTCCCGATCTTCGGCTTTTCGGTGAACACTCTCTCCTTGTTCGGCCTGGTGCTGGCCATCGGTCTTGTGGTAGACGACGCCATTGTCGTTGTCGAAGGTATCCAGCGGCACATTGAAGAGGGCCTGTCTCCGAAGGATGCGGCTCGCAAGGCGATGGAAGAACTGACCGGCCCGGTGGTGGGCATCGCACTGGTGCTTTCGGCGGTTTTCGTGCCGACCGCGTTCATCCCGGGCATCACCGGCCGCCTCTATCAGCAATTCGCGATCACCATCGCCATCTCGGTAATCGTATCGGCGTTCAACGCTTTGACGCTAAGCCCGGCGCTGGGCGGACTGTTACTCCGGCCGAAAAAGGAGACCCATGGACCGCTGGCAATATTCTTCGGTTGGTTCAACCGCAGGTTTGAAGCGAGCACACACTTCTACCTGCGCATATCGGGCGCGCTGATTCGCAAGAGCGTCGTGGCCGTAGTGGCGCTGGCCGGTTTTGGCGTCGCCAGTTTCTTCCTCGTGAAGGCGTTGCCGTCGAGCTTCCTGCCTGACGAAGACCAGGGATACATGTACGTCATGATGCAGCTGCCGGAATCCTCTTCCGTTCAGAGCACGGCGCAAGCGGCACGGGCGGTGGAGGAGGTCCTGAGGAACACCCCGGGAGTCAAGCACTGCACCACCGCTGTCGGTTTCAACCTCCTCAGCCTGGCCCGCACCACGTACAACACCTTCTTCTGGGTGACCCTGCAGCCGTGGGAAGACCGGAAGCAAATGGAGCAGCAGTATCAGGTGATCAAGGCGAAGTTGAACCTGAAGCTGATCACGATGCCGCAGGGAACTACGTTTGCCGTCTCTCCGCCGGCAATTCAGGGCGTCGGCACTTCGGGCGGATTCCAGTTTGTGCTGGAAGACCGCGCCGGGCACGAGTCCGAATATCTGGTGAACAACCTGAATAAGTTCCTGGAGGCGGCGAAGAAACGGCCCGAGATTGGGATGGTGATGACCACGTACATCCCCAGCACGCCGCAAAAGTTCGCGGTTGTGGACAAGGAGAAGGTTTTGAAGGAGGGCGTCAACATCCAGGATGTTTATTCCACTCTCCAGACCTTCATGGGCGGGCAGTTCGTCAACTACTTCAACCAGTTCGGGCGCGCGTGGCAGGTCTATGTGGAAGCGGATGCGCCGTATCGCGCCAACCTCGATAACATTGACCAGTTCTATGTCCGCAATAATCGCGGGGAGATGGTGCCGCTTTCCGCGCTGACTCATTTCGAGTCGCGATACGGCCCGGAATTCAAGATGCGCTATAACGAGTACTCGTCGGCGCAGATCATCGGAAACCCTGCTCCGGGCTATAGCTCAGATCAGGCCACCGCGGCTCTTGAAGATGTCTTCAAGCAAACCATGCCCAGCGATATGGGCTTCGATTACATGGGCATGTCCCGGCAGGAGCAGAAAGCGCGCGAAGGTCTTCCGCCGTGGGCCATCTTCGTCATGTCCCTGGTGTTCGTCTTCCTGATCCTTGCTGCTCTTTATGAAAGCTGGTCACTGCCGTTCGGCGTATTGCTGAGTACGCCGGTTGCAATATTCGGCGCATTCGGCGCGCTGTGGCTGCGACGCACCATACTCGGCATGATCTTCCCGGCCTTCATGGTGCAGATCGACAACGATGTGTACTCGCAAATCGGACTCGTGATGCTGATCGGCCTGGCGGCCAAGAACGCCATCCTAATCGTGGAATTCGCGAAGGCCGAGTATGAAGAAAAGGGCAGACCGCTGGTCGATGCTGCGCTGGAAGGAGCCAGGCTGAGGTTACGGCCAATCCTGATGACGTCGTTCGCATTCATCCTCGGCTGCGTGCCGTTGTGGATTGCGACCGGCGCCGGTTCCGTGGGCCGCCAGATCATGGGAACCACCGTGATCGGCGGAATGTTGGCTTCCACCGCGATCGCCATCTTCATCATCCCGGCGCTCTACGTAATCGTGGAACGGGTGGCGAGTGTCGGAAAGCGCCATGCTCACACATCAGCAGATGCCGCCAAACCGGCTCCAGTGGAGGCCGACTAACATGAAAAATGCAATTGCTCTCTTCATGCTTACCGTCTTTGTGACGGGATGCAAGCTCGGGCCCAACTACCAGCGGCCGCAGGTTGACGTTCCAGGCGGCTACCGCGGCGCTCCGCCCTTGGAGCCCGCACAACCTCAGCAGAATTCTTCGCAACCGGCGCAACAGTCTGCGCCGCAAGCCTCGCAGTCTGCCGGCGATTCGCAGCAGAATACGCCGCAGTCCTCCGAGCCATCGTTCGGGGACCAGAAGTGGTGGGAGGTATTTCAGGATCCGCAGTTGCAGGACCTGATTCGCACCGCACTGAAACAGAACTACGATGTTCGGATTGCGGCGACGAGAATCCTGGAAGCACAATCGATCGTCGGCATTACCCGCGGAGCACAGTTGCCGTCGGTTTATGCCGGGGGCTCAGCCGCTGACGAGCGCAGCCCGAGACAAAAGAACCTGCCGCCCGAGTACAACACCAGCAGCAATTCGGTGAATGCCTCCCTGGTGTGGGATCTGGACTTCTGGGGCAAGTATCGCCGCGCTACGGAAGCCGCGCGCGCCAACCTTTTGGCTTCAGAATGGGCGCGCCGGCAAGTCATGAGTACGCTGGTGAGTAATGTCGCCAGTGCCTATTTCCAGCTGCGCGCCTACGACCTCCAGCTTGAGATCGCAAAACAGACCCTGGCTTCGCGCCAGGAGTCGCTGCAGCTTACCAGGACGCTGGCAGACGGCGGCTCCGGCACCGAGCTCGACGTTCGCCAAGCCGAAGAGTTGGTTTCTGTGGCGGCCGAAACGATCCCTGACCTGGAGCGCCGCATCCAGCAACAGGAGAACCTGATCAGCACACTGCTGGGAAATAATCCCGGCCCGATTGCACGCGGAATGAAGCTGACCGAACAGCCGCACTTGCCAGAGGTTCCGTCAGGCATTCCTTCCAGTCTGTTAGAGCGGAGGCCCGATATTCGCGCGGCGGAAGCCCAGTTGGTGGAAGCCAACGCGTTGATCGGAGTCGCCAAGGCGGCTTACTTCCCGAACATCACATTGACCGCGACCAGCGGGTTCCAAAGTTCGTCGCTGACCAGCCTGTTCACCGGCCCGGCCGGGATGTGGAATTTCGGTGGGGCTGTCTCGCAACCGGTTTTTGCCGGCGGCAGGATCACTTCAAACGTGCATTTGACCGAGCAGCGCAAAGAGGAAATGGTGCTGACGTATCAGCAGGCGATTCAGCAGGCGTTCCGCGGCGTTTCCGACTCGTTGATTGCGTATCAAAAGAACCGCGAGTACCGGGAGCATCAGCAGGACCTGGTGATTTCAGCTCAGGATGCGGCACAGCTCTCTGAGGTGAGATATCGAGGTGGTGCGACAGACTACCTGGAGGTATTGACCAACGAAACGAACGCATTTGACGCCGAACTTGGCTTGGCCCAGTCCCAGGCAAACGAGCTTCTGAGCTTGGTCGATATCTACCGAAACCTTGGCGGAGGGTGGGAACAGTAAGCTGCAGGGCCCCGTCGTGAATACCACGAAGTTGCAGCAGGTCATCGCCCAGGCCGAGTTTATTCGCACGGAGGCCCGCCAGTGAATGCGATCTTTCAATTCGTCCTAAGGCATGGCTATTCCATCCTCTTCGCTGCGACATTTGCGCACCAGATAGGGTTCCCCATACCGGAACCTCCATTTCTGCTGGCGGCCGGGGCGCTCGTGGCGGCCGGCAAGTTGGGCGTCCTCCCCGCGATGGGTCTCGTTATCGCCGCCTGTGTATTGGCTGACTGGGTCTGGTACGAGGCGGGTCGTCGGGGCGGCGACAAGGTGTTGCACTTCATTCATCGATTCACGCGAGATCCCGACTTCCACGATCGCAGAGCAAAAAGGATCTTTGCCCGGTATGGACTTCTCCTCCTGCTGGTGGCCAAGTTCGTTCCCGGGCTGGACGCTGTAACGCCTCCGCTCGCCGGGACATCGCGCACCAGCCGTGTCCGCTTCCTGGCTTTTGATGCAGCTGGCGCCGGTCTCTATGCATGCGTCTACGGCGGACTCGGTTATGTCTTCAGCCATGACCTGGATCGCGCAGCTGCATACGTGTCGCGAGCGGGAACGTTTTTGGTAGGCCTGGCATTGGCTGGAACCTGCATTTGCATCGCCTACTACAAGCTGGTTCAGCAGCATCACCTTGTCGGCAAACCTCCAATTGTGCGAATCGCACCAGCTGATCCGATTGAATGTGGGAACCCCGTTGACATGCCCTGCGGGGTCGTTGGAGGACAACAACATGGCGACTAACGCGACAGCGAAAAGACAGACACTGCCGGATCCTGCCAGGCTCCCTTAAGCCCAATACTGATGCCTTCCGGTGAGATTCGCAGGAACAAGCGGCGGCGCCAACAGAGAGGAAATGCAATGAGACTTACGAAGCAATTTAAATTCTTACCGGCTTTTTTGTTCATGATCGCCTGTGCTGCCCGATGGAATGAACGCCGGCGTCTGCAGAAGGCATTTGCAATGACGCTCGCGAGGTATCTGGTATTCGTGCCAGCTGCTTTGTTCACGTTCGCTTTCGCGCACGGTCAGGATGTCCATTACAACTACGACCGTGGTACAAACTTTACTGCCTACAAAACCTACCAGTGGGTCGACGCCCCCGCCGATGCGCCAAGCGTCGCCGCCGGCACGCCGAATCTCCCCAGCGCCCTACCACCTCCGCCGCCTGGTTTCTCGCCGATTCCGGGCGGTTTGCCAAACGTCCCGGGCGGCGCGCCAACCGTGCAGAGCAGTGGGACAGAGGATCAGTTGCTCGACCAGGACATTAAGCGTGCAGTCGATGCACAGCTCGTACAAAAGGGCCTCATGAGGGTCGAAAAAAACGGGGACCTTCAGGTCAGCTATCAGGCCGCGCTCCATAACGAATTGAACCTGAACCTGTTCGGCTCGGGCTGGGGTGGCAGAGGTTCAGGCTTTTGGGACGGTTCCGTTCAGGGCCAGACTTCCACCATTCCGATCGGGACGCTCGTGGTGGGTCTCTACGACTCCGCAAGAAAACAGTTGATCTGGCGCGGAGATGCGAGCAAGACGATCGACCTCAAGAAGGACCCGGACAAGAATTACAAAAACCTGCAAAAGGCCATGGCCAAGCTGTTCGAGAATTATCCGCCCGAGCACAAGAAGTAGGGCTGCGAGGGACAAATGAATTGGCAATGCGCCTACTGGTGTTAACCCGCCGGCTGGGATACCCGGCAGGTCTGGACGAAGGAGAAGCAATGGACTCACACTTCTGGGACGTATATCGAGAGATTCGGTCCCTGATCAAAAAGCCGGAGGAAGCGCTCTACATTCTTCACACATCGATTGGAGCGATTTCGGTCACCAGATTTGTCTATCGCGGAGAGGCAGGTTTTGTCTTCCTGCAGGGCATCGACGAGCATGGGTCGGATCGCATTGTCGGCTTTTCCGAGCAACAGCTCTCCACGTTTGCGTTCGAAATCCGGATGAAATCAGCCGATAAGAGCGGCCAGATCAGATTCAATCCGAATGTAGCAGAGAGCCTTTCTTAGGCTCGCTTCAGCACGAGGTCCGCCATGCGACTGTGTTATTGGATTCTGGCTTGTGGAACTGCGGTACGGCTTCTATCCCCGGCCGATGCCGTAGCCCAGGAGCGTCGCGATGCGGATAGGCCGTCGATCGGACTTGCTTTGAGCGGGGGCAGTGCTCTCGGATTGGCACACATTGGTGTCCTTCGCTATTTCGAGGAGCACCACATTCCCGTCGATAAGATCGGGGGTACCAGCATGGGCGGCCTTGTCGGCGGCCTATATGCGACGGGCATGGATTCATCGCAAATCGAGGAGCTCTCTGAGCATGCGGATTGGAACGCGCTGCTCAATCCCAGTCCGCCATTCGCCGAGCAGCCCGTCGTGGATAAACAGAAATGGAATCGCACGTTCGGTAGTCTCACGCTGAGATTCGGAAAGGGATTCGCGCTTCCCACGGGTCTCAATCCCGGTGATTCCTTATCGTTATTTCTGAGCCGATCGACGCTGGGGTATTCCGACGTTTCCGACTTCGATCAACTGCCGACTCCATTTCGGTGCGTCGCAACCGATCTTGTGAGCGGCGACTCCGTAGTGCTTTCGAAAGGCTCCCTGGCCGTCGCGATGCGGGCGACCATGTCGCTGCCAGGCATCTTCACGCCGGTCAAAACTGGATCCATGGTTCTTGTGGATGGCGGTGTGCTCGAAAACATTCCCGTAGGCGCAGTCAGAGACATGGGCGCCGAAGTGGTCGTTGCCGTCGCGTTGGAGACAAACAGGCCGAATCCTGATCAAATCAAATCGCTGTCCGATGTGATGCGGCAGACAGTAGCCCTCGCGATTGCAAAGAATGAGCAGCGTTCGCTGGCAAAGGCAGACGTAGTGATCGCTGTAGATACCAGGCGCTTCTCCGGAAACGACTACCGGCGATGGAAGGAAATCATCGACGCGGGATACGAGGCCGCGAAGGCGCAACAATCTCAATTAGCTCGTTTCGAGCTTTCACAGGCGGACTGGGATGCGCATGTTCTTGAACGTCGGTCGCGAATGCGGCCATCGCAGCACAGCGGAAGAGTCCTCGCAATCACGAGCCCGGATCCTTCGTTCCAGAAAAATGCGGAATCTGAGATGCGCCGCACCATCGGGGACAACACGGTATCGGAACAACGACTCGAAGCGGTCCTTTCCGGCATGGTGGCTGCGACCGCCGTCCCCGGGGCCGCCTACGACTGGGAGCAAGACGATAGGGAAGGTGGAGGGTATCGAGTCAAGTTTGCAGAACGTCCGGGCGATCAGGTGCTCGCCCGCATCTCCGCGCAATACGCCGTATCGCCCGGTGAGCCGTCGCGCTTCGGTGCGAGGTTGTCAACGTTAGTCGTTCCAAAAAGCGCCTACAAGACGCGCATTCTCGGCACCGCGAATCTCGGCTATGATCCATCGATCCAGAGCGAATTCTACAGACCGTTTGGGGGAACCGAGTACTTCGTCGCTCCCGAGCTCTTCGGCGGCAGGACGCATTTCAACAGCTACATCGGACCGACTCGTCAGAGCGATACCCGAGACCGTGTTGGCGGGGCCTTTTACGCAGGCATCGGAACCTGGCGGTTCGCTCAACTGCGGCTCGGCGCGGAAGCCGGCTACGACTCTTACAGCCGCTCTGTCACTGTCGATGATGTCGCGTCGCGCAGCGGCGGATTCACCGCTCCCCAGGTACGTTGGATCCTGAACGACCAGGATTGCGGTGGACTGCCTACACGCGGCACGCGATTCGAAGGGTCAGCCGGATATCTTCTTCGAAAAACCGGAGACTTTCCGTTCCTTCAGAGTGAATATAGCGCGTTCAGGCCTCTTGATCAGCATGTGACGCTTTTTGCACTGAACCACACTGGGACAAGCTTTGGCCGGAAGCTCGACTACTTCGATCAGTTCATTTCCGGGGACCAGGGCAACATGCCGGCATTCCGTTACCAGGAGTTCCATGCAAATACGCTGGTGACCGCCGGCTCGGGTTTAATTCTGCATCCACACCCCATTCCGCATGTCTCATCCCATCCCGGCCTCGCGTTCTGGTACGAGGCAGGCAGGTTTGATCTTGGCTCTCAAGGCTGGAGAACGCATCAAAGCACCTCCATTGCTACCTTCTTCCCCACTCAGTTGGGAGCCACCGGGCTGGAGCTTAGCTTTGATGAAAACGGAAAGGCGCGTTTTCGGCTGATGCTCGGGAGCTTTTAGGGGACATTTTCCGAGCCAAGTAATCGGCATTTAGAACGATCGCTCTCGCGGGACCGATTGGCCGCCTTTCCGTCGAAGAAGCGTAAAATGCTGTCGCTGCTCGAGTTCGAAAAGCGAAACTCCGGCTCCGGCAGGAAAGGCACTGGAAAGAGAATGACGGCCGAAATCTTTTTGCTCCGGCACGGTGAGACCGCGTGGAATGCGGAACACAGGCTGCAGGGCCACAAGGATTCGCCTCTTACTTCCCGGGGTCGAGAACAGGCGCGCATCTTAGGGCGAATCCTGTCGAGATATCTTGGCCGCCGGCATCGGATTCCCATGGCTGTGAGCCCTTTGGGACGGGCTCGCGCAACCAAGGCCTACGCTGACGAGGTACGCGGTGGGGTCTATCCCCAAGTTGACGGCCGGCATACTCAGGTAACGAGGGCGGCGGTGGTTCCACTTAACTGAGCGCTCGTCAATTCCACTTGCGGAAGGTGAATGTGGGAAGCGGAGCTGGACTGATTGCTCAGCTCCGCTAAGGTTAGCTGACGCGTCAGATGCACTAATATCGAATGCGGTATGCTGCCGGAGATGAACCTATGACCAGCTTGAAACATGTCGAGACGATCGCCCCTTCAGTCACTGGCAATCCTGCCCGCCAACTGCTTGACGCAACCCGCTGCGCCCTGGTCGTGGTTGACATCCAGGAGAAGTTGCTGCCGAAGATCTTCAACCGCGAACAACTGATCCGCAACGCGCGCCTGCTGCTTCAGCTGGCCTCCATCATGAAACTGCCGGTGCTGGCGACGACTCAATACCTCAAGGGACTTGGCCCCACGGCTCCCGAGATCGCTGAATTGATAAGCGATGTGGAGCAACACGACAAGGTTGAGTTTTCAGGCTTCGGCGCGGAGTCGTTCTGCACAGAGCTGGAGAAGTACGGCGACCGCGATACGCTCCTGCTTTGCGGTTTGGAGGCCCACATTTGCGTGATGCAAACGGCAGTCAGCGCTCTGAACAAGGGCTACACGGTGCACGTGGCGGCTGACGCGGCCGGTTCGCGCACCGAGGCGAACTGGCGCGCCGGGCTCAAGCGTATGCAGGACGCGGGGTGCGTGATGTCCACCACCGAGATGATGCTTTATGAGCTGATGCGCAGGAGCGGTTCCGCGGACTTCAAGGCGATGCTGCCGAACCTTAAGTAACAGGCAGGTGAAGCTCGGCGGCGAAGCGGTTCTTTTCATCCACCAGGATCATGTGCGGCTCGATAGGCACGGCAGAGCGGCAGAAGGCGGCGAT
>Ga0326727_10016351_pt1 | contig 15686 bp, 12 predicted proteins | sample MB2enrmetagenome_FD_207643 | JGI IMG/M metagenome (GOLD analysis project Ga0326727, IMG submission 207643) | Lab enriched peat soil microbial communities from McLean, Ithaca, NY, United States - MB29MY | ecosystem: Environmental > Terrestrial > Soil > Wetlands > Peat | place: USA: New York... | reverse complement strand
TCGCCGCCTTCGCGTGACTGCACCACCATGCCCTGATCAGTCCAATGATATGCCGGGTCATTGGGATCGAGCGAGGGATTGGTTGCGAGACCAATCGCCGACGTCATCTTGCCCATGTTGGAGACAGCATAATAAAGCAGATAGCGATTGCCCACCCGCGCGATGTCCGGCGCCCAATAAATCATGCGGCGATTCTCCGGCACGGCACTCGCGATCCACTCCGGCGCGCTCTGGAACACGGCCGGCCCCGGCTCCCAATTCACCAGGTCCTTCGAATGATAAGAAGGAACTCCGCGGCCCGTGTAGAAGACCCAGAACTCCTCCTTGCATTTGACAATCGTGGAAGGGTCGCGCGTAACAATACCGCGCGCGGCTGATTGATCCAGTGGAGGCGCAGCCGTAAGCAAACTCGCCGCGATGAACGGCAGAAGGCATCTCACACTAACCTTGTAACACAGTGCGCCATCCTGCCTTCGTCCTTGTGGGGCGGACTTCATTCAGTCTGCCTGCGTGCTGCGGAGCACCCGCTCTGGACCCTCTATTTCGTCGCGCCGCGCAAAGAAACGAAGATGTAGTAGTACAGGCTCCTTGCGCCGGGATACAATAGCTCGTTTGAAGCGACGAACCTTTCTCCTGGCCAGCCTCGCGTCCGCCCAGAATCCCCCCATCCCGGTGATCGACACGCACATCCATCTCTTCGACGTCTCGCGCCCTCAGGGTGTGCCCTGGCCGCCAAAAGAGAATACCGTGCTCTACAAGACCGCGCTGCCCGATCGATACCGCAAGCTCGCCACCGAGTTCGGTATCGTGGGCGCCATCGAAATCGAAGCCAGTCCCTGGCTCGAAGACAACCAATGGGTGCTGGACGTCGCGGCGAAGGATGAGATCCTCGTCGGCACCGTCGGCGATATCGAACCCGGCACGCCGGACTTCCGCAAGCACCTGGACCGCTTCCATCGCAATCCTCTGTTTCGCGGCATCCGCTACGGCAACTTGTGGCCGCGCGACGGGCATACCGACGATCTCGACAAAATGATCGACCGGCGCGAATTTGTCGCCGACCTGAAAGCCCTCGACGGCGCCGGCTTGGTACTCGATTCCGCCAACCCGAACCCGCGGTTGATTCACGGCCTGCTGCGCGCCAGCGATGCCGTGCCCAACCTGCGCATCGTTATCGACCACTTGCCGAAGCTCGAAATCCCGACCGACGCGGCGGCGAAGAAAGCTTATTACGCCGACCTGCACGAATTAGGCAAGCGCCCGCAGGTTTTCGTGAAAATTTCGTCGGTGTTGCGGAACGTGAATGGCCGCGTTCCGGAGGACCTGGGATTCTATCGCGGACTGCTCGACGAACTGTGGGGAATCTTCGGAGAAGACCGCGTGCTCTACGGCAGCGACTGGCCCAACAGCGACAGCTTAGCGGAATACCCGCACATCTTCCGCATTGTGCACGAGTATGTCGCAACCAAGCCGCGTGAAGCCCAGGAAAAATATTTCTGGCGCAATTCGCGTGCGGCCTATAAATGGATCAAGCGCGACCCCGCCCAACCCGGCTGATAACAAGCCCCGTGGGGCAGGCCACCGTTTTCCGTGGCCTGCCGGCCTGCGAAGCGGGCGCCCCGCCTTTTAAAGAATATGCTTGAGCGCCTTGCCGGTGCCCTTCAGAATCTTTCCCGTCCCCTTTAGCGCGCCCACGCCGGCATTCTTTCCCGCGCCCGCCGCGCCGCGGCCCAAATCCGTGGCAGCCCCAGCCGGATGAAGCGTCGCTAAATCCAAAGCAGCCTTCCCAGTGCCTTTCGCCGCACTGCCAACACCTTTGGCCGCGCCCTTGCCAATGTCCCCGGCGCCGCTCCCAACGTCATGGCCGGCCGAGGTTTGCGCCCACCCTACAGCCGCCAGACAAGACACCGCGCATAATAGACCCATTCTCATAGCACCTTTACAGACGAACCGCGCAAATTCCCGGTTTCACCCCTTGACAACCGTCCCCGTCGATGTTAATTTATACGCAGGTTGCGAATTTATTAGCATGCCACGAACCTCCGACAACCCGGAACCCGCTTTGAGCCGCCGCGAACGCCAGATCATGGATATCCTCTACGCCCGCGGACGCTCCAGCGCCACCGAAATCCAGGAGGCGCTTCCCGACGCTCCCAGCAACTCCACGGTGCGAACCATCCTGCGCGTCCTGGAACGCAAAGGGCTGGTCCGCCACGTCGAAGAAGGTCTACGCTATCTCTTCCTGCCGGCCGTGCCGCGATCCGCGGCGCGCAGGTCGGCCTTGCAGCGCGTCATGCGCACATTTTTCGACGGATCCGCGAAAGAGGCAGTCGCCGCCTTTCTCGATCCCGCCGCGTTCTCACTCTCTAAACAGGATTTGGACGAATTATCTCAAATGCTCGAAAAGGCGCGAAAAGAGGTCTCATGACTCCCACCGTTTTTCATCTCATTTCTCTGTCCGCGAAGATCGCCCTCCTCGGAGGAATCGCGTGGACGCAACTTTATCTTCTCCGCCGCGCGCCCGCCAGGATGCGCAGCCTCGCATGTACGTTGGCCCTCATCGCGATCGTGCTGTTCGCGGCCGGCGAGATGCTGGTCGCGCCCACTTGGCTGGCGACCGGCCTGGTCTTTCGCGTCGCTGCCAGCGCATCGTCCCAGGCATGTTGCGGCGCGCCCCGCGCGAACCCCGGTTCCTGGATCTTGCTCCTCTGGGCAGCGGGCGCCGCGTTCATGCTGATCCGCGCCGTCGCCGGACGAATCGCACTCGCCGGCCAACGCCGTCAATCCACGTTTCTGGAAAACTTCTCCGGTCTCGATGTGCGCATTGCCAAAGTCGAGACGCCCCTGTTGACCGGCGTCCTCCATCCCGCCATTCTGCTTCCGTCGTCCGCCGGCGACTGGAATGACGAGCAACGCCGCATGGTGCTCACTCACGAATTCACTCATTACCTGCAAGGCGACTGCTGGCGCAACTTGCTCGCACAAGCTCTTCGCGCCGCATTCTGGTTCCATCCCGTGGTGTGGCTGCTGGTCGCGCGGCTTTCGCGGGAACAGGAACTGACCTGCGACGAAGCGGTAGTCGCTTCGGGCCATTCGCATCACGACTACGCCGCATTTCTCTTGGACGCCGTGCGCAATCTCCGCTCACGCGAAATGTTCGCCTGCGCCATGGCCGGATCGGGCGCGCGCTCCTTGAAGCAGCGCTTCGCCAATCTCCTCGACGCGCGCCCTCGCACGCTCACCCGCCGCGCGGCAGCCTCACTCGCGTTATTCGCCGCGCTCGCCTTCACCCTAGCCGTCGTGCAACCCGTCTGGTCGCAGGATGAGAATGGCGCCTACAGGGTCGGCAACGGCGTGACGCCGCCGAAGGTGCTCCACAAGGTCGACCCTGCGTACACCCAGGAAGACAAAGATGCGAAAGTCGCAGGCACGGTCGTTCTCCAGCTAATCGTGACCACCGAAGGCAAAGCCGACCACATCAAAGTTGTAAAACCCCTTACCCCCGGCCTCGACCAGAAAGCCATCGAAGCTCTTCAACAGTGGACGTTCCAGCCCGGCACGAAAGACGGAAAACCGGTGCCAGTATGGGCCACAGTCGAAATTAACTTCCGCCTTCTCTAGAAAAGTGTACCGGTTCCCGGCAGGCGAAAACGCCTACTCCGTATAGCGGCAAGCCGCGAGTTTTCAGTTTCAGTTGTCAGCCGCTAACCGCGGGGCCTCGCTCGCGGTCTAAAGGAGTCGCCGACTACGCCGCATCGCCGCGGGCGGGCGTTGATGGCAACCCACCGTGGGGCAGACCATCGCCTTGTGTGGTCTGCCCGGCTGCGGAGCGGCTGTTTATTGTAAGCGCGGAAATCATCGCGGACCGCGGAGATTCGAACTATTAGTAGTACAAGGAAGAATCGATCGCTTGCAAGCCTTGTGGAGTAGGCCTTTGGCCTGCGTTGACTTCCGCCACGGGCAGCTAGCCTAGACCGTGGTCGCGGCCGGACGCAATTCGCGCTCAATCAGATGATTGATGTTTCCTTCCGCAAATTCCTTGGCGCCGCGGATCGCATTCTTAATGGCGTTCGCGTCCGACCGGCCATGACACACCACCGTCGCGCCTTTCACTCCGAGCAGCGGCGCCCCGCCAATTTCGGAGTAATCGATCCGCTTCTTGAAATCGCGATAGGCCGCTTTGGATAGCTGGTAGCCCAACTTGCGCGTCAGCGTGGCCTCCAGCGATTCACGCAGCATGGCCCGGATGGTCTCCGCCAGCCCTTCGCTGACCTTCAGCGCCACGTTGCCGATGAAGCCGTCGCACACGATCACGTCCGCGATCCCGGTATACAGATCCCGTCCTTCCACATTGCCAATAAAATGGATGGGCAGCGCTTTCAAAAGCGGCATGGCTGTTCGCGTCAGTTCGTTCCCTTTATGCTCTTCTTCGCCGATGGAAAGCAAGCCTACTCGCGGCTCCGCAACCTTCAGGACCTTACGGGAATACAACTCTCCCATCACCGCAAATTGCGCCAGCATCTCCGGCGTGCAATCCACATTTGCGCCGACATCCAACAACACCGCCGGAGTTCCCGGAGCAGTCGGAAAAACGCCGGACAGCGCCGGACGATCCACGCCGGCAATCTTCCCGCATACCATTTTGGAGATCGCCATGCAGGCGCCGGTGTTGCCCGCGGACACGAATGCATTGGCTTCGCCGTTCGCCACCAGCCGGCAGCCGACGTGCATGGAACTGTCGCGCCGGGACCGCGCCGCCTTGGCCGCGCTGTCCTCCATCGCGATCCGCTCGGAGGCGTGCAGGATCTCGATGGGCAATTCACGCCATCCGTTGTGCTGGTTCAGTTCGCGGCGCACCAGTTCCTCGTCACCCACCAGGATGATGCGGACGTCGAGCGCTTTTGCGGCCCGGATAGAACCCTCCACTTCCGGTTTCGGAAAGTGGTCGCCGCCCATCGCGTCCAAAGCAATGGTCACCATGGACTAATTTGACCTACTGTTCGGCGACTTCGATGACTTCGCGCCCCTTGTACTGGCCGCAATGCGGGCACACCCGGTGCGGCATCTTGGGCTCATGGCAATTGGGGCATTCAGCTTTGGCTGGCCCTTTCAGGCTGTCATGCGCCCGGCGCTTGCTGGTTCGGGCTGCGGAGTGTCGTCGTTTGGGATTCGGCATTCGGGTACCTCAAAATTCTTTACCGCTTCAGCGGGATTTGTCAACTTCAGTTTTCTTCCGGCGCTCTACAGATTGCGCAGCGCGCTCCATCGGTCGTCCGGCGCCACAGGGGTGCACCTGCACGCCGTCTCATTGCGGTTCGCGCCGCAAATCGGGCAAATGCCCTCGCAATTCTCGCTGCAAATCCGCTGCATCGGCAACTGCAGCTGGATCTGCTCGGCCAGAACCTCTTCCAGAATCAGCCCCGGTTCCTTATAATAGGCAATCTCAGCCTCGCCCTCATCGATCGCGAACTCATCCTCGTCTGGCAGATCCGATTCGGGCCGGTAAAACAGGTCAAAAGGCGCGTCGATTTCAAACCGCACCGGACCGAGACACCGATCGCATACCGCTTCCACGGTGGTCGTCATCCGGCCCTTGATCCGCACCTCGCCGCCGGTGTTATGCAGTAGCTCTGCCACACCCCGGACGTGCAAAGGCGCAACCTGGGTCACCTCGGAACCGGAAAAATCGATCTCACCGGGCGGGAAAGTCTCGTCGAAACGGACTTCCTTTACTTCCATCTCCTTGATACTGAGCAACATGGCGCACGGGGAACAAATAGTCAGTATAGCAGGCTTTGAAGAAACTGTAATCGGGAGTAAACTCTCCACTAAATGCCACGCCTGCCCCCGCGGCGACATCCTCCCTTCGGCGGCTCTTCAGACCGCTGGCAAGGCCTCGCGTCTAGCGGCCTGTGGCGGAAGTCGACGCACCCCAAAGGCCTGCTCCACGAGGCTTGCAAACGACTGATTCTTCGTTGTGGAGCAGCCGTTGTCGCCTGCTCTCGCCCGCCGAAGAGGCTTCTGCCAGAGGCCGTTAGCGGTTCTGAACTGTGTTTCGTTCGTTGGGTGCTGCTCACCGCGGTCCTGATGGCCGGATGTGCCCCGCACGATAGCCCCGCAGTCCGCAAATACGAAACCTGGCTGCAGGCCCGCTGGAACCTGCCAAAGTACGCTGTAGGCACGCCGCGAGCCTCGGACGATATCGTCTTCATTACAGACCTGCGCTCCCACCCGGACGACGGCCTCTCCAAAGTTCAGCTCAAGACCTCGCCTGACCGCGTGTACTACGTCTATGCCAACCAGACCAACCGCTTGATCACGCCCGTCTTCTTCGACGCTCTGGCCGCGGTCGCGATACCCACGGGACGCTGGACCTACATCGACTCCTCCGGGCGCTTCGCATATCCTCCGCTGTTCCGCTATGCCAATCCTTTCGTGGACGGAGCGGCGACAGCCCAACTGGCGGAATTGGGAACCTGGGTCTTGCTGCGTAAGACAGCGCTCGGCAAAGCCGGATCGATCAAGGAGCTCGATCCATCGATCGCCTCCATCCAGACCTTCTCCGCGGGACGCGCCGTCTTCACCACGTTCGACGGACTGAGCGGCTATCTCGACCGTAAGGGAGCCCTCGTGATACCGGCATCCTTCAACTCCGCGCGAGCCTTCTGTCCGGATGGCAGCGCGGCGGTCCGCACAGGAAAGAAATGGGGACTCGTAGACCTCGATGGCGTCCTCATCGCCCGGCCGGAATATGATGACATCCGCTGCTTCTCGGAAGACCTCGCGGCAGCCAAAAAAGGCGCGTGGGGATTTCTCGATAAGAAAGGCAACTTCGCGATTGCCCCGCGGTTCGCTTCCGTCGAAGACTTCTCCGAAGGCTTCGCCAGTTTCAAGAGCAACAGCGGCGCGTACGGCTTCATCGACCGCAGCGGGTCCATCGTGGTTCCGGCGAAGTACTCGTGGGTGTACCCGTTCCAATTCGGCATCGCCAAGGCAGGGACGAGACATACCGATTGGCTGATCTACCCGTTGAGCTTCATCGTCCCCGCCGATCCTCACTACACCTCATGGACGTATGTCGACAAGCAAGGGACGGTCGTCGCGTCGGGAGGCGAGTAGAATCATGGCGCTTGTCTGTAACTACAAAAAGGATTACATTCAAGATTGAGATGCGAGTGGGACGAAGCCAAGAACCGGACGAACTTAGTTAAACATGGCCTGAGATTCGAGGATGCCGAACTGGTGTTTTCGGGTCCGTGCGTCACATTCGAAGATGACCGCTTCGACTATGGAGAAGAACAGCTCATCACTCTCGGACTGCTGGCTGGAAGGTTGATCGTAATCGCCCATACTCCGCGAGACGAGAGCACGCGAATCATTTCGATGAGGAAAGGGACCCGACGTGAGCAAAAAACCTATCAAGAGCGACTTGGCACGGATTGATCGCATGCGCGATAAGGACATTGATTTCTCGGACGTCCCCCCGCTCGACAATACCTTCTTAAAAAGAGCCACGATCCCATGGCCTCCGGTGAAAAAGCAACTGACCATCCGCCTCGACGCCGACGTGTTGGAATGGCTCAAGGGCCACGGCAAAGGCTATCAGACGCGCATCAATCGGATTCTTCGGGTCGTGATGGAAAGCCAGCCCCGACCACCAGCGTGAATATCCTCTTGCCCACGCGACGAAGGAATCTGACGCGCAAGCCTCTTACGGGATGAAGCGCACAACGCTGAAATCTAGCGCCAGGAAATAGACTCTGCTTCAACGCCACGATGACTCAGTCCGGGTACTCTGTACGGGGGAATGCCAACGCACCGACCACTGCTCCGCTCGACAAATCGATTATTTCTCCACCTGTCGTTACCAGCTGCTGCGTGGCCTCGTTAAACGCCTCCTCCCAGGAACTCAAGTCATGGACACGGGTAGCTTGGCCGGTTTCTGCGTCGAATCAATGTTCCACCCGGTTTCGAATCCACATTGCCTTACCATCCGGCACTGTGTAACTAGCAACGCTCCCTCTTTTAGCAGAGACGCCCGCTACGATGAGCTCTGCGGCGGGATCCATTGCAAGAGTCCTCGCCCCAGACGCAAATCGAGCCGAAAACTCACTCGTCTGCTGCTGGGCCTTTAGATCCCAGACTTGCACATTTCCCTCGAAGAACGCCGCGCATATGAGCGGAGACGTTCTTGCGGCTGCTATTTCTCTGATGGCCGAAGCGATCATCTTGTATCCCCAGGAATTATCATATTAGTCGCATGCCCCTCTTCCTCCTCCTCCTGCTCCTCGTCGCCAACGCCAGAGCAGCAGACCCCACCATCTTCCAACCCCCGCACGAACATCCCCGCCTCTACCTCCGCACCCGCGATCTCCCCGACGTCCGCCAGCGCATGACGAATCCCGTCCTGCAACCTGTCTGGCAGGAGCTCCAATCCGAGGCCAAGCACAACACCCAGGTCCGCCTCGAACTCGACGCCCTCCGCTACCTCCTCGACCACGACGACGCGCTCGGCCGCCGCACCATCGCCGACACCCTCGCGCTCGTCCAGCGCACCCACGCGCAGGAATCCCGCAAAATCGGCCGCATGATGGACACCGCCGCCATGGTCTACGACTGGTGTTATCCGCTGCTCACCGATTTAGAGAAACAGGTGTTCATCAAGCAGTTACTTGACATGGCGAAGAACCTCGAATGCGGCTACCCTCCCGATAAGGGCAGCTTCGTCATCGGCCATCCCTCCGAGTGGATGATCGAGCGCGACATGCTCTCCGCCGGCGTTGCCATCTTTGACGAGTTCCCCGAAATGTACTCGCTCGCCGCCGGACGCTTCTTCAGCTCCCATCTCCCGGCGCGCAACTGGTTCTATCCCGGACACGCCCACCATCAGGGCACCGGGTATGCCGACGCGCGCTTCGTCGCCGATATGTACCCGCTGTTCATCTTCGATCGTATGGGCGCGGGCAATATTTACAATCCCGAGCAGCAGTTCGTCCCTTACGAATACATCTACGAGCACCGTCCCGACGGCCAGTACATGCGCCACGGGGATGGCCAGAACTGGCCCGCCTACTTCGGCCCGCTACTCTGCGCGAGCTATTATCACGACGGCTATCTCTACGCGAATTACCTGGAAAAGCCGGGAAAGCCGTATCCTGTCGTCTTTGCCTTCCTCACCAAAGATCCCGGCGACACAGAGCCGATCCCTGATTACAAAATCTACGAATTCCTCTGGCGCGATCCCAACCTGAAGCCGAAGCCGCTCACCGATCTCCCGCTCTCTCACTACTCCGCGTTCCCCTTCGGCTGGATGGTGGCGCGCACCGGCTGGGGCGCCGATAGCGTGATCGCCGACATGCGCGTCAACATCGTGAACTTCAGCGGCCACCAGCACCAGGATGGCGGCAGCTTCGAGCTGTACTACAAAGGGCCGCTCACTCTCCACACCGGCGTTTACCAGGGCGTCAACGGCGGCTTCGGCAGCCCGCACCACGGCAATTACTACAAGCGCACCATCGCCCACAACAGCCTGCTCATTTACGACCCGCAAGAGAAATTCCCCGGTAACCGCGCCAACGACGGAGGCCAGAAGCTCACCAACAACTGGCGTGAACCGCTGGTCCTCGAAGATCTGCTGAAGGGAGATTTCAAGACCGGTGAAGTGCTCGGTGAAGGCTGGGGTCCGGATGCCAAAAGCCCCTTATACACGTATCTCAAAGGCAATCTCACGCGCGCCTACAGCGCCAAAGTGAGCCAGGTGCAGCGTTCGTTCGTGTTTTTGAATCTCGTCCGCAAGGACGTGCCCGCCGCGCTCGTAGTGTTAGATCGCGTGGTCGCCTCTAACCCCGCGTTCACCAAATACTGGCTGCTGCACAGCATCAACGAGCCCGTCGTCGAAGGCAACACGACCGCCATCAGCCTCCCCAATAGCAAGCTCATCAACACCACGCTGCTGCCAGCAGCCGACAACGCGCGCATCGAAAAGGTCGGCGGACCGGGCAAGGAGTTCTGGGTCTTTGGCAAGAACTACCCCAACGCGGAAAACCCGCCCGATCCCGAAGCCGGAGCCTGGCGCATCGAACTCGCGCCCAAACAACCGGCCGCGACGGACCTGTTCCTCAACGTGCTGCAAGTGATGGATCCCGGCCAGACTCCGCTCCCAGCCGAGAAGATCGAGAGCCAACAACTCACTGGTGTTCACATTGCCGATCGCGTGGTGCTCTTCAATCCCGCCGGAACACGCACCGATCAACCGGTCTCGTTCGTCTCACGCGGCAATGGCACCCTCCACTACCTCCTCGCCGACCTCGCGCCAGGCACATGGAAGATCGGGCGCAGCGGCCGCACAGTCGAGGTCTCGGCGGAAACCGGCACGGCGTATTTCGAAGGACCCGCTGGCAGCTACACGTTAAGCCGATAGCGCCTATTCCACAACGGAGTGTCAACAGTTTGCGGGCCTCTGTCCCACTATAGAAATGAAGGTTAAAAAGTTTTGTCGATCTAGGCCGCCAATCCGCCCCGTCGGGAGTATGAGCCAAACAGTTACCTTCTTTGCGGAAACCGATCCCTGACTGGCGCGCCGCACACGCTACGTATTCATGACCGTTGAGAATGATCTGCGCGCCGAACGGGGGACGTCCGCTCATCTTGATCGTGACGTGTCCCCACTCCGCGTCCCCGATATGAAATGAGTGATGCTTCACGAAGGGCATGGGGTCCTTGCGCTGGATATTGCCGATCTTGCCGGCCTTGGTGGCCGCCACTTCCCAAACCGGACAGTGTGCCCTGGCAACCAGAATCAAGAACACCCCCGGCGGACAGGCTGAAGCCTGTCACACAGGAAAGACACAGACTGAAGTCTGTGGGCTTGCCGGATTTTCATCCCGCGCTCGTGAGCTGCGCGCCATTGGCCCGCGGCTCATAGCTTGCAGACCACAGAAGGCGATGGTCTGTCCCACGGGGGATGCCATCTGATGACTGACAGCTGAAAACTTGCGGCTTGCCGCGATACGGAGTAGGCCTTTCGGCCTGCTCCCGTGGTGCAAGCCGTTAGCCTGCGTGCCGGATGTCATCCGGCACGGCGACTTTGTCGCCAGCTCTCTCACTGAACAGCCAAGCCTTTGGCCTGCAGTGACTCCTGCCACAGGCTGCCAGACTGAGCGGCTTTTTGGTCCGCACATGATATCCTGAGGCTTCCGGTACGTCGACAAGCAGGAAATCCATGCGCGAACTTCACTACACTACGCCGCACGGTATCGCTGTCACTCGCAAACTGTCCAAGTCCCCGTTTCATAAGGGACTTCGCCATCTTTTGCGCCAGCTTGACAGCCGCCGTGGCGTCTACCTTTCCTCGGGATACGAATTCCCCGGACGGTACTCGCGCTGGGATATCGCCGCCGTCTGCCCGCCCCTCGAACTCATCTCGACCGCCCGCCAGGTCGAATTCCGCCCGCTCAACCAGCGCGGTGAAGCGCTGGTGCAAATCCTGGCGCCCGTCCTAGCCGGACACCCGCACTGGGAATCTCTTGGACCGAGCGGCTCCGGACTCACCGGCATCCTCAAGCCGATGCCGCGCCTGTTCCCCGAAGAAGAGCGCAGCAAACAGCCGTCGGTATTTTCCATCCTGCGCACCCTGATCGGCGAATTCCGCGATTCCGGTGACCCGAAACTCGCACTGATCGGCGCGTTCGGCTACGATCTGCTCTTCCAATTCGAGCCCATCAAGCTCAAACTACCGCGCGCCGGTGTCCGTGACATGCACCTCTACCTGTGCGACGACATCTGGTTCATGGACCGCAAGCGCGAGCAGATCGAGCGCTACCTGTACGACTTCTCCAGCGACGCCGTCTCCACCGCGGGCTTGGCGCGGACCAGCGAAGCGATTGCGCCTCCCACCAGGCGCGAGCCCTCCCCGATCCTCTCCGACCACACTCAGCAGCAGTACATGGACATGGTGGAGGCCGTGCGCGCCGGCATGAAGCAGGGCGACTACTACGAGGTCGTGCTGCGCCAGGTGTTTCGGACCAACTACTCCGGGCGCGCCTCGGAGTTGTTCATGCGCATGCAGGAGGCCAATCCCAGCCCCTACGAGTTTCTGCTGCAATTAGGGAACGAACAATTGGTAGGCTCATCGCCCGAGATGTTTGTGCGGGTGGAAGGCGCGCGCGTTGAAACCTGTCCCATTTCCGGCACGGCGCGCCGCACCAACGATCCCCTGATCGACGCCGAAAATATTCGTGACCTGCTCAACTCGCGCAAGGAAGAATCCGAGTTGACCATGTGCACCGATGTCGACCGCAACGATAAATCGCGCGTCTGCGAACCGGGAACGGTGAAGGTAATCGGCCGGCGTCTCATCGAAACCTACGCGGGATTGTTTCACACCGTCGACCACGTGGAAGGTTTTCTCAAGGAAGGTTTCGATTCGCTCGACGCCTTCTTGAGCCACATGTGGGCCGTCACCGTAATCGGCGCGCCCAAGAAGGCGGCATCGGTTGCGGTCGAAAATCTCGAATCCACCGCCCGCGGCTGGTATGGCGGAGCGGTGGGAATGCTCTCGCTCAACGGCGACATCAATACCGGCATTCTGATTCGCACCACCTATCTGCGGGACGGCATCGCCAGCTATCCCGCCGGGGCCACCCTGCTCTATGATTCGGACCCCGCGTCCGAAGAGCGCGAGACCCGCATCAAGGCCACAGGATTCTTCCGGCTGCTCGACCCGGCCTTGCAATCGAAGCCCGTCGAGACTGCGCCCGAATTCACCGCGAGCGGCGTTAAACTGCTGCTGGTCGATAACGACGATTGTTTCATCCATACGCTCTCCAACTACGCGCGGCAGACCGGCGCGGAAGTAGTGACCTACCGCAACGGTTTCCCCCTCGAAATGCTTACCGAAATTCGCCCCGACCTGATTCTCGTATCGCCGGGCCCCGGACGCCCCCACGATTTCGGAGTTCCGGATCTGATTCATCACGCGGCGTCAGCGGGCATCCCGGTATTCGGTGTCTGTCTCGGATTGCAGGGCATGGTGGAAGCTTTCGGAGGCGAACTGGGAGTGCTCGATTATCCGATGCACGGCAAGCCTTCGCGCATCCATCATCACAATCGCGGCATTTTTGAAGGCATGCCCGAAGAGTTCACCGTCGGCCGCTATCACTCGCTTTACGCCATCCCCGAGAAGCTGCCGGCGTGCCTGGAAGTGACGGCGCAAACCGAGGATGGCGTGATTATGGGCGTGCGCCATCGTAACTTGCCGATGGAAGCCGTGCAATTCCATCCGGAATCGATCCTGAGCGCGCGCGACGACCTCGGCCTGCAACTGATGCGCAATGCCATGCGCCTGGCCCAACCCCACCTTGTAGAGTAGGCCCATCCCCCCGTGGGGCAGACCATCGTTTTGTGTGGTCTGCCCGCCTGCGCAAGCAGGCGTCCCCTGAAATCATCCGCCAAACCCCCTAGAATAAGGAGCGTGACAACGGTAGGCGCCATCCTCCTTCTCCTCCTGGCCCCTCTATCAGCCGCCACGCTGGCACCCAGCGCGGATGGCACAACCTTCTACGACAGCGCCAACAACATCACCTGGCTAGCCAACGCCAACCTTGCGCTAAACATCCGCTTCGGCCTTCCCGCCTGCGACACGACCGGCATCACCCAAACCTGCGTCGAAACCAACGGCTCCATGAGCTACCAAAGCGCGGCCGCCTGGGTCGCCGCGATGAACGCCGCGCAGTACCTTGGCCACACCAACTGGCAACTCCCGACCTCGCCTCCGCTCGATTCCACCTGCCCCAAAATAGGAACCAACGGGACCAGTTTCGGCTTCGGCTGCCTCGCGAACGCGATGGGTTCGCTGTTCTACAACGGCCTCGGGCTGAAGGCGCCGAATACGGCCGTCCCGATCGGCGCAAATACCGCGGGTCCGTTCACCAACTTCCAGCCGTATCTCTATTGGTCCCAGTCGCCAGGTTCCGGCGGCTACGCCACTTTTTCTTTTGCCACAGGGTTTCAGGGCGCCAATACCGCGCCCAATTTCCTGTACCTGCTGCCCATGGTGCCGGGTAAGCTTGCCGGAACTCCAGCCGCGTCGGGCAACGGCCTGCAAGTCAATCCCGGCGGGCAGACCATCTACGATCCCCAGACCAACATCACCTGGCTCGCCAATGCCAATCTCGCCGCCGGCAACACCTTCGGCCTGCCGCCCTGCCAGAATCCGACCACGCCCACCCTTTGCGTCGCCCGGGACGGCGCCATGACCTGGGATTCGGCCAACCAGTTCCTCGCCAACATGAACGCAGCCGCCTACCTCGGCCAGAAGAACTGGCAGATGCCAACCGTTGACCCGAACTGTACGGACTACAACTGCGACGGCACCAAGAACCCCATGGGCAATCTCTTTTACGACCAGTTAGGCTTGATCCGTGGCGAATCCATCGTCGCCACACCCAACCTTGCGGTCGGACCGCTGCGCAACCTCCAGCCCTATCTCTATTGGTCCTGCGAGGCAGCCACCATTCAGTCTGCCTGCTCGACCGATGAACCAGCCCCCAACTTCGAGTTCAGCTTCTCTTTCGGCAGCGGATTCCAGGGCACCGATCTTCTGGCGAACAGCCTCTATGTCATCCCTTACTTCGTCGGCGCACCCACGCCGGTAACGGGTCCGGTAATTAATGCGGTGGTAAACGCGGAAAGCGGCAGCCCGATCATCGCGCCCAACACCTGGATCGAGATCGCCGGCATCAACCTCGCCCCCGCCGGCGACGCGCGCACCTGGACGTCCGCCGATTTCGTGAATGGCCAGATGCCCACCGAACTCGACGGCGTAAGCGCCACCGTAAACGGCAAAAGCGCCTACGTAGCCTACATCAGCGCTACGCAGGTGAACATTCTCTCGCGGCCGGACGCGATCAGCGGCCTCGTGAATGTCGTGCTGACCGGCCAGTCACAGACCGGCGCCGCCTTCACCGCGCAAGCGCAGCTAGTTTCGCCCGCCTTCTTCGTAGTGAATGGCGGCCCGTATGTGGTCGCCGAACACGCCGATGGAAGCTATATCTCTACTGCTTCACCCGCCAAGCCGGGCGAGATTATCGTGCTCTACGCGAATGGCTTCGGATCGACCACCCAACCCGTCGTCCAGATCGGAGGCGTTGCGGCATCCATACAATACGCCGGCCTAGTCGGGCCCGGACTGTATCAGATCAACATAGGGGTCCCGCCTTCGCTAAGCAACGGAGACCAACCCATCACCGCATCAGCCGGAGGAGCATCGACCCAAAATGGCACCCTCATCACCATCCACAACTAACCACCCGTGGGGCAGGCCATCGTTTTTCGTGGCCTGCCGCTTGTGCATCTACATCGCGCTCTTCCTCCTCCAATCCGCCCTGGCCCAAACCCCACTATCCCTAACCTACATCCCAGGCTCCTCCGTCAAGCTCTACCAGGTCAACGGCGACTGCGACTGGGTGCAATGGGACGCCACCATCACCACCCCTTCGCCGACCTGTAAGCCCACCACCAGCCGCACCGAAACTAACGCGGACATCCTCGGTGACGACGTGCCGGTCGTCTTCGAAAACAACGGCGAAATGATCGTCACCTTCGGCGACACCATCGGCGCCGCTGGCTACAGCGCGTGGACCAGCGTCAAAAACACTTTCCTATGGCAAGCGCACGATCCCATCGCG
>Ga0326727_10016350_pt1 | contig 15686 bp, 11 predicted proteins | sample MB2enrmetagenome_FD_207643 | JGI IMG/M metagenome (GOLD analysis project Ga0326727, IMG submission 207643) | Lab enriched peat soil microbial communities from McLean, Ithaca, NY, United States - MB29MY | ecosystem: Environmental > Terrestrial > Soil > Wetlands > Peat | place: USA: New York... | reverse complement strand
GTAGAGGGGAAGGTTGTAGGCACCGGGGTCGGTCTTATCGGCCGCGAAAAAGACAAAGGGCTCATTCGGCCTCTCCTCGATCTCCATCTCCGCCACTGCGGGCCCCATCCCCCTCACATTGCCTGAAAAGGAATCCTTGAGCAGGTCCTGGCCCGCGCCATAGAGCCCCTGCTCCTTGGCGCATTCGGTCCCTGCAACAAAGACGTCCCATGCCAGCTTGTGAACGGCCTCGCTCCCCACCCCCTGCCTGTGTGTCGCCAGTATGGCCACGTCATCCCCCGTGTGGGAGACAAAGTAATCGTCAAGGATACCCTTCCGGTTCTGCTCGAGGAATGTCTTTACCCTCTGGAGCAGTTGCTGGCTGGGGCAAAGGTGGCCCCCTATGCTCCCTATATCGGCCTTAAGGATCGAGAGTGTGGTCTTCATGATGCCCTCCTTAAGAAAACATAGTGTTGAATTTATCCAAATTCGAGCAACCCCCGATCGACACCTACCCTCCGTAGGTCGCCTGCTTGGGCTCCGCCTGCCGATCCCGGTACGCCTCGATCAATCTCTCGCCCAGGATACCTGCCAGGTTCTGGTAAATCAGGATGCCGTCCTCGGGGTAATCCTTGACTATCCGGCGGATGGCTTCAATGGATATTCTCGACACAGCGGATTGAGTCATGCAGCGGGCAGTCGAAAGGTAGCGGTGTGGCCTGAGCAGGGCCGACCAGCCGAAGACCTCGCCCGGATAGTACGCAAGAAAGCGCGTCTCCTGCGGCTTTCCCACGAGCAGGTCGACCTTGCCGTCATCGAGCATGTAGAGGTGGCCCGCTTCCTCGCCCTCCTTGAATATGAGATCCCCCTCCCTGTAGGTCTGCCTCCTTTTATGGCTCTCTATGATGCCCCTTGCCTCTGTGCTCACGCCTCGAAGCAACCCTTTCTCTCTTACGAACATGTGTCTCACCTCCTTTCATCCGAAGATACCCACAAGCGAATTGCAGCTTCACCCCCTTACCGCAATTATAATACTGACAGGGGAACAGTCAAGGTCAAGAATAGCTACATCGCACCGCTGGCCGCACAGTTCCTTGGGGTATAAGCCGCCTGCGCCTGAGGCGGTTATGCCGAACAACGGGTATTTCGTAGAAGATCTAACTCTGAAGATAGTGCAACGAGTGGGGGCAAGGCAAGAGCGATTCCGGCCGTATGGCTTCGCACACAAGGATATACCGGTGTTAAGTCGGATTGGTAGTGGTCGCCTACTACCTTCGCCAGAATAACGGGCTTTGCATGGGCCGTCAATATGGGTTTTTGTGGCCACCCGACCAATTACGGTAAGGGGAATAGACGTGATGTAGTGCCTGCTCGTTCTGAGCAGTCTGAGTCATATGATAATTCGGTCATTTGGAAGACCGGTCGGACGAAAAGCTGCTATTCCCCTTTCAGGCCGCCGACCATCAACCGCGCCACGCTCTTTGCGAACGCCGCCGGGTCCTTGGGTCTCGACCCTTCGAGGAGGAGCGCCTGATCGTAGAGGAGCGCTATATACTCCTTCAGGACCGGGCTTAACTTGTCCCGCTCGAAGAGGTCGTTCATCGCCGCGAAGAGCGCGTGATCGGGATTGATCTCCAGTATCTTCTTGCTCTCGGGCACGTTCTGCCCCATGGCCTTCAGGATCTTCTCCATCTGCGGGTTGAGGCCCCCCTCATCGGCCACGAGGAGACACATGGAATCCAGGAGCCTTCCCGAGAGGCGCACGTCTTTTACCTGACCCTTCAGCTCTTCCTTGATCAGGTCGATCAGGTTCCGGTATTTCTCCTGTGTCTTTTCCCTTTCCGCCTTCCCGGACTTGTCCAGGTCCACATCCCCCGCGACGATTGACTTGAGTTGTTTTTCCTTGTAAGTAAAACCGGTCATCACGAGGTCGTCGACCTCGTCGAGCATAATGAGGACCTCGAAGTCCTTCGCGCGGAACGCCTCAAGATAAGGCGATTTCACCGCCTCTTCAAAAGAAGGCGCAGGCATATAGTAGATGTACTCCTGCCCCTCCTTCATGTCATCGACATACTGCCGGAGCGTCCTCAGCTTCCCCTCTTCAGCTTTGGTCGAGGCAAAGAGGAGGAGGTCCGCAATGGCCTCTTTCCTCGTGAAGTCATAGTAGAGACCCTCTTTCAGCACGGCGCCTGACTGCTTATAGAACGAGAGGTACTCAACGTATTCGTCCTCCTTGAGCTCGCCGAGGGTCTCAAGCACCTTTTTGATGATGTTGTTCCTTATGACCTCGACCTGCCTGTTGTTTTGCAGTATCTCCCGCGATATGTTGAGGGGCAGGTCGGAAGAATCGACCACGCCCTTGACAAAGCGCAGGTACAAAGGAATAAGCTCCTCGCAGTGCTCCATAATCTTCACGCGCTTCACGTAAAGCATGGGGCCTATCTTGTAGTCCTTATGAAAGATGTCGGAGGAGAGCTTCTTCGGGATGTAGAGCAGGGCAGTAAACTCGGACGTGCCTTCCGCCCTGTAGTGGATCACCTTGAGCGGCCCTTCCGGGTCGTGGGAGATGTGCTCGTAAAACTGGGTATACTCCTCAGGCGTGATCTCCGACTTGTCCCGCAGCCAGACGGCCTTGCGCGAATTGAGCGTCACATCCTCCCTGAGCTTCACGGTTTTCGACTTGTCCAGCTCGCTCTGTTTCTCCCTTTCCACCTCCATCACGACCGGGTGCTCGATAAAGTCGGAATAGCGGTGCACAACGTCCTGTATCTCCCATTCTTCCAGGTACTGCTTCTCGTCCTCCCTCAGATGGAGGATCACGTCCGTCCCCTTGCCTTTCTTTTCTATGTCCTCGACGGTGAATGCGCCGTCGCCCGTCGATTCCCACTTGACGCCCATATGGTCCTTCGAGCCCGCCTTCCTCGAAAGGACCGTGATCCGGTCGGCAACCATGAAGGAGGAGTAAAAGCCTACCCCGAACTGGCCTATCAATTCCGGGTTGTTTTTGATATCCTTGTCCCGCAGGGCCTGGAGGAATTCCTTGGTTCCCGAGCGTGCAATCGTCCCCAGGGCCTCGATCGCCTCGTCCTTCGTCATGCCGATGCCGTTATCGCTCACCGTGAGAGTCCCCTTCTCCACGTCCCGCGTAATCCTGATTGTCCATTCCTTGTCGCTTTCCTGGATGTCCGCATTCGTGAGCGACTCGTACCGTGCGCGGTCTATCGCATCCGACGCATTCGAGATAAGCTCCCGCAGGAATACCTCTTTATGGGAATAGAGGGAATGTATCATAAGATCGAGCAACTGCTTGATCTCGGTTTTGAATTCTCGTGTCTCTACGGTCATCGCTCTTCTTCCTCCTTGCTCTCATTTGAGTAAAAGATATCAAAGGGCGCACCGGTGCGGGCGCCCCTGTTATTGCTCCTTACTAATATAACGGGAAAACCGCCGGCAGGCAAGGCCTGCCTGCTTCACGCTCCTCGCTTCTCCCTGACGACGCAGCAGACGCCGCGTCCTTCCATGGCCGGCTTGAAGCAAAGGTTGTCCGACTTGCAGGCAGACGGTTCTCTATCCCCCGATTTCCAACGGTTAATAAGATCGGGCTCGGCGATCAGCGGCCGGCAAAGGGAGATGTAGTCGGCCGTGAAATCCGCAACGAGCCTCTCCGCAACGCTGTAAGAGCGTATTCCTCCCACCAGCATCAGCGGCACGCGGATCTTCTCCTTATAGCGGCGGGCGGCTTCGATGTAGTACGCTTCTCCTTCCACCTGGGCCGCTTTCCCCATCCTCGAAGGCGAATAATCTTTCGAACGGAGGGTGCCCCCACTCATCTCGATCGCGTCGATACCCCGGTCTTCGAGCATGGCGGAAACAGCCAGCATCTCGTCGACCGTAAAACCCCCGTCCATAAAGTCTTCGGAGTTTATCTTGACCATGATGCCGAAGGCACTGCCGACCGCCGATCGAGCGGCTTCGAAGACCTCCAGGAGTATCCTTGCCCTGTTCTCCAGGGACCCCCCATAGTTGTCCTGCCGTGTGTTGTACAGGGGGGAGAGGAACTGGCTTATCAGGTAGCCGTGGGCGGCATGCAACTGGACTCCGTCGCAACCCGCCTCCTGCGCCCTGGCCGCCCCCGTTGCAAAGCTTTTCGTCAGCCGGACAAGGTCATCCCGCGTCATTTCATCGCAGCGCCTGCGTCCGTCTTTCTCAATCGCCGACGGCCCGAGGGGTGTGCTTCCCGTCAATTGCGCGGCAGCCGCGCACCCGGCATGGGAGATCTGCGCAACAATCTTTCCGCCTGCATCGTGGACGGCTTTTGTCATCTCCCGAAAGGGGCCGATATGGTCGTCACTGTAAATACCCAGTTGGAAGGGTCCCGCCTGCCCTTCCCGGGTCACATAGGCGTGGCTCGTGATAATCAAGCCGACGCCGCCGCGGGCCAGGTTGACAAGAACCTGCGTGAGCCTTTCTGTCGGATATCCATCGGGTGTGGCCAACCCTTCCCAGGTGGCGGAGCGGACAAACCTGTTCTCTAGCGCTATATTGTCGAGCCTTGTCGCTTCAAAGAGATGTGCCATGTCCTTCCCCCTGTAAAGCTGAAGATATGCAGGCATCCGGCTTGAGCCTGTAGTGTAACACACTTTTTTGAAGATCGGAAGGTTGATGCCTCTCCTTCGAAGCACTATACTTAGGAGACATATGGGGTTGAAGCACCGACGGTCGGAGAAAAAAAGGCGCATATCCACACAGGGGGTACAGATGAACGTCTATGACTATGCCATGCAGTTGGAGAAAGACGGCGAGAACTATTACCGCGAAGCCGCGAGCCGCTCAACGCACAGGGGTCTGGCCGGAATATTCACGATGCTCGCCGATGCCGAAGTCGTCCACTATGACGTCTTCAGCAAGATGAAAGAGGGCAAATCCTGGCAGTTACCCACTACTACCATATTGAAGGACGTGAAAAACATCTTCGTTAAAATGAGGGAAGACGGGGACCTGGAAAGCATCGGCGTCTCACAGATCGAAGTTTACACAAAAGCGCAAGCCATAGAAAAGATGACCGAGGACTTCTACCTCGAAAAGGCAACGCACGTGGAAGACCCGACGGAGCGGGAAGCCTTCCTTCAGGTGGCGGGCGAGGAGAAGAAGCACTACTTCATCCTGCAGCAGATTATCGACTTCGTCTCGCGGCCGGACCAGTGGCTGGAAGATGCCGAATGGTACCACCTGGATGAATACTAAAGGCGCACCAGGTCGCGGCAGCGCCTTTAGTCACGTCCCACAAACCGGGGCTTGACGAGCAAAAATGGCCGGCTGCTCACCGCCGCAGGCAGCCGGGTCATCTAGTTGATTTTCTTCTTGCACCTGGCGCACACGAGAGGACCTGTGTCATGAATAACGTCTTCGGCGACCACCCGCTCTGTTCCGGGATCGACCTTTTCCTCGTCACTCGCACATACCGGACACACCAGTTCCTTTCTCTTGGTGTGATACGCCCTGATCTCCTTTTCTCCAAGCAATGGCATCGTATTCACCTCTCCTCTTTTGTTTTAGCCCGGGTACCCTCACCCGCCACGCGCGGGTGGGTGACGACAGACATACGTAATTTATGAATGCAAATGCTTTCTGTCAATCTCTTGAGTTCCCCGACCTGCACTTTCTCTTTGACATGAAACTTTATTTTGTGAGATACTCCGATAGGTATACCATTAGTGCCGCGACAGGAAAGGTGAGGATCGCCTCTCCCCGTACAGTGCAACGGGATAAGGGGCTTTGTGATACAAGAAGAGAGCCAAACCTCTGTAGTCGCTTCCGCATAATGAAACAGGCCCCGGGTCAGGACATGACAAGGGCAGCCGAATGACAAACACTTAAGTTACGTTTAAGTTAAGTATGTGATGACCTGACATCGTCACACCGTGAGAGAAGTCCTGTTTATAAAAAAGAGGAGGAGGCTCCTATGAGCAGAAGAATCATCACCGTAGACGGCTGCACTGCATGCGCGCACGTCGTGCACGCGACGAATGAGATTATCACTATTTTTCCCATCACCCCATCTTCCCCCATTGCCGAGATATGCGACAGCAAAAGCGCAGCAGGTCAGGTCAACATATGGGGATCCATACCAAAGGTAACCGAGATGCAGTCCGAGGCAGGGGCGGCTGGAGCCGTTCACGGCTCACTGACCACAGGCGCCATCACTACCACCATTACGGCTTCTCAGGGTCTGCTCCTCATGATACCGGATATGTACAAGATAGCAGGGGAGCTGATCCCGACCGTTTTCCATGTGACGGCCCGCTCCGTTGCCGTCCAGGCGCTCTGTATATTCGGCGACCATTCCGATGTCATGGCAACCCGCTCGACAGGCTTCGCGATGCTCTGCTCATCCAGCGTGCAGGAGGCTATGGATTTTGCTCTTATTGCCCAGGCGGCAACGCTTGAATCCCGCGTCCCCTTCATCCACTTCTTCGACGGCTTCAGGACCTCGCATGAGATACAAAAGATCGAGGAACTCTCCTCTGTTGACATGCGTGCCATGATCGACGATGAGCTTGTCTTCGCCCACAGAGGGCGAGGCCTTTCGCCGGACCACCCGGTCATCCGCGGCACCGCCCAGAACCCCGATGTCTACTTTCAGGGCAGAGAGACAGTCAATAGCTTCTACCTCAAAGTGCCGCAGATCATGCAAGCGGCAATGGACCGCTTTGCCCGCCTGACAGGACGGTCCTACAAACTTTATGAGTATTTCGGCGCACCCGATGCGAGAGACGTAATCGTGGTCATGGGTTCGGCCAGCCAGACGGTGAAAAACACCATCGACTTCCTCAACGCCCGAAACGCCCGAGGGGAAAAACTGGGGCTGGTCGTGGTACGGCTCTTTCGCCCCTTCTCCATCCACGAGTTCGTGCGCGCCTTCCCGACGAGCGTCCGGTCGATCGCCGTGCTCGACCGTACCAAGGAGGCAGGGGCTCCGGGAGAACCGCTCTATATGGACGTGAGAACGGCCATCGGCGAAGCAATGGAGGCCGGCTCCGCGCACTTCACGCATTACCCGAAAGTGGTCGGCGGCCGCTACGGCATCGGCTCCAAGGATTTCACTCCTCCCATGGTGAAGGCGGTCTTTGATAATCTGTCCGGGACCTGGCCGAAGAAGAACCACTTTACCGTCGGCATCATAGATGATGTCACCCACACGAGCCTGCGAGCCGACAAGTCTTTTATCATCGAGGGAGACGGCGTTTTCAGGGGCATGTTTTTCGGGCTCGGAGCGGACGGGACAGTCGGCGCGAACAAGAACACGATCAAGATCATAGGGGGCGAGACGGACAACTATGCCCAGGGATACTTCGTCTACGACTCCAAGAAGTCAGGCGCCATGACCGTTTCCCATCTCCGTTTCGGGAAAGAACCCCTCGACAAGCCTTATCTTCTCACCACCGCTAATTTTGTTGCCTGTCACAAAACCTCCTTCCTGCAGACCTATGACATGCTGCAAAATGCGGCCAAAGGCGCCACATTCCTCTTGACGACCTCCCATACGAAGGAAGAGGTCTGGGACACTCTGCCCCTCGAAATCCAACAGCATCTCATCGAAAAGCGGATGCGCTTCTTTATTATCGACGCCGTAACCGTCGCCGAGGAATTGGGGCTTCGGAGCCGTATCAACATGATCATGCAGACCGCGTTCTTCGTGATATCCAATATCATCCCTAAAGACGAGGCGATCAGGTCGATCAAGGAACAGATCGAGAAAACCTACAGAAAGAAGGGCGAACAGGTCATCAATATGAATTACGCGGCCGTTGACGCTGCCCTCAGGAATATCGTCGAGGTGCCCGTACCGAACAAGGTGACGGGCAAACCCATGCGCGGCCCCGTCGTCCCCGATGCACCCCCCTTTGTAAGGAACGTGCTCGCCCCCATGGTGGCGATGCAGGGCGACTACCTGCCCGTCTCGGTCATGCCTGTCGACGGCACGTGGCCCACAGGCACGACGCAGTATGAAAAACGGAGCATCGCGGTACACATCCCTGTCTGGGAGCCTGATATATGCATACAGTGCGGCCTTTGTTCGTTTGTCTGTCCCCATGCCACGATCAGGATGAAGGCATACGACCCGGCCCTGCTGAAGAACGCTCCGCCTCTCTTCAAATCTACCGCCGCCACGGGCAAGGAGCTTGCGGGGCTCAGCTTCACCGTACAGGTGGCGCCCGAGGACTGCACCGGGTGCGGGCAATGCGTCTCTATGTGCCCGGCCCACAAGAAAGACGCCTCGGGGAATAACGTACCCGATTTTAAGGCGATCAACATGTTTCTCGCCGAACCCGTATGCGAACAGGAAGCGGAGAACTACGCCTTCTTCCTCGCCCTTCCTCCCCTCGATATCTCGCGCTACAGCGTGCGCACCATAAGAGGAAGCCAGTTCGCGACCAGTCTGTTCGAATATCACAGCGCCTGTGCCGGATGCGGAGAAACGCCTTACATCAGGCTCCTCACCCAGCTCTTCGGAGACCGTCTTCTCATCGGAAATGCAACGGGCTGCAGTTCCATTTACAGCGGCAACCTGCCGACGATCCCCTATACCAAGGGACCCGACGGGAGAGGTCCTGCCTGGTCCAACTCGCTCTTCGAGGACAACGCGGAATTCGCCCTTGGCATGGCGCAGACGGTAAAACAATTCAACGGAGAGGCAAAGAGGCTCCTCCAGAAGCTCTTGGCCAGGACCTACACGCAGGCCAGGGAGCTTTTTCTCGCCCTCCTCAATGATGAAACAACACCGGAGGGAATCGCAAAGCAGCGGCAAAGGATAGAGGAATTGAAAAAACTCCTCGCGAACGACGAATCACCGGATGCAAAACAGCTCCTTAGCCTGGCGGACTACCTCGTGAAGAAGATCGTGTGGGCCATAGGCGGAGACGGCTGGGCCTATGACATAGGATACGGAGGACTCGACCACGTGCTTGCCTCCAGAAACGACATAAATATCCTCGTCCTCGATACGGAAGTCTATTCGAACACAGGCGGCCAGATGTCAAAATCGACGCCCCTTGGCGCAACCGCTGAATTTTCCGCGGCCGGGAAAATGACGCCTAAAAAGAACCTGGGGCTGATGATGGCCGCGTACGGCTATGTCTACGTGGCGCAGGTCGTCTTCGGCGCAAACCCAGCCCAGACGTTGCGGGCGCTGATAGAGGCCGAGGCTTACAAAGGGCCTTCCCTCGTGGTGGCCTATGCCACGTGCATTGCCCAGGGGTTCGACATGAGCAAAGGCATAGCGGAGATGCGCAAAGCTGTCGCCTCCGGCCACTGGCCCCTCTTCCGGTACAACCCTGACCTGGTGAAGGAGCAGAAGAACCCCCTTATCATCGATAGCCCGGAACCCTCCCTGCCCTTTAAGGACTACGCATACGGGGAGAACCGCTACCGCGCCCTGAAGCAGAGCAACCCCGAGCTCGCCGCCAAGTTGATGGACAGGGCCCAGCAGGCGATAGACCGGCGGTGGAGTTATCTCAAGCACCTGGAGGCCTGGATACCGCCGAACGTATAAATCGGCATACCCGGGCATTGGACGAGACCCGGACGGAAGTGACGAACGGCAAGGGAAGCGCCGGTCCCTCTCTTTTTTCTTCTTTTTCCTTGCCCGGCACCTCTTGCACGATCATACTATATGAAGAGCATTTTTCGCCGGTCTAAAAGACGGGCAGACCGGAAGATACTAACAGGAGGTACACAGATGGCCCAGAATCCAGTGCGGGAAGAGCGGAAAAAGAAGATCATTGACGCATTGAACGGCGCGCGGTCCATGGAGCTCCACGCCATTCACCAGTATATGGTCCAGCACTACGACCTGGACAATATGGATTACGGCGATATGGCAATGAAAGTGAAGCTCATCGCGATCGACGAGATGCGCCATGCAGAGATGCTCGCGGACAGGATCGAGGAACTCGGCGGGCAGCCGACCGCCGAGCTGGCGGCAGCAGTCGAAAAAGGCCAGGCAGTGGAGGCTGTCTTTCCCTTCGACAGAGAGCTCGAGGATGGAGCAATGACCTCCTACAACCAGTTCATCCAGGTGTCCAGGGAAAACGGCGACAACACGAGCGCAAAGCTCATGGAAGCCATCAATGACGAAGAGCAGATCCATTACAACTACTTCGACAATGTGACCGACCACATTGAGAAGCTGGGTCAGGTATATCTCGCCCAGATCGCGGGCACTCCCTCGAGTACGGGTTTGGCTACCCAAGGCTTTGTCGCAAGGCAGGGCGCTGCCCCCGCGGCCGTGCCAGGCGCCTGACGGGCATCAAGGCGTAAAAACCCCGTCTTACAGGGGCGGGTGCGCTCGAATCTACGGTTCGGCTCAACGCGTGGAGCCCTGACGCAATCCCGACCGCCCCATCCGCTCCTCTTACTTGTCGCAGCCTTTAAGTTTCCCGATCCGCTCCTGCACCTCTTGCAGCATATGGCCGTGCAGGGTCAGCTTCAAGCCGCAAAAAGGACATTCGAGGAGCGCGCCTTCCACCAGCTCGTCAACCTGATAATCTTTCTTCCTCCCGCAAATAGGGCACCCAAAATCCAATTTTGCCGTCATCATCCCTCCTTCATTCGGACGGACATCACCTCCGCACCATGCGCTCTAAGGCGACTTCCGCGTCCCTCATTCAATCTCCCCTGGACGCTTAGTGTACCATGTTTATTGACAATTCCCTACGATAAAGCAATGGCGAAAGGGGTTCTAAAATCGACTCCTTTCGCCATTGCACGGCCACAAAAAACCAGGTTTACCGGTACAATTTACCTACTTCCAAGAAAGCCTCCCGAGACCCTTCTATCACCCTCATCTCGGTACAATAGGCCAGCCTGAAATACCCGCGTCTCCCGAAGCCAACCCCCGGCACCGCCAGGATGCGGTGCCGCTGCAATATCCTGATGAACTCGACATCGTCCTCGATGGGCGATTTCGGGAAGATATAAAAAGTGCCTTCAGGGAGTTCGACGTCAAATCCCGCCTCTATAAGGATATTGTAGATGGCGTCCCGTTTGCGCCGGTAACCCGCCACATCCACGCTGTTCTTCTGGAACTTGCACACAAGCCGCTGCATAAGGGCAGGGGCGTTGATGAAACCGAGTATCCTGTTGGCAAAAATCATGGCATCGATCAGCGGCCTCTCGTCGGCAATCCGGGGCGACACGGCAATATACCCGATGCGCTCGCCCGCCAGGCCCAGGTCCTTCGAGTGGGACAAAGCCACCACGGTGTCGTCATAGAGGTTGAAGACGTCCGGCAGGGGCGCGTCGGTATACACAAGCTTACGGTACGCCTCATCGGAGATAATGAAGATACGGCGCCCCTCCTGCCGCTTTCGGACGAGCAGCGAGGCAAGCTCTTTCAGCTCATCTTCGTGGTACACTACGCCCGTCGGATTGTGAGGCGAGTTGATGATGATCGCCTTGGTCTTCGCCGTAATGGCCTCTTCAATGGCTTTTATGTCCAGGTGGAAATCCTCTTTTGTCTCCACCAGCTTCATGACGCCGCCGTGATTCTCTATATAAAACATAAATTCGACGAAGAACGGCGACGGGACCAGCACTTCATCGCCGGGATCGAGCAGCGCCTTCAGCACCACGTTGATCGCCCCTGCGGAGCCCACAGTCATGATGATATGGTCCCCCGTGAAAGGCAGGTGGGACTTCTCCCTGTGAAAACCCGCGATCTGTTCGCGCACGTCGCTGTATCCGCTGTTCGACATATAGCGGTGCATGCCGGGTGTCTCCTGCGCAACCATATCACAGAGCTCTTTCTTCAGCTCCTGTGGCGGCTCTTCGATCGGATTTCCGAGGGTGAAATCGAAAAGACCCTCCGGACCGTAGAGCGTCTTCAACCTTTCACCTTCTTCGAACATTGCCCTGATCCAGGACGAGTTCTCCATCAGCTTTGAAATCCTATTCGATATAATCAATTCCCTACCTCCCTATATATCGTTTTCCCGCTCTCAAAAACCCGGCTCTGGCCTTTACTATCGTCTCCATAGGCACGCAGTAGGCAATCCTGAAATAGCCCTCCTTTCCAAAACCCCTTCCCGGGACCACGAGGATCCTCTCCTCCTCCTGCATTTTGAAGACGAACTCGATTTCATTGGGGAGCGGCGAACGCGGGAACATGTAGAAGGCGCCTGTCGGCTTCACACATTCGAACCCCGCCTCCATCAAGGTATCATAGAGGAAATCCCTTTTCTGCCGGTAGTCGTCGATGCTGACCGAACTCCCCTGGAATGAACCGACAGCCCTTTGGAAGAGGGCCGGGGCGTTCACAAAGCCGAGGGCCCTGATCGCGATCATAAGACCGGAAACCAGGAGTGGTGTCTCGGCGATATGCGGGGAAATGGCCACATACCCGATCCTTTCGCCTGCCAGCGCGAGGTCCTTCGAGTGTGAGGTCACTGCGATGACAAGGTCATAGAGGCCGAAAAGGTCAGGGAGGGGGGCCTCAGAGTAGACCAGCTTTCTATACGCCTCGTCGGCAAGTATGTAGATCTCCCGCCCTCTGCGCCTTTCCCTGTAGAGGAGGTCCGCCAGCTCTTTCAGGCTTTCCTCACTGTAAACGACCCCCGTGGGATTGTTGGGACTGTTGATCAGTATGGCCCTGGTCCTCGGAGTGATTGCATCCTCGATACGTCCCACATCGAGCTGGAAGTCTTCCCTCGTGTCGACTACTTTCGGGATAGCACCGAAGTTCTCGATGTAGTTCTTGAATTCCCAGAAGAAGGGGCTCGGAAGGACTACCTCGTCACCCCTGTTGAGCATTGCCTTGAAAAGGATATTGAGACCGCCCGCACACCCTACGGTCATAAAGACATGCAAGGCCGTGAACGGAAGGCCGCACCGCCCTGACAGATACGCAGCGATCTCCTCTCTCACCTGCTCATAGCCGTTGTTCGGCATGTAGCGATGCATGCCGGGGGCAGGATGGTCAAGCAACTCGACAAGCCGGGACTTCAAGCTCAAAGGGGGCTCTATCTCCGGATTCCCCAGCGAAAAATCATACACGTTCTCCACACCGTAATCCTTCTTCATCCGGATTCCGGCCTCAAACATCTTCCTGGTCCATCCTTCCTGGTCCATTACCAGCTTCTTGATCTTGTGCGATAGAATCACCGGATCCTCCATAAAAAAAAGGGCCGCGGAATCTCCACGGCCCCTAAAAAACTTCAAGGCCATGGGTCGGTTTGCACCCATGGCCTTGTGCCCCATTCAGAGCACCAAGGTACACAGGTGCACACTAAAAAAATAAAAATAAAAGGAAACCTTTCCGTTGCTCATAGCTTTTATTGTACGCGCATTCCTTCCCTGTGTCAAGACCAATTTCACTCGGGCGGGCGCAGGCAAGCGGAAAGGATAGGTCCTATAGGTCGAACAGGACGTACAAGACCTATAGTGTACCCTTGGCGGGCGCCCGCCTAGCCTACCACCGTCCCCAGCTGGAATATAGGAAGATACATAGCGACGATCAGCCCGCCGAGCACCACGCCGAGCACCACCATGATGGCGGGTTCAAGCAGGGACGTGAGATTTGTGACCATATTGTCGACGTCTTCCTCGTAGAAGTCGGCGATCTTGTTAAGCATGATGTCGAGCGCACCGGTCGCCTCGCCTACCTGGATCATTTGAATGGTCATAGGGGGAAAAACAGCGCTCTCCTTTAACGGCTCGGATATGCTCTTACCCGAGCAGATGTCCGCCCGCGCCGTGATGAGCGACTCCTCGATGATCCTGTTGCCCGCCGTCTTCGCCACAATCGTCAGGCTCTCGAGGATCGATACACCGCTTGTCAGAAGAGTTCCCAGGGTCCTCGTCACCCGGGCAACCGATGCCTTCTGCAGGAGGGGCCCGAGGACCGGTATCTTCAGGACGAGCCGGTCGATGGTCCTCCTGCCGTTGTCCGTCCCGTAATATTTTTTCAGCGCGAAAGCCCCCGCCGCGGCGGCTGCGGCGATGTAGAAGATGCCGGCCTTGACGAACGTGCTCAAGCCTATCACTATCTGGGTAGGTACAGGCAGCGTCTTTCCGAAGCCTGCAAACATATGCTCGAAAACGGGGATCACGAAAAGCAGCAGGACAAGCACGACGCCGATGGCCACCACGACGATGCTTGACGGATAAATAAGCGCGGTTTTCACCTTCTTCCTGAGCTTTTCCGTCTTCTCGATGTAGTGTGCGAGCCGCATCAGGACGGTATCGAGCATGCCCCCTTCCTCGCCGGCCACGACAAGGTTCACATAAAGGTCATCGAAACAATTGGGGTAGTCCTGAAGCGTCTCGGCGAACCGGGCGCCACCTTCTATCCTCTCTTTCATCGCCGCGGTGATTCCCCTCAGGGTGGCGTTTTCAAGCTGGGTCGACAAGGCGTCGAGAGACTGGACCAGCGGCAGGCCCGAGTTGATCATTATCGATAACTGGCGCGTAAAAATGGCGATCTGCGTCCGTTTCACCTTCCTGTGCAAGCCATGGTGCGATGCTGCCGCCACGGCCGCCTTCTCAGCGGCGTGGGTGAGGAAAATGCCGTCCTTTCTGACAAGAGCCCTGAGCTGCTCGGTCGACGGGGCGCTGAGAATGCCCTTTTTGACATCGCCCTGCCCGCTCCTGCCAACCCATTCAAATACAGGCATTACGCCCCTTCTACCCCCTTTTTCCTGAGCCCTTCCTCGCTAGCCCTTTCCGCCTTTTATCACGGCGTAGAAGGTCACATTCTCCCTCTTCACCAGCATGACGACGCCTTCTCTTGGCCGCACCTTGCTCACTATCTCCCTGAAGTCATCGACATTCCTGACCGGCTTCCTGTTTACCTCCCGGATAATGTCGCCTGCCCTCACGTCGGCTTCATTGGCAGGGCTTCCCTGTTGGACATCGGTCACTATCACGCCTTTTGTATCCCTGATGTTAAGATGGTGCGCGATTTCGGGTGTGACGTTTTGGACCACCAGGCCATAATTCTTATCCGCGTCAGGCCCCGCGTTCGCGGCCTCCTGTAGTTCTTCCTTGCCTTCGGCGATCGTGACGTCGACCTCGACGGGTGAGCCCTCCCTTATCAGTCTTATTCTGGCCTTCTTGCCGACCGGCGTGGCGGCGACGATTCTCGGCAACTGGTCGATCTCCTTTATCGGCTTTCCATCAAAGGAAACAATCACATCGCCCCTTCTGATGCCGGCCTTGGCCGCCGGGCCGTCCTCCATCACATCCGAAACGAGGGCGCCTTCCAATTCCTTGAGCCCGAAGCTTTTCGCCAGTTCGGGCGTCACCCTCTGGATCACTACCCCCAGCCATCCCCTCACGATCTTCCCGTTCGACTTCAACTGAGGAAGGAGGGCCTTTGCCATATTAACAGGTATAGCAAATCCTATGCCCTGACCGCCGGAGATAATGGCCGTGTTGATCCCCACCACTTCTCCCCTCAGGTTGAAGAGCGGCCCGCCGCTGTTGCCCGGGTTTATGGATGCGTCCGTCTGGATAAAATCGTCATATGGTCCCTGGCCTATGACCCGTCCCTTTGCGCTCACTATCCCCGCGGTGACGGTGTGGTCGAGGCCGTAGGGGTTGCCTATTGCCATGACCCAGTCTCCCACCTCGAGCTTATCCGAGTCTCCCAAAACGGCGACCGGCAGGCTGTTTCTCACATTCACCTTGATGAGGGCGATATCCGTCTT
>Ga0326727_10016349_pt1 | contig 15687 bp, 10 predicted proteins | sample MB2enrmetagenome_FD_207643 | JGI IMG/M metagenome (GOLD analysis project Ga0326727, IMG submission 207643) | Lab enriched peat soil microbial communities from McLean, Ithaca, NY, United States - MB29MY | ecosystem: Environmental > Terrestrial > Soil > Wetlands > Peat | place: USA: New York... | reverse complement strand
CAGTATGCCGGTTGGGGATACCTTTCTCGGAACGGTAGCTCCTTTTGTGCAAACCAGTATTGCGCCAGCAATCTCGGGAACTTTGCAGGATGTCAAGGTTCGGGTAGGGGATCAAGTTACAGTTGGGCAATTGTTGGCCACTTTGAACACTGACCAATTGCAAGCCCAAAAAGATCAGGCTACGGCGGGAATTCAGAGCGCGCAAGCTGCTAAGAATTCAGAGGGTCAAACAACCGATATTAAGCAGCAGAACGCCTTAGCAGCTCTTCAGACAGGCGAAGCCGGCTTGAACAGTGCTAAAACAGCGGCTGAGAATGCCCAAGCGACAGCACAGAAGGCCTTAGATAGTGCCAAGACTAATTACAGTAACGCCCAGACGGCGTATTCCTCGGCGATTGACAATGCTCAAAAAGCCGTGGAAACGGCTCAGGCCCAACTGACGAAGGCCCAAAGCGGGACGCAAAACGGGATCAGCCAAGCGCAGAGCGCGGTAAGTGCGGCGCAAGCTCAGCTTCAAGCGGCCCAAAGTAGAACAGCATCCGCTATTGATGTCGCCCAGCAAAATGTGGCTAAAGCCCAAGATGCTGTGACGACTGCTCAATCTCAGTTAACCAGGGTTCGGCAGATAGCTCAATCGACGAGTGACCCCAGCCTGCTCGCTGCTCAAGCAGCCTGTGATGGGGCCACGATCAGTTATCAGAATGCTCAGGGAGCACTGCAAAATGCCCAGGCCGATAAAAGTGTGGCGGTCGCTCAGGCAGCCTGTGATCAGGCGCAAAGTGCCTTAGATACCGCGCTGAGCGGCAACGATGTAACCGTTGCTCAAGCTGGTCTTAATCAGGCTCAGCAGGCGCTCCAAGCCGCTAAAGACAGCAAAATGGTTGAGGTGGCCCAGGCGGCCGTGGCCCAGGCGGAAAATGCGTTGGCGACCGCTGGGAGCCAGGGGGACGCTGGGATTGCCACAGCCCAAGCCCAGTTAGTTCAAGCTCAGACGGCTTATCAGACCTCTCTCACAGACCCGGGCTTGGTGGTGAATGATGCTCAGATCCAGGCAGCCCAAGCTTCCGTACAGGTGGTTCAGGCCAATATCGATAAAGGCCAGATTTCCGCACCGATTGGGGGGTATGTGGTGGCGGTTAATGCCCAAGTCGGCCAGGCCGTCGGTCCTCAGGGCGGATTTATCGTGATCTCTTCTACAGAGCCTGTGATGGTAACAGTCGATGTACCGGAGTCAGATATCGCCCTGATCCAAAAAGGGATGCCCATGGAGGTATATGTAGAATCGACCAAAGATCGAGTGGAAGGAACTGTGAATGCCATTCATCAGTCGCTCGACGCGGCCAATACGGCAGCCGATAATGCCAATACCAACTATCCTGTCGATATCACCCTTAGTAAGCCTGACCAAACAATCCTTTCCGGCATGCGGGTGGAAGCCTATGCCGTTGACCACAGCCGTGAGGCGATCCTGATTCCGGCGAGCAGCGTTGTGGATCAACAGGGGGATAAGGCAGATGTGTATGTGGTGACCAACGGTATTGCCAAACGTGTGGCGGTCAAACTCGGCGGTTTAGCCAATACCAAATCGATGGATGGAGCCGATAGTATTGTCCTAAGCGGCTTGAATGAGGGAGACAAACTGGTGATTCAAGGTCAAAATCACTTGAATGATGGGGATAAAGTTAATCTGGCCAGCTAGTTCATGAAAAGTTCATAAAAATTAAATATAGAGATCCTTCTAACCTAAAATTAGAGGGATCTCTGTTTTTAATGTCGAATTAGAAGAGGAATCCAAGCTATCATCGCAGGGACAATTGCATAGCCGAAAGCCCCTGACTTCAGTCATGGGGATAAGATCGGGGCATTCGCTGGGAAAAGGTAGTGTAACTGTGGCTTGGACTGCGGGCAGCTCAGTCCAAAATTGAGAAAGTTAATAGTTTAACTTAACAAGATCTTAAGATTTTCACCACGATTTAAAGAATAATCAATGCTATACTCAAAATAAGTACTGAAGCAACTGTGAAAGGTGCCTAACTACCTAGGTCAGTTGGCAGTTGCATTTTATTTTGAGCACGTAGTTTTGAAGTTTCAACGGACTAAAAATTATAATAGGAGGAGAAAATCTAATGCGTTTTGGTAAAGTGACAAGGGGTTTGGCAGCGGGCTTAATGGTATTTTCAATGATGGCTTTAAGTCCGGCGATGGTGCAGGCAGCTGCCTCGAGCACAAGCTCAACCGGAGCCGGGACCTCAATTATTCAGTTAATAACCAATATTTTATTTGTGTCCAGCGCTGATTCCACGCTCATTGCCGGGGAAGTCGATACAGTTAACGTCAAACTTTATGACCAGCTTGGTGGTCTCTTTACTGGGGATGTGATAGCTGATCTGACAGCACCGGATGGGACAGTAACGAGCTATCCGATCAGTGGCGCCGATGGCCTCTATTCTATAACCAACGTTAATCCGTTGACAGCAGGTACTTATACTTTGACAATAAAACAGGGTTTTAATCAATATGGAAAGATATATTCTGCTGAGAATAAGATCACGGTACTTAGTTCCGCAGCAACAGCCAAAGGTAACCTAGTCCTGAATTCGATCAGCCAGATTGAGGTTAAGCTGGCTGATAGTAACGGTAATCCTTTAGCTGGGAAAGCTTTGGCAGTTGATGCTTCCGAGGTTGGTCTAGGTATTCAAAATTTCACGACTCTCTCGGATGGTACCTGCGATTTCGCTCTAACCCCAACGCAGATGGGGACCGTGTATTTCCAACATGGCGGTCTGGTTGTGGGTTCGCTCACTGTTTCGGGCGGAGAAGGGGCAAAAGTCACCACAACTGGTTCTTTGGTTCTCAACGCTCCCAGTCTTGCTACCGGAACCTTGCTCGATTCCGACGGTAAGCCGTTAACCATGACTACTGTAACCTTGGATGAATCGGGAATTGGGCAATCCTCTCAGAATTACACAACGCTGAATGACGGGACCTTTAGTATATCCATGACCCCAACTCGCTTGGGAACAGTCAACTTTGTCTACGGGGGAAATGTTGTAGGGAGCATGACAGTGCAGCCAACCTACCTTGCCAATCCCCGAATTGGAACAAACATTTCGGACAATCCGAGCATGTCGGTGGCGGTAGCCCAGACAGGATGGACCAGCGCGGAAAATGTCATTCTCACCAGACAGGACGTTTTGGTGGATGCCATGACAGCCATTCCTTTGTCTAAGAAATTTGACGCGCCCATACTGATGACGGATTCGAATAGCTTGCCGGATGCAGTGCTCTCCGAGATCCAGAGCTTGAAAGCAACAAATATCTATATCATCGGTGGTGCCGGAGCGGTTAGTACGGGGATTGAAGCTCTCTTAACCGGTCAGGGCCTTAACGTGACCAGAATCAGCGGAGCTGATCGCTACGCTACGGCCGCCCAGATCGCCCAATTGCTTGGACCGGCACCAGCGGCGTATCTGGCTTATGGGTACGGCGAACCCGATGCTATCGTGGGCAGCGTCTTTGCAGCGGAACAAGGGTATCCGGTATTGCTTACCGACAGCTCAGACTTGCCAGCGGCAACTCAAACCTACTTGTCAGGGGCGGGTACAAAAGCAATCTCTATCCTCGGCGGAACAGGAGTAATAACCCCTGCGCTTCAGGCAGCCTTGAGCAATAATTATGCGGTGACCCGCCTGGGTGGCAATGACCGTTATTATACAGAGCAGGCGGTTTGTGAGAATTATTTCTCGGGTAAACCGGCCAGTACTATCTATCCTGTTTTCTTCGCCTCTTCAGCTGTTTCTCCGGAGGATGTCGGTGGTGGTACCCCGGATGCCTCGGCCCTGCTGGCAGGAGCCCTAGCAGCAAAACAAAATGGCTTATTAATGGTCGTGCCGAACAACACCTTGCCCGATGGGGTTAACAATTTCCTGCTCTATAATAAAGTATATATTCCGCAGAGTACCGTAGTGGGGAATATGAACGCAATCAGTGGGGATTTGGAGGGTCAGTTGGAATCGGTCCTGAGTCGCTAGAGCATCTAAGCAGATTGTTACTTAGAATGCCCATGACCATCGGTGTCATGGGCATTCTATATTCAAACAGGAGGGATGGAGTGTGTTTTTTGGATTAAAGTTCAAGGATAAGAAAACAGTCAAAGAGCTGCGCAAAAACCAGAGCCTAACGGCCAAGGAGCTGGCAGATAAACTTAAGTTGGACACGGCGGACATCTTGAAAATTGATGATCTAAGACTGAGAGATGTCTCAGAGCCGCTGAGGTCTAAACTTTTGCCGATCCTCAGGGGGGACTACATGGATAATATGACTTGGCTCTAAGGGGTTGAAGCTTATCCGAACACCGCTGGATAATAAGTGACCCAGCCTCCGCTTAAACTCTTAACGCGTTTAAATCCGTGTTGGGTTAAAATTCGATAGGCTAAATAGCCTCGTAACCCGATCTCGCAGTAAACCACGATATCCTTATCTTGGGGAAGTTCCGATAAGCGGCTGCGAAGATCATCGATCGGTATATGGATTGAACCGGGAATAAATTTACCTTTTCGTTCTTCTTCGGTTCGCACATCGACGATACAGACATCGTTCGCTTGAATTTTTATTAGTTCATGCCAATGGATAGTCTGCACATCTCCATTGATAATGTTTTCGGCTACGTAGCCGGCCATGTTAACCGGGTCTTTGGCCGATGAAAAAGGTGGAGCATAGGCCAACTCGAGCTCCTGCAAATCATAGATAGTACCTTGGCGACGGATTACCCCAGCGATGTCATCAATCCGTTTATCGACGCCCTGAGATCCGACGATTTGGGCACCCAGGATTTGGCCATCACTTTTGGCAAAGATCAGCTTAAGGGATAACCTGGTTGAACCGGGATAATAACTGGCATGGGAGTTGGAGTGAGTAAAAGATACTTCATAAGGCATTCCTGCTTTGCTGAGCATTTTTTCATTCGCGCCGGTCGAAGCAGCCGCTAAATCAAAGACTTTGGCAATTGAAGTACCTTGAGTGCCTTTATAGCGGCTATCTCGGCCGGCAATAACATCGGCAACAATGCGGCCTTGCTTGTTGGCGGGTCCAGCCAGTGGGATGAGTGCAGCTTGTCCTGTTATTAAGTTTTTCACCTCAATGGCATCGCCAACAGCATAAATATTCGGGTCTGATGTCTGTAGTCTTTCGTTAACTCTGATTCCGCCTAAGTCCCCGATCGTTAGTCCGGCTTCCTTAGCCAATTTAATTTCCGGCTTTACTCCAATGGCTAAAATTATCAAATCAGCCTGAATTTGCTCGCCGCTTTGGAGCGTAATAATGGTCTTACTCTCCTTTTGAGCAAAAGATTTTACTCCGTCTTCCAGAATGAGGTTGATTCCTTTATTAAAAATATGCTCATGGAGAATTGCAGCCATTTCAAAATCCAGAGGAGCCATGACCTGATTGCTCATTTCGATAATTGTCGTATTTAAGCCTCTTGCTTGGAGATTTTCGGCCATTTCTAACCCAATAAAGCCACCGCCGATGACTGCTGCTGTTTGCGGTTGCTGCTCATCAATATATCGTTTAATCTGATCAATATCGGAAACATTGCGCACGACAAGAGCTTCGATATCGTTGATCCCGGGAATCGGCGGACGAAGGGGAGCTGCTCCAGGAGAAAGCAGCAATTGATCATAGGATTCTCGATAGATCTTACCGGTGGCTTCTTGGACCTCAATGACTTTTTCGTCAGGAAATATGCGGGTAACCTCACTATAAGTTCGCACGTCAATTTTAAAGCGATTTCTCATACCTTCAGGTGTTTGTACCAGAAGAGCATCCCGTTCAGCGATGACTCCGCTGACGTAATACGGCAAGCCACAGATAGCGTAGGAAATATGTTCTCCGCGCTCAAAAATAACGATTTCCAGCTCTTCATCCAAACGGCGTAATCGTGCTGCAGCGCTGGCTCCTCCTGCGACTCCACCAACAATGAGTACCTTTTTGCCCATCATAACTTCTCCTTCAGCTAATAGATTTGACCCCCAAATTCACTATATTTATGCCCATAATAACATGATTATTGGCATATGACAATAATCATGTTGCTCTTCTTTTGTGGTACTATTACTGCAGGAACAACCGTTTTCTGAATTATTTGAGAATATCCACCTTAACATAATCTTAAGAAAAAGGGCGCCTTTCCTTAAGATTGAGCTCTTGCTATATTAAGAAGCTAACAGGTATACTGATACAGTGATTAGTAAAGACAATCCTCCAAACTCAAAATGCGTAGAGGAGTGAAAAAATGCTCAAATTTAATGAACAGTTAAAGGGTCAGTCAAAGTCGCCGAAATTAGCGGGCCTTTTGGCGATAACACTTATCTTTGCAATGGTCACAGGGTGTGGTACAGCAAAACAAGCGACGACCGTAAAACCACCTGCCATCGCGGTAAAAACGGAAAAAATCCAGCTTAGCGAGTTGCCCAACACGGATAGCTTCCTAGGAAGTATCACTCCTTACATCCAAACCTCCCTATCACCCGCGACTTCGGGGATTCTAAATGCTGTTAAAGTTCAAGCAGGGGATATTGTACAGCCAGGGCAAGTTTTGGCAAGTATTGATACGAGTGTCCTTCAGGCTCAGCGCGATCAAGCGGCTGCCAACACAACCGTAGCTCAGTCTCAACTGGGTGCAACAAACCAGGGCACAGATAATTCTCTGACCCAGTCTAAGTCTGCTCTACAAGCATCCCAAACTAATCTAACGAATGCTCAATCGGCGGCTACAGCTACTGTGACTAGTGCTCAAAAGGCTTTGGATACAGCAAAGACCCAGTTGGACAACGCCAATGTCCAGTACGCAAATGGAGTTAAACAAGCTCAAACCGCGCTTGATGCCGCTCAGGCTACGTTGGATGCCGCTAATGCTCAGGCCCCAACCGGGCTTGCTTCGGCCCAGGCTACGCTGGATGCCGCTAATACCCAAGCTCAAACGGCGCAAGATAACCTAACCAAAACTCAGGATGCTTATAACACAGCTAATCAGCAGTTGCAGAGGGCACAGCAGATGGCGCACTCTACGACGGATCCAAATCTCTTAGCCGCACAGGCTGCTGTGGAGCAGTCGGCGATTGCTTTACAAAATGCTCAGAGTAGTGTATCGAACGGCAATGCCGCTGTAAGCAAGGCTCAGGCAGATTTGGCAAATACACAAGCGGGTTTACAAGCCACTGTAACCAAGGGGCAGGCGGACTTGACAGCTGCTCAAGCGGCTTTACAGGCCGCTCAAGATTCGAAGGCGGTACAGACGGCCCAAGCTCAGGTAGTTCAAGCCCAAGCTGCTGTGGATGCCGCGAACGTTACGTCTGCCAATGCTATTGCTGCGGCTCAGGCTAGCGTGGACCAGTCCCAGACCAATTATCAGACCTTAATTGACAATCCCCAGGCTCAAGTCGGGGTTTCTCAGATCCAAGCCGCTCAGGCTGGGACTAAGGTCTATCAGGCTCAAATTAGCGACGGACAAATCATGGCTCCGGTAGGTGGTTATGTGACAGCGGTTAACGCGCAAGTTGGTCAGTCGGTCGGACCGGGAACGGGTTTCATTACTATCGCATCTATGGATCCACTGATCGCTACTGTTAATGTACCAGTCAACAGTATCAGCAAAATGCAGGTTGGTCAGTCGATGTCGGTCCTTGTGCCGGCAACTCAGGAGACCTTAACTGGTAAAATTAGCACAGTTCTTCCGGCCCCTGATCCAACCAGTAAAAATTTCACCGTCAATATTACGCTGACACCCGGGAAACAACAACTTTTGCCCGGAATGCCCGTAGAGGCCTTTGCTCAAAATAACGGCCAACAAGGGATTGTAATCCCAGCTGATTGTGTAATAAGCATGCAAAGTGGAGCGACTTCGGTCTTTGTGGTCGTCAATGGAAAAGCAGTTCAGCGGCAGGTTCATATCGGAAACATGACTGGTTCTCTCTACGAGATAAGTAGCGGACTACAGCCTGGCGACGTAGTTGTCACCCAAGGTCAGAACTTATTGTCACCTGGGAGCGACGTTCAAGAAGTCAACAGTTCAGCTACTAGCCAAAGTGGAGTATCAAAGCTGGCGACTCCCTCCGGTGTAACTCAACCTAATCAAGGCGCCCAAAAGAGCGCACCAAAAAGTTGAGAGTGACTAATCTGCAAGGAAAGGTGGGAGAAGTTTGAAAATCGCGGATATATCCATTCGTCGTCCTTTAACGATCAGTATGGTCATGTTGGCTGCTATCCTGATCGGGGTTGTAGCTATGATAAGTTTACCTCTAGATCTTATGCCAGTCATGGATCTGCCCATCGCCTCGGTATCGACATCCTTTCCGGGAGCGACACCTTCAGAGGTCGAGCAGCAGGTTACGAAACCAATCGAGCAGATACTTCAGAATTTATCTGGAGTACAGGAGATTGATTCTACATCCACGATGGGCTCCAGCCGGGTAAGAGTCAATTTTGACTACGGTGTGGACATGAGCCAACAGGTGGAAACGATGCGCAGCCTCGTTAACCGCGTTGAGAATAAATTACCTACCACTGCGACAATTCCCAACGTCCAACAGTTTGATCCGAGTAGCCAACCCATTATGTTGGTGACTCTGTCCGGCGGCAAGGGCGGGAATGTTGCGGATGTTTCGGACGTAGCTGACAACATTATCAGCCCTGCCCTTCAGCACGTGAATGGAGTGGGTGCGGTCAGCGTGATTGGAGACTTGACTCGCCAGATTACGGTCAATGTTGACCCTGTAAAGCTCCATTATTACAACTTATCGATAACCCAGGTAACTAATGCTTTATCGGCTGCGAATTTGGCCACGGACGTTGGTCAGGCTCAGCGTGGCACTCAATTAATTCCGCTCAAAGTCGACGGACAATTCAGTTCCATTCAGGATTTAATGAAGGTTCCTTTGAATTTAGGAAAGACAAGTATTTCGGTGGGTGATCTGGCCACAGTGCAAGACGGCTACCAAGATGTTACTTTGATCGCCCAAGTTGATGATACGCCTACGGTGGCTTTTAGTATTCAACAGTCCACCGGCGCGAATACGGTCCAAGTTGCCGATGGTGTACATGCGGCATTGGGTAGCTTGACTAAACAACTTCCTCAGGGCATGAAGCTTACAGTGATCACCGACACCTCCCAAGGGATTTTAAGCGCAGTACACTTAGTAAGCGAGCATACAATGCTGGGCTTTGTACTGGGGATTATTTTGATGCTCCTGATTTTACGGAGTGTACGGACGACGACCGTTATCGCTGTGGCCATTCCTATTTCAGTTTTAACGGCGTTTATCCTGATGTATTCCTTTAATCTCACGATTAATACCGTCACTTTGGGTAGTCTGGGAATTGCCTTAGGCTCTCTGGTAGACTTTTCCGTGGTTGTGCTGGAGAGCATTTTCCGAGCCAGACAGATGGGTTTAGGACCCAAGGAAGCGGCCAGTGTAGGAACTAAAGAAGTGGGAACAGCAGTTATGGTGGCTGCTATGGCCCAAATATGTGTTTTCGCGCCTTCCTTACTCACAGGCGGGATAGCCGGTCAACTTTTCGGGCCGATGGCCCTGACTGTTACCTTCTCACACATTGTCGCCCTTGTCGTGGCGCTCACCCTCACTCCCATGTTAGCTTCCAAGCTTCTCACAGGATCACGCTTTGCGCAGGAGGAGACGATTCCGGGCCTGACCGCTCCTTTCCGGAGATGGGCCCCGTTCGATTGGTTCGGACGTGGCATGCATGATTTAACGGTGGGTTATCGGCGAATCTTAAGCTGGAGCCTCAAGCATCGGCTGACAATAGTTATTTTGGCTTTCGCCCTTTTTCTGGCTATAGTTCCGATTTATAGTCAGATTGGTTCAGAGCTAATGCCGGTTTCTACGAGTAACCAGATCACTGTGTCGCTCACGCTTGCTCCTGGAACGGCCCTTACCCAAACAGCCAAGACCGTCCAACAGATAGAAAGCCTGATTCGTCAACATCTCAATAACATTAGTTCGGTCTACGAACAGATAGGAACCACCTCAGGAGGTAATCAGGCCTCAACCAATACTGCTCAACTGACCGTAACTCTAAATCTAACCGATAAACAATCGCCTGCCGTGCTTGCTAATCAATTGCAACCATACTTCACGAAAATCCCTGGGGCCCAAATAACCGCTGTTGCAGCTGTTTTAGGGCACGGAGGGACTACTGGGCAGATTGGGGTTAATATTGCTGGTCCAGATTTGAATACTTTATCCCTATTAAGTAATCAGGTTACAGAAATCATGCTTGAGACGCCTTCCTTACGCTACGTTAACAACCAATTGGTAAGCGGGCAGCCTACCTATGATTTGAAAATTGATCAGAATAGCTTGATTCAAAACAACCTGACAGAGCAGCAGGTTGTCAACGCCTTGCAGAACGCTTTTCAAGGAAGTACAGCTAGTACCTTTTATGAAGGAGACAATGGTTATAATGTTGTTGTTCAGTATCCGGAAACCTATTCTCAGGATGTGACTAAATTAACTGAAGTGTCGATCATGAATTCAAATGGGCAAACGGTTCCTTTGACTCAGGTGGCCTCGATGATTCTCTCTAATGAGCCGACGGAAGTTGATCACATTAATGGCTTGCGTAGTGTGACCGTTCAAGCGAACGTTTTTGGAAGTTCTACTGGTCAAGTGCAGACTGCTTTGACCCAGCGCTTTAAGGCATTGAAGGTTCCAACTGGTTATACGCTTGATTTTGGTCAGAGTGGCCGCAACCAGACCCAGGCTTTTAGTTCGTTGGGTAACGGCTTATTGGCTTCAATAGTTTTAGTTTATATGGTTATGGCAGGTATGTTTGAATCTCTCCTCACTCCTTTTGTTATTATGTTCTCTTTGCCGCCGACGTTTGTGGGAGCTATAATCGGCCTCTATTTAACCCACAACACCTTGAATATCAACTCTATGATGGGTATGGTCATGTTAGTTGGGTTGGTAACTAATAATGCTATTGTGCTCGTGGACTACACAAATCAACTGCGAGAAAAGGGGCAGCCTTTGGCTGAGGCTTTATTAGAGGCAGGCTCAATACGTTTGAGGCCTATTCTTCTCACTACGGTCACTAATGTAGCTGCCATGTTGCCGTTACTAATTCTAGGCGGAAGTGGTACTGAATCCCTTTCCTCGATGGCTGCGGTCATCACTTTCGGGTTATCACTCTCTACCTTAGTAACCCTTGTCCTGGTTCCGGTTATGTATGTAAGTATGGACAATGTACTTCAAAGAATGTCGAAAAAGAAAAAACAGGCGCCCGACATAGATATAGTAGAGTCTTGTTAAGAATTACTTGACTCTGTATCTAATTTGAAAAGCGAAGTCGCGTATGGCGGCTTCGCTTTTCTTTGGCAGGAGATAGCATTTGCAGGATAGCTTATGCTCCAAGGGAGCAGGGGGGTTGGTATATTAGCTTAAGGGCTTCTGGATTGTCAATAAAAAGAAGACGTTTATTCCGCGTCCTTCTTAAACGTTTGTTCATCATCATTCCAGAACGCACCGCCGGGCCTTAACGCCTCGTTACTTAGTATCTCCATTTCCCCTTCGCGTAGTGCAGTGTCAAAAAAGTGTTCAATTGTAATACCTAGTTTATCACATACATAGTTAAGCCGTCGCCGTTTATCATCGGAGACTGGGATCATAAGATATTGCGCTTTCAAAATATATCACCTCTAAGTACAAAAGATTCTACGAGAAAAAGGAATTTCCTGCATGGATTTAGCGACATTATCTAGAAAATTACCGATTATTTTGTCGAATGATTCTGAACGACCATTTTTCGGGATAAATGATTGGTATACTCTTCCAGGGCCAAAAGAATAAATCATAGATACTTCATTGCTTGAGGGTACTTTAAATAGTTGACATAAGTCGAGAAAATATTAAACTTAATGGAGATAGCTGAGGAAGCGGGGGAAGAAACCTTCTTTCATCAGAAGATTAGTGGATCAGACAAAAGGTGAACTGTAAAGTTTATAAAAGAAAGGGCGATTCCCATGATATCAATTAAAATGCAAGAGCAGGTTCAAAACAGTTCAGTTATCCGAGCCATGTTTGAGGAAGGGAAACGATTGGCAGGAATTCATGGAGCTGAGAATGTATTTGATTTTAGCTTAGGAAACCCCAATGTTGAACCACCTGAGGAAGTAAATAAAGCGATTTTAGAGATACTAAAGACTGAAAATCTGATGAGCATTCATGGGTATATGAATAACTCGGGTTATGAAGAGGTCAGAACCGCCATTGCCCAATCGATCAATGCTAAGTTCGGCACGGCTTTTACTCACGAGAATATTCTCATGACCGTCGGCGCAGCAGGCGGATTAAACGTTATTTTCAAAACGTTACTTAACCCAAAGGATGAGGTCATTACTTTTGCCCCCTTTTTTGGAGAATACAGAAACTATGTGAGAAACTATGAGGGCGAATTGGTGATTGTCTCCCCCAATACGCTTGATTTCCAGCCGAATCTTGAAGAATTCAAAGAAAAAATTACCCCTAAGACGAAAGCTGTGATCATCAATTCTCCCAATAACCCCACAGGTGTTATCTATTCGGAAGAAACCATAATCAAGCTCTCTGAAATACTGAGAGAGAAGCAAAAGGAATTTGGAACAGAGATATATATCGTTTCCGATGAACCCTATCGAGAACTTGCCTATGATAATGCCAAGGTGCCTTATCTGACCAAATATTATGATAATACAATCGTTGGGTATTCTTTCAGCAAATCTCTTTCGTTACCTGGCGAACGAATAGGCTATTTAGTAATCCCGGATCAGGCTGCGGATTATCAGAATATTATTGCGGCAGCTAATATTGCCAATCGCATTCTAGGTTTCGTAAATGCTCCATCGCTATTTCAACGTGTCGTGGCCAGGTGCTTGGATGCTAAGGTGGATATTGACACTTATAACAAGAACCGCGAACTTCTCTACAATGGGCTCTCATCTTACGGCTACCAATGTATCAAGCCTGAAGGCGCTTTTTACTTGTTTGTAAAAACTCCTATTGAGAATGATGTTGAATTCTGTAATTTAGCCAAGCAGAAAAATATCCTGATTGTGACCGGCGCTGCATTTGGCTGTCCCGGTTATGTGCGAATTGCTTATTGCGTCGCTTATAAAACAATTGAGAAAGCCTTGCCGGGTTTTAAGGCTTTAATTGAAGAACTTCAATAGTATTTTATAGACTGAAGTCAATATTTGAGTACTAGAGAACGAAAGAAAAGTAGTATGATTTCAGAAGGTGGTAAGAAGATGGAAAAATTCAAAATTCTTGGCTTCGCCGGAAGTCTGAGGAAGGCTTCCTATAACAGAGCTATTTTAAGGGCTGCGGCAGAACTGGCGCCTGAAAACGTTGAACTTGAAATTTTTGATCTAGACGATATCCCGCCATATAATGAAGACCTTGAGTTACACCTCCCGGCAAAGGTAGCGGAGTTTAAGGCTAAGATAAAAGCTGCCGATGCCCTAGTGATTGCTACCCCTGAATATAACTATTCGATGCCCGGGGTGCTTAAAAATGCCCTTGATTGGGCATCCCGTCCGAGTGGTGACAATTCTTGCAATGACAAACCACTTGCCATTATGGGAGCGTCCATTGGTGCAATTGCTACTGCTCGGGCGCAATACCATTTGAGACAAACGTGTGTCATTCTGAACATGCATCCGCTCAATAAGCCGGAGGTTATGGTAGGAATTGTGCAGGAAAAAATGGATGGCAATAATATACTTACGGATGAAAGAACGAGAGATATAATCAAGAACATGCTCATTAACTTAGTGGAGTGGACCGAACGTTTGAAACAGAAATAGCTTTAGCGAAGATACGTCTGGATCGCTTTCCGAGGAAAGAATCAGCTTGTGGAAAAAATTTGGACTACGTGGGAATAGGGTTATAGGTTATAGGGTGCGTAGAATCGGCGTATGTAAATAATTTTGTGTATATGACAATAACCGTAAAGAGAGCTTTAGCTGGTACTATCGGCTGAAGTTCTCTTTACGGTTATTTAGGGATAGCCTTTGTTATTACTATTCATTAGGTGCTCTAACCAGATAAAACTTTGATTCTGTGATATCTTTTATCTGTTGATCGTATTTAGTCGATTCTATTTGTAAGGCCTCTACCTTAGTGTCTAAATTTTTAATCGCTGTCGCCATTTCCTCATTAAATTGCTTTTGAGTGTCACGCCAATCGTAATACAAAGCGTCCAGTTTTATCTCATACCTGTTTTCCAACGTTATTAGTGATTGTTTTACTTCTGAAAGTTCAGACTCTACATTAGTCGAACGAGACTCCAGGTTATCTAGACGAGACTCCATACCGCCCAGACGTGTTTCCATACCCTCTAGCTTATTGAGAACCTTTCCGAAATGTTCAAGCATTAGGTCTTGAAATTTATCGGTATCCATAAATGACACTTCCTTATGCGTAATAATCTCACTATATCATTTTTCAGAACTGTGTTGAGAGGAATTTTTCCGACATTTTTTGAAGACGGTAAGATTATTAGAAAAAGTTGAATGGCAAGGATCTAAATATTTGGAGACTAACCGAACGTTTTCGACAATAAATATATTAATGTTCGGTTTTCTATTGACCTTCATAACGCCTTCTTGTAAAATAAACGTATTATAAAAATTCATAGGGAGTTCATATATCCGCGGAGATATGGTCCGCAAGTTTCTACCGGGCTACCGTAAATGGCCTGACTATGAGCGAAAGTGTACCTAGGGTAAGTGACTTGTCCGAGTGGTACAGGTTTGATTGAGAAATCAAATTACACCGAAGGGATAAAAGCCCAGGCGGGTAGGTTTCACTCTTATTTTAGAGGGGAAAATCTGTCCTGCTTGGTTTTTTGGTTTTTAAAATATAAAAAGGAGAGGGGCGAAATAGAATGAGCCAAATTGGGGTCATTATGGGTAGTGATTCGGATTACAAAATCATGGAAGAGGCTATGAAGGTTCTTCGTCAATTTGAACTTGAATTTGAGGTTAAAATTTCTTCCGCCCACAGGACATTGGATAGAACGGTAGAATGGGTGAAAGCTTTTGAGGCCCAAGGCGGGAAGCTTATCATTGCGGCAGCAGGCTTAGCGGCCCACTTGCCTGGGGTTGTAGCGGGAGCAACGATTTTACCGGTGATCGGTGTTCCACTGAGTAGTGGGGCCATGGAGGGAATCGATGCCCTTTACTCCATCGTGCAAATGCCCCCGGGGATCCCGGTGGCAACCGTTGGCATAGGTTCGGCACGCAATGCGGCGTTGCTTGCGGTACAGATCCTGGCAATTCAGGATGAACCCTTGAGTATTAAAGTTAAAGACTTTCGAGCTCAGATGCTTAAGGATATCGAGGCGAAAGACGAAGCGCTGCAATTAAAGTTAAGCAAAGGAATTTGAAAAAGATAAGTATTCCCCACTTCAGATGGAGTCTAATGCTCAACCTGAAGTTTAGCAGAAATCATCGAAGGGTTTACCCAATATTCAATAATTGAACTACTAGCCACAAACCGCGAAAGGGGACATATGGATGATTGAACGGTATACGCTTCCTGAAATGGGAGGGATTTGGACGGACGAGCACCGCCTCACTCTATGGTTAAAGATTGAAATCGCAGCCTGCGAAGGGTGGGCCAAGCTGGG
>Ga0326727_10016348_pt1 | contig 15687 bp, 11 predicted proteins | sample MB2enrmetagenome_FD_207643 | JGI IMG/M metagenome (GOLD analysis project Ga0326727, IMG submission 207643) | Lab enriched peat soil microbial communities from McLean, Ithaca, NY, United States - MB29MY | ecosystem: Environmental > Terrestrial > Soil > Wetlands > Peat | place: USA: New York... | reverse complement strand
GGCCACCACCCGCAAGTTCCAGAAACGCTTCCTCCACCGCAAGGGCGGTCCTGCTCGCTTACAGGCGCTCATCTTCTCCAAATCCCCCGATGCCTGGCGCCTACCAAAATGAAAAGGTGCGTCCTAGGGAGTACGAAAGAGGGCATACTGGACGTTGACTTGAACGGGTGCGGCAGATAGGCTTCATGCTTGTTGGAATTGCGAACATGCTCGAGACCATTGAAAGACTGCTGATTTTGCAGGACCGAGACCAGAAGATTCGCCGGGTGCAGGGCGAACTGGCGCATATCGAGCCGCAGCGGCAGAACCTCAAGACCAAGGCTGCCGCCGCCCAGACCGAGCTTGAGGAGGCCAGGCTGCGGGTCAAGCAGATCGAGTCCGCCCGCAAAGAGCTGGAACTGGAGGTCGAAGCCAAGAAGCTGATGATCGCCCGCTATGCCAACCAGCAGTTCCAGACACGCAAGAACGAGGAATACCGCGCGCTCGCCCACGAGATCGAGACGTGTAAGGCCGCCATCTTCAAGATTGAAGACAAGGAAATCGAGCTGATGGAACAGGGGGAAGCGGCGCAGAAGGAAGTCCTGCGGTGCATGCAGGCCGCCAACGACGCGCGCAAACTAGCGGAAGAGCAAGAAGCGCGACTTGGCGCGCGGGAGCAGAATTTGCAGAAGGAATTGGCTGCGCTCGAGGCCAACCGCGAGGCATTGGCCGTCGCCGTGGACGACGGCGCGCGCGCCCGCTACGAGCGCCTGGTCCGGAGCAAAGGGGAGAATGTCGTCGTGGGAGTGCAACACGGCGTCTGTGGCGGGTGCCACATGAAGCTGCCGCCCCAGTTGCTTGTCACCTGCCAGGGCGAGAAGGAGCTTGTGGCGTGCAGCAACTGCGGCCGGATCCTCTACTACACGCGCGACATGAATCTAGCCGTAGCGGAGTGAGTGTGGAGCGGTTGGCGGCCGCCGCAGTTCAAGGCGCCGGCGCCTTTTACCAGCCTCAAGGTCCGTAGAGGATGGCGACCCTAACGGGACTCGAACCCGTGCCGCCGCCGTGAAAGGGCGGTGTCCTAACCGCTAGACGATAGGGTCGTCCAAGGGCGCAGAACTATAGTCGCCCCGGTGTGGTTGTCACGCAAATAAATCGGGAAGATCAAGGCCGGAGAGCCGCGAGTCCCAAGCGTAGGCACTCCTGGGTTGCTTTAACAGGATTTTTATGTAGCTTGGCCTCGCCTAAAGACATGAAGATTTATATAGACGGAAAATACTACGACGAACGCGACGCCAAGATTTCAGTCTTTGACCACGGGCTATTGTACGGGGACGGCATTTTCGAAGGGATTCGCGCCTACAACGGCCGAGTATTCAAACTTAAGGAGCACATTGACCGGCTGTTTTGCTCGGCCAGGTCAATCCTGCTCAACGTCCCCATGGCTCACGCGGAGATCATGGCTGCGATCGTCGAGACCTGCCGCCGGAACCGAATCCGTGACGGGTATATCCGGCTGGTTGTGACCCGTGGCGTCGGGACGCTCGGGTTGAATCCGAAAGGATGCAAGACCCCGTCGGTAATCATCATTGCCGGAAAGATTCAACTTTACCCGCCCGAACTTTACCAGCACGGCATGGCAATCGTCACGGTGCCGACGACGCGCAACCTGCATAGCGCACTCAACCCGGCGATCAAGTCGTTGAACTACCTCAATAACATCCTGGCCAAGATCGAGGCGAACAATGCCGGCTGCGAAGAAGCCATCATGTTGAATGCGGAAGGGTTCGTCGCCGAGTGCACTGGCGACAATATCTTTATTGTGAAGGAAAGGCAACTGCTCACCCCGCCGCTCTCTGCGGGCGCGCTTTACGGCATCACGCGCCGCGTCGTCATGGACCTCGCCGCCCAATCCGGTGTGAAGGCCAACGAGCCGAATTTGACCCGCTACGATTTATTTAATGCGGAGGAGTGTTTCCTAACCGGCAGCGCCGCCGAACTGATGCCCATAGTGAAGATTGACGGACGGGTCATTGGCGACGGCAAACCCGGGCCGGTCACGAAGAGCCTGGTCGCGGAGTACCGCGCCTTGACTAAAGCGTCCGGCGAGCCGATATACGAGTAGTGAGTCTATGTTGTGCTGCATCTGCAAGGAAAAGGAAGCGACGGTCCACCTGACCCAAATCGCGGGTGACAAAATGCAGAAGGTGGACCTGTGCGAGGAATGCGCGAAGACCAAGGGGGTCAACGACCCCACAGGATTTTCGCTAGCCGATTTGCTGCTCGGGCTGGGCGCCTCGCAGGAAATCGAACAGGCTGGTGGCGGAGCCGGCTTGAAGTGCCCCGCCTGTGGCTTTACTCAAGCGGATTTCAAGAAGGCCGGCCGGCTGGGCTGCCCGGTATGCTACCAGACTTTTGCCGAACCGCTGGAGGGCTTGCTCAAGACGATGCACAAAGGTACGCGCCATGTGGGCAAAGTGCCCGCATCGTTGCGCCAGGGCCGTGATTTGTCGGACCGGCTCACACACCTGCAGAAGAAGCTTGCCAAAGCTATCGAAGAAGAGGACTTCGAGGAGGCGGCCATTTTGCGGGACGAGATCAAGCAGACCACGGCGCGGGCAGCCAACACGACAGCGACGTGAACCTTATGGACCTGAACGGTTTTCTCATTCCCCCGGCGGAAAGCGCGCGGCGCAAAGGGCCGCACGATCGGATTGTAATGTCCAGCCGTGTTCGGCTCGCGCGCAATCTGAAGGATGCAGCCTTCCCGGGCTGGGCCAAGAAGGCGGAACGAATTCGCGTGCTGGAGATCATTCAACCCGCCATAGAGAACCTGCCGGAAATGAAGGACGCTTTCTCAGGGACCATGGATCGCCTGAGCACCTTGGACAAGCAAATCCTCGTGGAACGCCATCTAATCAGCCGCGAGCACGCGGCCAAGAGCGCCGGCAGCGGCTTGGTGCTGAACCGGGACGAAGCGCTTTGCTTCATGATCAACGAAGAGGATCACTTGCGGATGCAGGCCCTATGTCCGGGACTCCAACTGCGCCGGGCCTGGGGGACGATGGATGCGGCAGATTCCGTCCTGGAGAAGAAGCTGACTTACGCTTTCAGCCCCGACCTCGGGTATCTGACCGCGTGCCCGACGAATCTCGGCACCGGCATTCGGGTCAGCGCCATGCTTCACCTTCCCGGGCTGGTGCTGGCGGAACAGATTAACCCGATCATCCAATCGGTTAACAAGCTCGGACTGGCCGTACGCGGCCTTTATGGTGAAGGCACCGAGGCGCTGGGCAATGTCTTCCAAGTGTCCAACCAGATGACCCTCGGGGAAACCGAGATCGCTATCGTCGAGCGTCTCGAAAAAGTGCTCGCCCAGATCATCGAGCATGAGGAAAACGCCCGCGCCAGCCTCCTGGAGAAAAAGCCCAAGATGGTTTATAACCACATCGGGCGCGCCTACGGCATTCTGGCCAATTCCCACAGCATCTCTTCCAAGGAGACCATGAACCTGCTGTCGTTGATGCGTCTCGGGGTGGACATGGGGCTCTTCCCGGGAGTGGACCGTTCCCTGGTGGATGAACTGTTCATCCTGACCCAGCCGGCCCACTTGCAGAGGCAGCATTCCGAGAAACTTTCGGCCGAGGACCGAGACTTGATTCGGGCGGATATGGTGCGCGAGCGTTTGCGACCGGTCGGCCGGCCCGTCACCCGACCGCCAGCAGAGCCAGGTGGAGGATTGGACAAATCGGCAATGTAATTGCATTTTAATTTATGAGCGATCAGGAAGCCATGAACAATTTCACCCCGCGAGCGCAACAAGTGCTCGCGCTGGCGCGCAAAGAGGCCGACCGTTTCAACCACAACTTCGTCGGCACCGAACATCTTTTGCTCGGGCTGATCAAATTGGGTCAGGGCGTGGCGGTCAATGTCCTTCAAAAGCTGGGCCTCGACCTGGAGACGGTCCGGCTCGAGGTCGAGAAGCAGGTGGGAACGGGGCCTGATCAGAAGATGATGGGCAACATTCCCTACACGCCACGAGTGAAGAAGGTCCTCGCGCTTGCTCAGAAAGAGGCCAAGGCCCTCAATCACACCTATGTGGGCACCGAGCACATCCTGCTAGGGCTGCTCCGCGAGGGCGACGGCGTCGCGGCGCGCGTCCTCAAGAATCTCGATGTGGATATCGAACAGACCCGGCAGGAGATTTTGAAAGAACTCGATCCCAATTTCGCCGCGCAAGAGGAATCAGCATCGGGTGAGATCCCGGAAAAACCGGCGGCCGAGAAGAAAGGCGAGATTAAGACCCCCGCACTTAAGGCCTTCGGCCGTGACCTGACTGAAATCGCCCGCAAAGGTGAGATGGACCCGGTCATCGGCCGTAAGAGTGAGATTGAGCGAGTGATTCAGATTCTGTGTCGCCGCACCAAGAACAATCCGGTGCTTCTGGGGGAGGCAGGCGTAGGCAAGACAGCGATTGTCGAAGGTCTGGCTCAGGAAATCGCCGCGGGCAACGTTCCTGAATTGCTCCGTGACCGGCGTGTCATCACGCTTGACCTCGCCTTAATGGTCGCCGGCACCAAGTACCGCGGCCAATTTGAGGAGCGCATCAAAGCCGTCATGGACGAGATTCGGCGCTCCAAGAACATCATCCTGTTTATTGACGAGTTGCACACAATTGTGGGCGCCGGCTCGGCCGAAGGCACGATGGACGCCTCGAATATCATCAAACCCGCACTTAGCCGAGGCGAACTGCAATGCATTGGCGCTACTACTCTGAACGAATATCGCAAGTACATCGAGAAGGACGCCGCGCTGGAGCGACGCTTTCAGGCCGTCAAAGTGGAAGCCCCCTCCATTGAAGAGGCGATTTTGATTCTCAAGGGCCTCCGCCCGAAGTACGAGGAACATCACAAAGCCGAATTCACTGACAAGGCCATCGAGGCCTCGGTAAGGCTCTCGGACCGTTATATCACTGACCGCTACTTGCCGGACAAAGCCATTGACGTCATGGACGAAGCGGGCTCGCGAGCGCGTATTGGCACCATGACCCGGCCACCTGAGGTCAAAGGGCTCGAGGGGGAGATCGAGGAAATCAAGGTCAAGAAGGAGCGGGCGATCAAGAACCAGGACTTCGAAGGCGCAGCGTCCATGCGCGACAAAGAGAAGCAAGCGAAGGAGAAGCTAGAAGCGGTGCTGAAGGAGTGGCGCACCACGCGTGAGGAGAAGCGGGTCAAGGTGGACGAGGAGGACATCTTGCATGTTGTTTCCAAATGGACCGGCATCCCGCTACAGAGAATGGAGCAAGGCGAAATGCAGCGTTTGCTCCAAGTCGAAACCGAAATGAGCAAGGTCGTAATCGGCCAGCACGTAGCGGTCTCCTCCCTGTGTAAGGCCCTGCGGCGCTCCCGGGCCGACCTTAAGGACCCGCGCCGCCCCATTGGTACGTTCGCGCTGCTGGGACCCACGGGTGTGGGCAAGACGTTGCTCGCCAAGACGCTGGCTGAACAGTTATTTGGCGACTCCAAAGCGTTAGTCCAGCTCGATATGAGCGAATACATGGAGAAATTCAACGTTTCGCGCCTGATCGGATCTCCGCCCGGGTATGTCGGTTACGAGGAGGGCGGCCAGCTTACGGAACAGGTGCGGCGCAAGCCCTACTCGGTGGTGCTCTTCGACGAAATCGAGAAGGCGCACCCGGACGTCTGGAACATGCTCTTGCAGATCCTCGAAGAAGGCAAGTTGACTGACAACGTTGGCCGGGTGGTCAATTTTCGCAACACGATCATCCTGATGACCTCGAATGTCGGCTCGGATACCATTCGCAAGCAGTCCACGCTCGGCTTTTCGCCGATCACCGACGAGAACAGCTACGAAAAGATGCGCGACAAGATCATGGACGAGGCAAAGAAGACGTTCCGGCCCGAATTCCTGAATCGGCTGGACGACATCATCGTCTTCCGCGCGCTCACCAAGCCGGATCTTATCGAGATTTTGGGTTTGGAAATCACTAAGGTAACGCAGCGGCTGAAGGCCAAGAACATCGTGCTGCAGTTGGATGACAAAGCAAAGGATCTCTTGGTAAGCAAGGGATACGACCCGCTTTATGGCGCGCGCCCGATGCGCCGGGCGGTCGAGCGTTCGCTCGAGGATCCTCTAGCGGAAGAGATCCTGCGCGGCATGTTTCACGAAGGCGAGCCTATCCTGGTCACTGCCGAAAGCGACCACCTGGTCTTCTCGCAAAAGGCCACCGCGGCAGGCGCCCTCTCAAGCTGATTCTCCCTGGAATTCGCGGCTGAGGCCGACGAGCGCCAGAGCGTCAAAGTGAATTATGACCTACGAGGAAATGGCAATTATGACGTTTCTCCGGGGAAGTCCTGATGTCTATTTTGCGCGGAGGGAGATCGCACGGAAGGCGCTCAAGCGGAAGGTGTTTGAAGAGGATCAGCATTGGGCTGACGCCCCGCTGGTCTCGCTCGTCGATCGGGATTTGGTCGAGCAGAACGAAAGCGGCCAATATAGAATCAAGAAGTCAGCGGGATGATCCCTCCGGGGGCGAGCGGGCCACCAAGCTCAGACGCGGTAGTGGAGACAGTTCCCAGTTCCCAGGCGATCATTACACTCTATCGAAGCTCGAATTCCGGCTTCGGCGCGCCCTGCCGGGATTACCGCAAGAAAGGGCTTTTGACAGAGGCTCGGACCTTCTAAGTTCTTGGACGTGAGTCTGGCTGTGGGCGACAAGTTGGCCTTAACGATTGGCGATATCGCCTTCGGGGGCGAAGGGGTGGCGCGCGTTGAGGACCTTGTGGTTTTCGTGCGATTCGCGGCGGTGGGGGAACTCGTGGAGGCCGAAGTCACGGAATTGAAAAGGCGCTTCGCGCGGGCCAGGCTTCTCCGCGTTGTCACCCCCTCGCCTGACCGGGTTGAAGCGGTCTGCCCGCACTTCGGCGTTTGCGGGGGCTGCCAATACCAGCACCTGGCCTACCCCGCCCAACTGCGCCATAAGCACAAGCAGGTCAGCGATTTATTCCAGCGCATTGGCCGGTTTGACCCCCAGATCATCGCACCGGTGGTCCCCTGCCCTCAGCCCTATGGCTATCGAAACCGAATCATGATCCGCAGCCAGTGGGACAAGTTTAAGCAGCGGCTGAACATCGGGTTTGTCCGCGCTGACAGCCGGCTGGTGGTGGATCTGGAGGAATGCAAGATTGCCGAGCCGGCCCTGAACGAGCAGATCAAGTCGGTCCGGGCTCATCCTCCACCCCGGGGGGGAATCAAGGTGGTCCTGCGCATTCCCCCCGAGGGCTGGGAAGTGCCGCCAGATTCCTTCTTCCAGAACAACTTCTTCCTGCTGCCGGGTCTGGTGCAAGTGGTGCGCGACCGCCTACGGCAAGGCGGCGCCCGACACCTGCTGGACATTTATTGCGGGGTGGGGTTTTTCAGCATGGAACTAAGCGACCTGGTCGAGTCTTTCGTCGGTGTGGAATTGGACCGTTTGGCGATCCAAGCGGCGCGTCGGAACGCGGCAGCCCGCGCACGCACCAACGGCGAGTTCGTTTCCGGGGCTGCGGAAGATGTGTTGCCGACGCTAGTTTCGCGCTTCCCGGCCGGGGCGACGACTGTTCTGCTAGACCCGCCGCGCACCGGCTGCAGGCGGGAGACGTTGCAGATGTTGCGCCGGGCACAGCCAGCGCAAATCATCTACGTCTCCTGCCACCCGGCGACGATGGTGCGTGACTTGAACGTTTTGTGCGCTGAGGATGTCTTTGAATTGGCGCAAGCGGTCCCGTTGGACATGTTCCCGAATACCCAGCATGTGGAATGCGTGGCGGATTTACGCTGCAAATTGGCGGCGGCGGGGCCGAAACAAAGCTTGTCAACACCATGACCATGCCTTCAACATTCACCAGCCGCATGATAACGGAACCAGAAGTCAGTCCGGAGAAGACGTTTGTTCCCGCTTTCCTGCCCTGGGTGGTAGCCGGGGGCGCTTTGGCCACCTACCTCGTCACACTCAATCGTTGGGTGTCGTTGAGCAGTCTGCAGCAGGTGGCCAGGGTATCTGGCTGGACCTGGCAGCCGGAGTTGTATGGCCCGCTCTTTTGGTTGGTAACCTTGCCGTTCCGGTGGCTGCCGGCGCAACTGATTCCGTGGGCCCTCAATTTGTTCGCAGCGGTTTGCGCGGCACTGACTCTGGCCTTGCTGGCACGGTCGGTGGCGTTGCTGCCGCATGACCGCACTCGTGAGGAACGCCAGCACGAAACCAGCAGGTCCGGGTTTCTCTCGATTCCCGCAGCCTGGCTGCCGCCGGTTCTAGCGGCGCTGGTCTGCGGCCTCCAACTGACTTTTTGGGAACACGCCACGGCTGTTGCCTCCACCCCGCCGCCCTTAGGGTCTGGTTGTGAAATGCTCGATCTACTGGTTTTCGCCTACGTGGTCCGTTGCCTGCTGGAGTTCCGAGTGGAAGAACGCGAATCCTGGTTGCTGCGCGCGGCCATCGCATACGGTCTTGGGATGACCAACAATTGGGCCATGATTGGGTTCTTACCCTGTTTTGTCGTGGCCCTGGTCTGGATTAAGGGTCTGCGCTTCTTCAATCTGCCGTTCCTGGGACGCATGTCGTTGTGCGGCCTGGTGGGCTTGATGCTGTACTTGCTGCTGCCCCTTCTGCACGGTGTGACCGATAGTTCGTCGGTGGCTTTCTGGCCCGCTTTGGAGGCGAACCTGTATTCGCAAAAGAGCATTCTCAGCCTTTTTTACCATAATCTCAGGCAAACAGTGGCCGTGCCGGCCCTGACGTCTCTGTTGCCGGTCTTTATCATTGGGATTCGCTGGGCCTCATCCGTTGGGGACACCAGCCGGCTGGGTATGAGGCTGACCACCTTCATGTTTCATGTCATGCACGCCCTGTTCCTGGTTGCCTGCATCTGGGTCGCACTGGACCCGCCGTTCAGCCCCAGGAACACACCCACCGGTGCCCCTTTCCTGACCTTCTACTACCTGGGGGCACTCACCGTAGGTTACTGCAGCGGGTATTTCCTGCTTTTGTTTCGCCAAAGATCCGGTGGTCGCCGCCGCGTGCCGGAGCAGATACGTCTGCTGAACAAGGTCGCCACGGGAGCCATCTGGCTGCTTCTGCTGGTTACACCCTTGGTGCTGATCTGCCGGAACCTGCCCCAGATGCGCGCGACCAATGGTCCTATGCTCAAGCGGTTCAGCGCGCTGATGGCGCAAGCGATACCATCCCAACATGCCGTTCTGCTGAGTGACGACCCCCGCCGATCACTGCTGTTGCAGGCCTACACTGCCCAGAGCGGCAAAGGCAAGGACAACCTAGTTTTGGATACAGGGTCGTTGACGTGGCCTGACTACCACCGGTTTCTGAAGAAGAAGCATCCTGGTGTTTGGGAAAGCGACCCTCCCAAGAGCATCGTGGAGCACGCAAACCCGTTCTTGTTGGCGCGGATCATTTCCCTCCTGGCGTACAGCAACAGCGTTTATTACCTGCACCCCAGCTTCGGCTATTATTTCGAGTTATTCTATCCAGAGCCCCACGGCCTGGTTTACAAGCTTAGTCCGTATCCGACCAACGCCGTGTTTGCGCCGCCGGCCAGCACGAACCTGATTGCGGAAAATGAAGCTTTCTGGGCTGAGGCCAACGAGCAGGCGCTCAAACCGCTTCTGGCGATTGTCGCGCCACTAAATCCACGCAAGCCATCGGGGCTATGGGATCGTCTGGCAAAGCTGGCCCATCTCACCCGAGAGTCCAACCGCGACGCGGTTACGCTGGCGGGGTTTTATTCGCGCGCGCTGGACTATTGGGGTGTCGAGATGCAGAAGAGCGACCGGCTGGCAAATGCCGCAGCTCAATTCGAGCGGGCTCTGGAGTTGAATCCCGACAACCTGGCGGCGCAGGTCAACCTGGAGTGCAACAAGAACCTGCGGGACCACCAGAAGAGTCCAGTGCAGGTTTCCAAATCCATCGAAGATGAGTTTGGGAAATACCGGAACTGGGACGAGATTGTCAGCGCAAACGGGCCGTTCGACGAGCCGAACTTTTGTTACGAGGAGGGCCGGGCGCTCGCGGGCAACAGTCTCTATCACCAGGCGGCGGCCCAGTTTCATCGCGCGACGACGTTGGCCCCCACAAACGTCGTCGCTCGCCTGTTGCTTGCCCAATTATGTGTCCTCCTCCAGAAACCCAGCGAGGCGCTTAAGCTGGTGGAACCGATCCACGTGGAGCCCGGGTTGCTTGCTGCGGTGGGCACCAACCGGACGGACTTGCTCTTTGTCGAGACGTCGGCGCACCTGGCTCAAGGCGACATCGGTGGCGCAGAGGCTACTGTGCGGGGAACGATGCATCAGTACCCCGGGGCTGAGGACCTGCTGGCAACCGCGGCCCGGGCGTATATGAGCTATGGATGCTTCTCCAATGCGCTCCTTGCGCTTGATGAGCAGCTTGCGCTATCGCCCACCAACGTGAGCACACTCGTTAACAAGGGTTATGCCTGCATCCAGGTCGGCGCCTTTGAGCAGGCCATAACCGTGCTCAGCGAGGCGCTGAGTCTGCAAAGCACGAACTATTCGGCGATGCTGAATCGCGCTATTGCCTGCCTGCGTGCCGACAAGCTGGATGCCGCGCAGCACGATTACGAAGTCTTGCAGAAGGCCTTTCCGACCGCTCACCCGATCTACTACGGCCTAGCGGAGATCGCCTGGCGGAGCAAGGACACCAACGCAGCCATCCATTATTATCAACTCTACCTGGCCAATGCCCCAACCAATACCACGGAGGCCAAGCTGGTCATGGAGCGCCTGAAGGAACTGAAGTCCGGCTCGCCTTGACCGCGCCGGATGCGGGTTACACACGTCATCACGCGGTTGATCGTGGGCGGCGCTCAGGAGAACACGATAGCGTCCGTGCTGGGCTTGGGCGCGAAACCAGGCGTCGAGGTGGATTTGGTCGCGGGGCCCGCAGTCGGGCCGGAGGGCTCGCTGGAACCAGTTCTCGCCGGCTACCCGGGCATGCTGACCATTGTGCCCCGACTGGTACGTCCGCTCAATCCGTGGAAGGACATTCTGGCCTGGAAAGAGCTTACGGGATTGTTTCGCGCCCGACGGCCTCAGATCGTCCACACTCACAGCGGCAAAGCGGGCATCCTGGGCCGGCTCGCGGCGGTGCGTGCGGGTGTACCGATCATCATCCACACCATTCACGGTCCGTCCTTTGGGCCGTTTCAAGGTCCGTTGGCAAACTCGCTGTTTCGCGCGGCGGAACGTGATGCAGGCCGGGTCACCACACATTTCGTCGTCGTAGCCGAAGCGATGAAGCAGCAATACCTGGCCGCCGGCATAGGGCGCCCAGACCAATACACGAGAATCTTCAGTGGCTTCTCGCTCGAACCGTTCCTTAGCTCAACCAACGATCCCCGACTCCGCGTCCAGCTCGGCCTGGGCCCAGAGGACGTAGTCGTCGGCATGATCGCCCGTCTCTTCAAGCTCAAGGGACACGACGAGCTCTTGGCCGTCGCCCCGGCGCTCGTGCGCAGTTGCCCGCGGATGAAATTCCTGTTCGTGGGCGATGGCCCGTGGCGCGAGCGCCTGGAAGACCGGGCACGCTCAGGCGGACTTCAAGAGCACGTGGTTTTCACCGGCCTGGTCGCCCCGGAGGCCGTGGCGCCCTTGGTGGGCGTCATGGACATGGTGGTGCACTTGTCGTTGCGGGAGGGACTGGCTCGCGCATTGCCCCAGGCGCTGGCGGCGGCCCGGCCGGTTGTGGCCTACGATGCAGACGGCGCCAAAGAGGTCTGTTGGGACAATGAGACGGGGTTCCTCTTGCGGCCGGGAGATTTTCCTGGCTTGCGCGACCGTCTGCTTCGCCTGGCTCAGGATCCGGTGTTACGCGAGCGGCTGGGCCGCCGCGGCCAGCAGTTCGTGCGAGAACGCTTTGGCGTCCAACGCATGGTGGACGACCTGTATGAACTTTACCTGCGGTTGGGAGGCGTCCTAGTGTGAGCTTCCCCTTCAACGTCTATCTACTGGCCGCCGTGAGCGCGTGCGTTACGGTGCTAGCCGCCCTGCCCCTCTGGCGCAAATGGTGTCTTCGCACCGGGCTGGTGGACGAGCCGGGCCAGCGCAAGATCCACGACCAGCCCATTGCCCTGGCCGGTGGGTTGGCAGTGATGACCGGCCTGCTGGTTCCGACGCTGCTGGCCTGCCTGGCGCTTTGGTGGCAGCAGGCTGGAGGCAGCGACGGCACAGGTCCGGCCATTTCCAGTCCGATCGCCCATCACACCGGGCGCTCGTGGCTGGTGGATCCTGAGTCGGCGTTTCTGCTGGAGTATGGCCTAGGCCGACGCGCGATTGAGTTGGCCGCGATTTTCCTCGGTGCGTTCGGCATTCTGCTAGTGGGCTGGCTGGACGACAAGCACGAGTTGCGACCGCGCGCCAAATTTGCCGGCCAATTCCTGGTTGCCGCCCTGGTGGCCGCCAGCGGCGCGCGCATCACCGTCTTCGTTCACAGCATCGTTTTCAGCTATGCCGTCACCATCCTGTGGATTCTCACAGTCGTCAACGCCTTCAATTTTATGGACAACATGAACGGCCTGTGCACGGGTCTAGGAGCGATTGGGGCCTACAATTTTGCCATCATCGCAGGGGCCGACAACCAGTACCTGGTCGGGCTGATCGCGTTCCTGACCTTCGGTGCCTTGTTCGGCTTTCTTCCTTACAATTTCCCGAGCGCCCGGGCCTTTCTTGGCGACGCCGGAAGTCATCTCGTCGGCTATCTGCTGGCTGTGCTGGCGATCCTCCCGCACTTCTACACGGTGCGTCACCCGCGCCATTGGGCGGTGGTGATCCCGCTGTTCGTTCTGGCCATCCCGCTGCTAGATTTGGTCTGGGTCGTGTTGCTGCGCTGGCGCATCGGCCAGCCGTTCTATCAGGGCGACACCAACCACCTTTCCCACCGCCTGGTTCGCCGCGGGCTCACGCGGACTCAGGCCGTTCTGGTCATCTGGGCCGCCGCGGAGGCGGTGGCCTTGCTGGCTTACCTGTTCTGACGCCTGCGGTTTCGGGCATCAAGCTCCAGATTTCTTTCCGAATTCGGCTTTCGCACTTCGGACTTCCCGGCATCACGCTTCGGCCTTACTGCTGGCCGCGATGGCTTCCGAGAACAGCCCCAGAACCTCCGCGCGCGGCAGCGCCCCGACCAGCCGGTTTTCGGTTAGCGTGCTCACCACTGGGATATTGCGTTGTTCGCTCGCCAGCACGACCGGCAGCACTTCGACCAGCCGTTGATTAGGTGTCACGCACGGGGGCGGCGGGCGCATGAAGTCGTAGGCGATCACCCCGCGGAACTCCTCGTCCGCCCCCAGGTATTGCTTCAAATCCTGCAAGGCAACGAGCCCCACCAAGCGGTTCCTGCCATCCACCACCGGCAAGAAGTTATTGGCCACGGTGAGGAACCGCTCGCCGATTTCCCGCAGGGTCGCCGTCTCGCGCACTGGCAGCACCGGCGCGCGCATCAGATCGCCGACTGTGCGCTCGGCGGCGGCTTCGGAAGCGGTGGGTTCCTGCGGCATAATGAGTCCTTTACGCCGGAGCGGCTCGGTATAGATGGAGGCGGGATGGAGCCGACGGGTTACCAGCATGGACACCACGCAGGCGAGCATCAAAGGCGGCATCAGCGAGTAATCCAATGAAATCTCGAAGATCATAATCATGGCCAGCAAGGGGGAGCGAGTGGTGGCCGACAACATGCTTCCCATCCCCACCACCGCAAAGGCGGCAACGGGCAGGTCTTCGCCAGCCCCGAGTTGTTGCAGCAACAAGGCAAAGGTCGCCCCGAATCCCGCCCCCAGGAACAGCGTCGGGGTAAAAACCCCGCCTACGGCGCCCGAACCGACCGTCGCCAGCGTGGCCACCAGCTTCGCGACCACCAGCCCCGCCAAGAGGAGGAACCCGGCTGCAGCCGCCTCGCGCCAGTGGGTCCAGGACATTTCCAACGGGTAAACCTCCAGCAGTAGTTTCCGATTCAGGCGCACCAGATCCAGCCCTTGTGGTTTTTGGTCGAGCAAGTGCCTCGTCCTTGGCGACAAGGTTACGTTCGTGAAGCGCTGCGACTCGTAGAGCAATCCGCTCCGGAGGATTCGATTCAGGTCGTTCGCGATCGCCTGCTGCAACGGTGCCGCCGGGCCGCTGTGGTAATTGGTCAACAGGTTCCTCGTCGCCGGCGAGAGCTGCGTCGCCAGGTACTGGGAGAGGGCGTCCTCTGCAGCGGGCTGCTGCAACCTCCTGGCGAGCGATTCCAGGTCGGCGATGGCCCCCGCCGAGAACGCCGGTGCGCCGCACTCGCCGTTCAGAATCCGGTTCGTGATCACATAACCATTCCCCCACACGCCGGGATACCAGACGGCGATTACCCCCACGATCAGGCCCCCGGCGGCCAGGCGGATATAAATAGGGGCCTGTACTTTCTTGAAGAGCGATTCAGACCGGTTCAGCAGCTTCATGAAGGCTGCCGCCATGCCGCCGCTGGCGATGCCCAAGCATACGAACCACGGCAACTGGATCAGCCGCGTAAACTCGAAGGGCTGGACGGTGTACCAGGGCTTGATGCCGAAGAAGCTGCGGGACACCATCGTCGCGACTACCGAGGCGAACACGAGGGGCGCGAAGAGGCTCATCGAGAAGTTCCCGAGGACAATCAGCGCCGCAAACACCGCCCCGGAAATCGGCGCGTTGTAGGCCGCCGCGATCCCTGAAGCGGCTCCGCACCCGACCAGCAACCGCAGCCGATAGGGCTGCCACTTCGCGAGTTGGCCCCACTTGGACGCCAAGGTGGCCGACAACTGGACGATGCCCCCCTCGCGCCCGATCGAGCCGCCCGAGCCGATGGTGACGAGTGAGGAGAGGAACTTCACGAGCCCGCTGCGCAACGGCAGCCGTCCGTCTCCGGCCACGATGACCTCAAGCAGGTTGCTGGAGCGGAGCGGTCCCGCCAGCCGCAAGCCCCAGTACAACACCAGTCCGGCGCACAGGCCACCCAGCGTCGGCGTTACCACCCGCTGCCACGGGAGCATCCGCTCCGCCACCTCGGTCACCTCGCCCGGCTGCCGGAGGAACAGCAGGCCCACCAACTCCGTTGCGTAGTAGAAGAAGATGTTCACCAATCCGCCGACCACCCCGACCCCTCCGGCCAACAGGATGTGATAGGCCTCCTCGCTGAAGCGCAACCGCTCCCGAATCCGCAGCGCACGCCGCCAATGCCGCTGGAAGAACCCCCGCAAACGTTCAATGACCTTGTTACTCGTCAGAAACGGCACAACCCTAACTTACAGCCTCAGCCCACAAACTCCAACTCCGTTTGGCAGGGGATTAAAAACCGGCGGAGCGCCATCCCTTCTCACCTCGCCCCACCCGCATAGAATCTGCCTTTTTCGTCCCCGCGTTTCCCCCAACTGGGCCGAGCCGTGCCCAAAAAGAATGACGAGGGGTGCAATGCGGGGTGCAAAGCGCCAACCGCGCGGGCAGCCTGAGGGTAGCCTGAGGATAGCCTCAGGGTAGCCTCAGGATAGCCTGAAGGTAGCCTCGAATGGCGCGTAGTTAGCACATAACATACGTGAGAGCAGTCATTTGCGTTTCCTGACGCCGGGCACCTTGCGCAAGATGGTTTTCAGGGTCAGCGCCTGCATGCGCTCCAGGAGCTTT
>Ga0326727_10016347_pt1 | contig 15690 bp, 27 predicted proteins | sample MB2enrmetagenome_FD_207643 | JGI IMG/M metagenome (GOLD analysis project Ga0326727, IMG submission 207643) | Lab enriched peat soil microbial communities from McLean, Ithaca, NY, United States - MB29MY | ecosystem: Environmental > Terrestrial > Soil > Wetlands > Peat | place: USA: New York... | reverse complement strand
CTCCGTCGAGCGGCACGTTGGGCCTCTTGCACCCGAGCGCGTCGAGGAAGGCGTACTCGTAGGCGGGGTCCCACCCGAGCACGAGGGGGTCGAGCAGGTGGCCGTGGGTGACCACGTGGATCGGGTAGTCGCCCGACTCCGGCTCGTCGCAGTAGAGCGGGTAGGCGAACGTGAGCTCCGCGGGCGCGCCCGGGTAGAGGAGGCCCCAGGGCCAGACCGTCGACGAGACCCGGACGCCCCCGTACGGCGTGACGGTGGAGATCTTGTGGGCCTTGCAGTACCAGTCCCAGGTGCAGAGGTCGTGGTTGCCGGGCACCACCACGACGCGGTTTACCCACACCTGCTTGAAGAGCTCGCCGAAGAAGGAGGCAGAGGCCTCGGCGACCGACGAGGCCACGCCGTCCACCAGCTTGGTCATGTCGCCCGGGACGCTCTCCTCGTGCGCGTCGCCGGCGACTATCAGAGTACCGACGTGTCCGTCCGACAGCCGCGCGACGTCGGCGACCACCGCGGCGGCGATCTCGGGACATGACAGGGCCGACCTCGGGTCCCCGAGGTGCAGGTCCGATATCTGCAGCTTCGCGATCATCTAGTGTCGTCCTTTCGTACTTCGTCTCGGATCCACTCGTTGAGCTTCCACAAGCCCACCGCCGTCATGACCAGGATCGTGCGCGCCAGAGCGCCGGTCCACCCCGTCAGCTTCTCCAGCTCTACCGCGAAGCCGGCGCAGTTGAGGACCATCATCTTGCAGGCTATCATCCAGAAGCGCCGCATCTACTTCGAGATCCTCATCAGTCCGTACCAGATCTTGAAGAGAACCACCAGGAACGCGCAGACCAGGCCGAATATGAAGAGGCCCACGATCCGCTCCAAGATGGCGGGCACCACCGACTTCCGGAACAACTTGAAGGCCTCCCGCCAGCTCACCCGGGCGACGCCGGCCGTGGACCTGACCAGGTCCTTCGTCGCGTCCCAGCCTTCCCGCAGCATCTCCTTGCACGTCATCATGATCGCCCTCAGTGCTCTACGGTCACGAGCTTCCCGCACCTGTCGCAGGTGAGCGTTACGATCTTCCCGCCTCGCGACGCCTTCTGGAGCGCGATCATCTGCGACGTCACGTGCGCGTAGGCCGATGAGGATCCTCGGAACTCTCCCATCTCGAAGCTCTTTACGGGCGTCACGGGGCGCAGGGTCTCGGCGACCGTCCTCCAGGGGAGGTGGCCGAGCACGAGGCACGCCAGCCTACTCAACATCGTCTGGCCTCCTCGACCGGATCCGCTCCAGCTCGGCCCGGACTTGCCGGTCGACGTGGCGACTCGCGATCTCCAGGTACTGTCCCGCGCGCTGCAGGCTCAGGTGGTGGACGTCCGGGTCCATCAGCCAGGTCTCGGCGTCGACCCAGTACCTCGAGGCGCCGTGCTGGGCTGTCAGCGCGTCGATCTGTCGCAGGTTCTCGCCGACGTTCTCCGGCGAGAACCCGCCGGCGTACCCGCAGTAGACTCCCGGAAGGGGTTTTTCTAGCTTAGCGGCCTGCTTCCCCGCGCCGTGGGAGAGGTCAAATAGGGCACTCGCCTCCAGGCGTCCGTGGGCCTTCCCGCGGGATGACTGCCAGCGGACCCAGTCGAACACGTCGTCGTTGACGCCGTCCCGCTGGAATATCACCTCGATGCGCCTGTCGGCGACGTGGAACAGGTTGCGGAGCAGGTCCGGCATGCGGACGGCGTGGATCACCCCGTGGGTGTTGAGCTGCAGGCGCCCGAACACGTCAGCGTGGTGGACGAGCAGCTCGTCCAGCTTGCAGTCCGAGCTCAGCCGGCTGCTCAGGAACATCTCGGTCCAGCGGCCGCACAGGTGGAGCGCCAGCCTGCGGCGCCTCGTCTCATTCTCCCGGCAGTGCTCGGGTAGCTTACTGAGCCAGGCGAGCCCGGGGAACCGGGGCACCTCCTCGTGGTTGCCCAGCAGTATCCCCGCCTCCGCGAGCGGGTAGGCGTCGAGCAGGGCGAACAGCCCCTCGTGGTCGGTACTGTCGTCCGCCCCCGTGAACGTGATCCTGTCAAGCATGTTGTCCTCAGTGCTCGATGATGACGAGCTTTCCATACCAAACACAAAGGTGGGTGCCGTCTGCCCCCGTGAACGTGATCCTGTCAAGCATGTTGTCCTCAGTGCTCGATGGTGACGAGCTTTCCATACCAAACACAAAGGTGGGTGCCGTCCGCCCCCGTGAACGTGATCCTGTCAAGCATCGCGGCTCCTCCTCGACTCGAGCAACTTGCAGATCTCGTCGATCTCGCCGCTCTGCCTCTCGATCAGGCGGTCCGCCCAGGCCAGGAGCGCGCTGATGGTCCTGGGGCGGACGTCGTCCATCTCCTGCATCTCGCGAGGCAGGTCGGTCTGTAAGCGATAATAACGCCCCGGCTTGGGACCGGACGTGGTCATCAAAGCGGCCTGGTAGTCGACCGTGTCGCTCACCCCGTCGATCAGGGTATCGAGCAGCGGCACGGCCCACCCCGCGACGCCCCACTTCCGGGAGTCGCGGTAGTAGATCGGCTTGTCCGCGTTGCCCGTCCCGATGGAGACGACCAGGAGCTCCTCGTCGGGGTGGAGCTTCCGGACTTCGGCTAAGATACACATGGCCGGGTTGTTGGCGAACACTCCCCCGTCGACGAAGACGCCCGGGCGTCCCAGGCGGCCGACGTCGTCGCAGGCGGGCCACGCCCGGTGGGGAGCGAAGTAAGTGGGAGCGGCAGAAGTGGCGGCCGCGACGTCGCGCATGTAGAAGTTCTTGCTCGCGCTCTTCGCCTCCCAGCTCTTGAAGAAGTACGGGGTGCGGCTCTCGATCTCGTACGCGGTGACGAGCAGGCGAGCGCACGCGTCCTTGAGCTCCGACAGCTCGAAGTAGTGCTGGAACACCACCGCGCCGCCCTGACTGTCGTATTTCGGCCCGGCCAGGCTCCCGAGACTCTTGATGCGATGCCAGAGGGAGCGACTGAATATGGAGGCTCCCTCCTTGGCGTAGAGCTGAGCCATCGCCTCGGCCGTGTAGGCCCCCCTGCCCGTCCCGGTGGCGCACGTGAGCCCGACCGCGAGTATCCCGCCGGTGGAGGTCCCCGCCACGTAGTCGAACAGCTGGGACGTGGGCCACCCGGTGCGCGACTCGACCTCGGCCAGCACCCTGGCGGGGATGATCCCCCGGATCCCTCCGCCGTCTATCGACAATATCGTCTTCATCCCTGCTCCTTCACGCGCAAGACGCCGAGCTCGTCCAGGAGGACGTTCGCCAGGAAGCCGACCGCGTCTCGGACCTCGCCGTCCGTCGCCTCCTTGCCGGGCAGCCCGCCGAGCGTCTTCACCATGCGAACCGCCCAGGTGCGCCACGCCGCCAGCTTCTCCTCGAGGTCGGCGATGGTCTTCTCTCGACAGCTCGCGCAGTAGAGGTTGGTAGGAGACGTGGGGTCGACCGGGCATTGCCTCCCGCACTGGGCGCACCTGAGGTACCGCTCGGCCTGCTCCTCCCTGGGCACCTTCTTCCACGTGAGCCACTCGTCGCTCTCGCGGTACCAGTTGCCTCGAGCGTCGCGGAAGCAGCCGCGGGCGCGCTCCGCGACCTCGGCGGGGACCCACTCTCCGAGGTCGCTCACCAGGACCAGCTCGCCCACCTCCGTCAGGTCTCCGCGGCCGGACCCGGCGACCTCGTCCGCGGCGCCGCGGTCCGGGACATCGAGGGTCTGCTCGAGGGAGGCGTCGCGGACGAGGGCCTCGCGGGCCAGCACGCACACCCTGGAGAACGGGTCGGCCTGACCGAGGTCCAGGACCTTCGAGAGCGCGGCCCGCAGCTCCCGAACTCGGACGTCCATGCGCCTCAATTGCGCGACCATCACGACCCCGACGCGAGCACGACGACGAACCCCGCGCCGTCGGCGAGCCTGATGTTGGCCGCGATCCACTCGCGGGCCTCGAGGTGCTCCTCCTGGCGTCCAGGATCGCGCGGCAGCTTCGGTATCTGCATGAGGTGCACCTCGAAGAGGTATAGGGGCGTCGCCTCGGCCTTGACCAGGGTTATCCACCGGCTCGCCGAGCCGACGCGGTTCACGGAGCGGCAGTCTGCGCCGTCCGGGGGGCAGTCGTCGCCGTGGGTCGCGCAACTGGCGAATATGCAGCTGCCGACCTCCGAGGCCCAGGGCTCCTTGACCGAGACCTGGATCGTCACCTGGTCGAGCGGCCGGCCGTCCGCGCGCCGCACCTGCCACCTCCCCGTACCTAGCTTTCGGCAGGAGAGCCCGCTCTTGGAGTAGGCGTAGCGGCCGCCTGCGCCGGGCGTCGCCTCCAGGTAGTACGTCCGAGCGCCGGTCCGTGCTGGCAGCTTGTCGTCGGTCATCTCGTCCTCCTACGTGTTCCGCCTGAATATCCTGAGCAGCCGCCGCACGATCTCCGCCGTGCGCTCGGTCAGGGGGCGCGACCTGAGCGAGCCTCCCTCGAGTCTCTTGCCCCGCAGGGCTCCCGCCACGGCCAGGACCTGGGCCGCGTAGTCGCGGCTGCGGAGGTTACGCCTGGCCACCGCCCGCCACTCGCACTCCGATCTGGATGGGGACCCTGGTCCCAGACGCTCCCGCGACGCCCGGGTCGCTGACCCTGCGCTGCCGGCCGAGCCGGCAGGCTCCGCGCGCGATCTAGACCTATGCTCAGCGCGACATAAGGCGTAGGACCTGCCCAGGTCGGACGCCGCCAGCTCGACCAGGTCGGCGGCGCCGAGCTGCCCGCGCCGCTCGGGTCCCCGGATCCGCATCCCCATGGGGCAGGCGTCCCACCCCACCAGGCGCCTGCGGCCGCGCCGCACCTCGTAGACCGGGGCGTCCCGGTCGTCGAGGTCGCACTCGATCACGTCAATCGCCGTCATGACCACCGGGTCCACGGAGTGGCGCGCGGCGGCCGCCAGGATCACCTCGGCCCTCTCGTCGCACCTCGCCTGGTCCCAGGCCGGCCTGCCGAACGCCCCGGAGGCCAGGCACAGCATCTTGGCGAGGGCGGCGGCGGTCACGCGCGCGTCTCCCTCTCCCACAGCCACTCGTCGAGTGACTCCAGGAAGCTCGTCAAGAAGCCCGCCACGATCATCTCCTCATTTCTTTCCCGACGCTCTTCTCAGCTTCGACGCGATCTCGTCGGTGAGGAAGATCAACCTGTTCCATTTGTCCAGCTCGGACTTCAGTTCTTCTATGCGGTCGCCGACGGTCACGAGCGGCCCCCACAGGTCGACGTCGGCGATCTCCTTGGGGTCCTTGCGTCTGTAGAGTCTCTCCACGGTCTCGAGCCTGTTGGCGGAGACGTACTTCTGGCCGCTCACGAGGTCGCGCGCGAGTTGCCAGAGGTCGGCGTCGGCGAGCTCTACCTCTACCGAGATCGAAGCCTTCGCGGGCTCGCCAGTCGGATCCGGGGCGGCGCCCGGGGTGCCGAGCGCCCTCCTCGCGCGCCGGCCGCGGACGACGCTCCGCATATAGATCAGGACTATCGCCGCTGACTCGACAGCGACGATGCAGTCCATGACGAGCTTCTCGATCACGACCGGCCTCCCGGCGCGGTGGAGCCGCCCATCCTGGCCCGGTCCCGCACGAGATCTTCGTGCATCTCCCTGAGGGCCGCCACGTGGGGGTACTTCGACCTCGCCTCCTCGCACATCCTCGCTGCCTCCTCGACCCGGCCCAGCTTGCGCAGGCAGGCCGCCACCAGCACCTGGGTCGCGCTCTCGTGGGCCTCGCCCCCGTCGAGCAGCTGGATCTTGTCTCTCAGCGCGATCCCCCGCTCGTAGGCGGCGACCGCCTCGGCCCAGAGCCCCTGGCGGAAGCGGGAGCGCGCCAGGCGCATGTTGGGCAGGACGCTCGGGTACAGCTCGTGCGACCTCTCGTACCAGTGCGAGGCGGAGACGTAGTCCTCCTCGTTCTCGTAGATCTCGCCCATGATGGAGGCGGCCCAAGACTGCTCTTCCGGCCACCTGGACGCGGGCAGGTACAGCTCTATGAGCTTGGCCGCGAGCCGGGGCATGACGACGCGCGACTCGGCGGCGAGGTAGACCATCTCACGCGGCGTGATCTGCCAGGCGCGCCGGCGGGCGTGGTAGTAGAGGACCTTCAGGTTCCGCCCGGGGATCCGTATGCCCGTGCCCTCGCTGTCCCGCATGTCGCGCACGACGAGGCTCCCGTCGACCTGCGCGACCTTCCTGGCCTCGAACCCGACGAGGCACTCGTGCACGTAGCCGCTCCACCTGATCTCGGGGACGCCTCGGGCCAGCCGCTCGCGGAAGGTGGCAACGCGCGGCATCCCGCAGGACGACACCTCGTAGTGGTAGCGCGTGGCCGCCGCCACCAGTCCGCTCTCGTCGAGCAGCTTGCACAGGCCGGGGAGGCTCTGCGGGTCCGCGATCACGTCGTCCGCGTCCAAGAACAGCCGCCACCTGGTGGAGAGCTTGTCCCAGCCCAGGTTGCGCGCTCCCGCCCAGTCGGCGAGTATGTGCCTGTGGGTGAACGGCCCCTCGTAGCACTCGCCGACCAGCGACCTGCCGACCGCGTACGTCTCCGGCACGTCGCGTATGTAGAGCTCGGGGTGGCTCGCGGAGCTGACCGCGACCAGCACCGGGGGCAAGAGGGAGTACTGCCGGCTCTTCTCGGCGAGCACGTCCGCCGTCCGGTCGGTGCAGTCGTTGAGCACCGCCACGACCCCGGTGACGTACGGTCCCACGCAGTCGAGGAGGCGCCCGACCACCGACTCCCCGTTCTTGACCATCAGGTGCAGCGAGACCTGCTTCGGTCCCGCCTCCGAGGGCGAGGCCAGCTTGATCGCGGCGCTGGTGTCATCTGACATCTTTTTTGCCCCTGTTCTATGATCTTGAGAAGTTGCCGTCCCGGCTTCCGTTCGCTGATCTTGAGAAGTCGTAGTCCTGACCACTCCCCGAAGTTTCACTTGACCATCAATTATGATCGGGAGAGCGCTCGTCGAGTGGGAGCCACTCCTCGTGGATGACGTGTCCGACGGCGTCCACGGCGCCGTACGACTGGCCCAGCAGGACGCGGGGCACGATCCGCGCCCGCACGACCTTGCCCACCACGGCGCTCCACTCCCGCACGCCGGTGATGCTGAGTAGGCGGGCCAGGCTCTTCCCGGTGAGCGGCACGTTGCCCGTGCGCTGGGAGGAGTCGCCGTAGTCGAGCACGAGCTCGAAGCAGGCCTGGGCCGTGGGCTCCTGGTCGGCCGACCTGCGCGCCATGACGAACCTGATCTCTGCCTTCTCGATGACCGCGTTCCGTACCTCGATCTGTGTTTCGCCGGCCATGAGAGAACCCTACGTGCTTGAGAACCAGGTGTCAACCATCAAATTTTAGCGGCCAGGACTCCGAGCTGCGGCCTCGCGGCGACCACCTCCCGCCACACCCGGTCGGCGACCTCGTCCTCGCTCGCGTCTCCCGAGACCGCGGACCAGCCGGCGCGGACGAGACTCTCCCTCCGCCACAGGTCCCGGTAGAGGTCGGCCAGGCGCTGCTGCTTGGCCAGGTCCCTCTCGTAGCGGTTGTGGTGGTCGCAGCGCTTAGTTATCTTCACCGGGTCGACGTCGAGCAGCACGGACAGGTCCGGCCGGCGCAGGCCGGACAGGGCGTCCATGATCAGGACGGGGTCGAGCTTGTCGTCCTGGCCGTAGAGGAGGGCCGACTGCCACCACCGCGCGCACGCGACGGACGTCCCCGAGTCGAGCAGCCTGCCCACCCTGGCCGCGGTGACGTACTTGTCGCAGATCTGCAGGCACTCGAACGCGAGCGCGTCGGCCCGCGACCTGAACCCGCTGCCCGGCGATCCCGCGACCAGGCAGAGGTCCCCCGCGAGGTGCCTGCTGATCGCCTCGCCGATCGGGGTGGAGTAGTCGGGCGCCGAGGCCTCCGCGGCGGCGAGCCCGAGCGACCGCATCCGGGCGACCAGGCGCGAGACCTGCCCGCTCTTGCCGCAGCGGTCGACCCCCTCGATCACCACGAAGATGGGACTAGTCATCGTCAGGATCCTCACTGGGCAACTTCGGCTGACCGTTCACCCTCGTCATGCTGGGCGGCCCGGTGACGTCGCCCGACAGGTCATCCTGCGGCTCGCCCTCGTCGTCCGGGAGGTCGCCCGCGCCGGCCGCCGCGTCCGACTCCAGCTGCGCGGCCGCGGCGACCGTCCGCCGCTCGGCCTCCAGCTGCGAGGTGAGCTCGGCGCGGGTAGCCGCCTGCGCGCGGATCATCTTGTCGACCTCCTTCTCGTCGGCGGTCATGCGCTTGTACAGGACCTCCGCCATGGAGGTGTCGACCTCGCGGTCGGCGGCCCTGACCGCCGCCTGCATCCTCACGTACTCGACGGCCCCGCGGGAGAGCTGCACGCTCACCGCCGAGAGCTTCGTGGACCGGGCGGCGTGCTTCCAGACGCGCAGGGGCCACACCTCGCGCAGGGCCAGGTAGAGGCCGGCCATCTCCGGGGTGCTCTCGTGCACGGGTCCCGGCCGCCACACGAGCACCTCCTGCGGAGGAGAGGGCAGCTCGGAGCTCCTGCGGTACCACGCGGTGACCAGGTAGATCCGGCAGAAGTGGCCGCGGGGCGTGTAGCCGGAGCAGAGCGGCTCGCAGAACATGGGCCACGTGCCGATCCCCACCGACCCCAGGGCGCGCTCCACCGCGGCGACCTCGTCCTCGTTCTCGCCCAGCTTGGCGCCCGGCAGGTCGTGGATCTGCGACACGCGAGTGACGTCGTCGCGATCCGGCAGCACGGTGGACTCCTGGGCGGGAGGACCCGCGGTCTGGGTCGGCTTCGAGGCGGGCTCCGGAGCGAGCGCGGGCGGTACCTTGACCAGCGCGAACTCGTACGAGACGGAGACGTCGGGCGACGGAACCGCCCCGCCAGTCGGCTTCTGGAGGCGCGGCAGCAGGACCTTGATCCGGGTAGGGCGCGAGACCTTCGCAGGCAGCGCGGGGGCGTCGCCGGGCAGCTCGCGCCACGCCCAGGCGGCGTTCACGCAGCAGGCCTCGCACAGTCCGAGGTGGGCGCCGGGGCGGCTCGTGGTGAGGACGGTCCGCTCCGTGCGCCCGCAGAAGACGCACGACAGGTCGTCGCGGAACTCGGGCGACCAGGCGTACGACTCCTTCTCCGCGAGGGCAGTCGACTGCTCGGCAGACTTGATCAACGCCCTGCCTCTCTCAACCCTCTCGTTGAAGGCGTCGATCCCTGTTCGCTCGACGGTGCTCAGCACGCTCCCCGATGATCTTGAGAAGTTGCTGAGTGGACCACTCCCCGAAGTTTCACTTGACATCTACCAGCCTCGGCTGTCGTCGTCCCTGCGGCGCCCCCGCCCCCGGTCGGACCGTCCTCGACCTCCCCGGTCGTCGTTGCCTCGGGTCGCAGACCCTCGGGTCGCAGACCCTCGGGTCGCAGACCCTTCCCAGCTCCGCGCGACGGTGCGCGGACCCCCGCGGCCGCCTCCCCGACGGTCGGGCCGCTCGATGGCCTCCCTGGCGGCCAGGGAGCGGCCCTGGATCGACAGCCCGTCCAGCTGGCGCAGGGCGGACTCGGCGTCGGCCTCCGACGCGAAGTAGGCGAACGCGAACCCCCGCGACTGGTGCGTCTCCTTGTCGAGCACGACCTCGGCCCTCTCACAGGAGACGCCGTTGTCTTGCAGGATCTGTTCCAGGTCGGTCGACGACACGGACCAGGGGAGGTTCCCCAGGTAGAGCTTCTTTCCCATGCAGTTTTTCCTCAGAGTTTCAGATTGTCGTGAGACGCCGGGCCGACGTGAGTCGCCCTCACGGCCCGGCGGAGAAGTAGACGGTGCCGTCCTTGTCAGGACTGGATCCTGGCTGGGCGACCTTCAGGACCTCGGCCAGCCTGGCGGCGAGGTCGCGCGGCTCCATCCCGACCTCGGTCGCGACCAGCTGAGCCACGACCGCGCCGAGGCCGTCGAGCGATATCTTGTTCTCGGGCGCGGGGGCCGACCTGCCTCCCGCGGGGGCGGCGGGCCTCCGCCTCGGCACGTGGACGGGGATGAGCTCCTGCGCGGGCCTCCGCCTCAGCACCTGGACGGGGACTAACCTCTGCGCGGGCCGCGACGTCCTCGACTCCCGCTCCCGGATCCACCTCGGCCTCCGCCGCGGCGAGGGAAGCTCGGACTCCTCGAGGACGGCCCGCCCGACCTCCTGCGCCGCCGTCAGATGAGGCTGGAGCAGGAGCTGCCGGGCCAGCCGCCTCGACCGCGACCTCCTCTCCAACCGGCGGCTCACCTCGACGACCTCCCGCCGCCCTGCTTGACCTCGGGCGCGAACGTGACCATGACCTCGATCAACCCGGCGACTCCCGGGAAGCTGGGCGCCTCTCGCTCGTACTCCGCGTCCATGTAGGCGACGTCCGCCGCGGTGTAGCCCTCCTCTGCGACCAGGACCTCGCGCAGGCCGTCGCACACCTCGTTCGGCTCGGCCCTGGCCGGGAGGCGCGCCAGGTACGCGGCCGCGTACAGGCCCCTGCCCGCGCTGGCCCTAGCCGCAGCCCGGACCCCGTCCAGCACGCGCCGCTGCCAGTCTTCGCGGGTCTCGGGCGAGCAGGGCTCGTCGCGACTCGCGCTGACCTCCTCCCGCAGGCAGCGCAGCTCGTCGCGGGTGGTCACGATCTCCTCCTGCTCGTCAGCATCACTCGACCTCCATCTGACTGACGACGCGCACGATCGATTCGAGCACATGGCCAGCATCGCGCATCTCGTCGCCGGTCATGCGTTTTTCCGAGTGCATCCTCTCTTGTAGGACCACTAGCTCCTGCAGCTGATCCGCGTCGATCATAAAATAGCGCATTAGTCCTTCCTCAACCTGAGCAGGAACCTGTGCTCGGCGTACCGGGAGGCCTCCATCAGGCAGAAGCCTCCCAGGCCCGCTACTACCTTGGCGAGCACGCTTCCTCCCGACGGGATCTGGCCGAGCGCCGTCAGGATCAGGATCGCCCCGAACAGCGTCACGACCAGGGCCACCAGGTGGACCCAGAGCACTATGAGGAGGTCTACCAGGGGCATCACTCGTCGTCCTCGTCGGCGTCTCCGTCGTCCGCCTCGCCAAGCGCCTCGCCGGGCGCGGGGCGGCTCCCGTCGCGCTCGGGCCGGAACAGGCCGCGTGGTTCCCTGACGGGGAGGGGAGGCCGGAGCCCGCGCGGGGGCTCCGGACCGCGCAGGACCTCGACGCTCGGGTCGGGAGGCCTCCGGACCCCGGGCTCGGCCGGCCTCGAGGTCGCGACCCCCCGCAGGTGGGTCTTGTAGCGCTTCGTGACGTCCTCCGGCGCGATCCGGTCGGTCCTGCGGCCGGCCAGGAGCGACCGGGCGGGGAACTTGGACGCGTCCGGGACGCGGAACGGTCCCGCCTGGGTCCTGCGCGGCCGAGAGGGCGGATTGGGCTTGGCCATGTCAGTCACCGACCGCGACGGGCGCCAGGTGGCTCTTGCGCACGGCGAACGGCGTCCGCTTGTTGCGCTGGACTACCACCTCGCCGGTGGGGAGGGTGCTGTGCACCACCAGCTCGTCGAGCATGCGCGAGTCGGCGGCCAGCACGGACGCGTAGATCGCCTCGTATTTCGGCCGATACTCGTCGGCTATCCTGACCACGTCGCCCGCCGAGGGGGTCCAGACGTTGTAGTGGCGGGTAGGATAGAAGCCCTTCTCCTCGAGCGCGGCCACGCGGCCGACCAGGTCTCGGGCGTCCGCCTCGATCTTCTCCGTGAGGACCAGGGCGGCCGCCACGTCCGGGTCGTCGGACCTCCACGCCAGCAGCCGCTCGCGGCCCAGCTCCGCGTGTCGGCCGATCTTCTCCACGTTGCGACGGAGCCTCGTCACGGGCGTCGACCTCGCGTACTTCCGCCTGCGCGCGGCTGCCTCTGGCTTGTGATTCTTGGGCATGGATCTCACTCCGCGGGTCTAGGTACTACCACCCGGGCTATGAGGGCCTCGACGTCGGCCGGGGTGGGCTGCTTAGGCGCCCTCTGGTCGCGGACCTTCACGCGCTCGTAGAAGGCGCGCGCCAGGGTCTCCAGGGTCAGGTCCCTGGTGGTCTCGTCGGCCGTGACCACGACGTGGTGGCCGGCCGCCACCAGGTCGGAGAGCTCCAGCATCGAGACGTAGCTCGCTCCCTCGATGTGGTAGAGCTTCTTGTTCCCGTACTTCTTTACGTGGTCTGTTTCTCGCATGACGTGACCTGCTCACTGAATTTGTTGGATAGCCACCAGTTCCACCGGATCCTGCGGTCGTCAACCTGGGCGAGCGTCTCGTCGAGGTCTTCCACCCCTCCTACCAGCACCCCGCCGAACCACAGCTCCGCCGGCCGGCGCAGCACCTTGAGCCGTCTCAGTATTTTTTGCTCGTCCTCGGGGCCAGTGACCCGGATAGACCTCACGTGACCCGCTCCTCGCTTGTCCCTCCACGACAGCTCCGCGTACCCGACAGTCACAGCGCACCTCGGTAACGGGGCCGGTGATCCGGAGGAGTCTCACCGTAGTCGAGCTCCTCGACGACGCAGTCGTCGTTCAGGAACTGCTCCAACGACATGGATTGCACGTCGCGCGCCCACTTGACGGACTCGCAGGTACCGACGACGGTCAGCCGATCTCCCCTCATGTCGCGAGCCTTGAGCCACGGCACGAGCACCTCCTCGAGCCACTCCCCGAAGTCTTTCGGCGCCTGCACGAAGTAGAGGGCGTGGTCCGAGTAGACGTGACCGTTGTCGATTATGTAGGTGATCAGTTTTTCCGGAGCCATGGGCGTGCTGACAAACCCCATGATCAGAGCGCCCGCCTCGACGACCTGCTCGGGAGTCACCTCCTCGAGCCGAGCCGTCACCATGACGAGGCGGCTCCCCGCGGGAGACGACCGGTGCTTTTGTATCGCGTAATCAGGGAGAGCACCGTACGCCTCGAGGTAGATCCCCTTGGGAGAGATCGACCCCAGCCCCCTCCATAAGGTGAGAAGCGGCTTCCGCGCCTCGCGAGCAGGTCTTTGTTTCGCCCTCGCCATGCGCTACCCCTGCGGCCCGCGCCGCCGCTCGATCTCCTCCTGGATGTCGGTGGCGAGCGAGCGCATGCCCTTGATGATCGCCCGCGTGAGGTCGGTGTGGCCGCGGAACTGGTTCACCCGGCCGGCCATCGCGTGCAGCATCTGCACGAACTGCAGCAGCTCGTTCATGATCTGCGCGTCCCCCGCCGGGATCGTGACCTCCGCCTTCACCCCGTGCCGCCCCGCCTGGTACACCTCCGGTACCGACGGCATGCGGCTGACGGCGAGGGGGATGCTGGCGAGGGCCTGGATCGCGCTCGGGTCGATCGGCCTCGCCGCGACCGGACTCGCCGACTCCGGCTGCGGCACCATCGCCGCCGAGCACGCGGGGCAGAGCTTGCTCCCCTCGGGGAGCATCCGGTTGCACTGCGTGCAGGCCAGGTCCGTGCGGAAGCAGCGGCTGCAGCTGGAGCTGCCCTCCGGCGTCAGTATCCTGCAGTTCGGGCAGTAGAGGCTCACGACGGCTTCACCTCCGCGCGTCGCCTCGCGCGAGGCCTCGACACGTGCTCCACGGCGGCGGAGCACGCAGACTGGAACATCCCGGAGACGGCGTCTCCCATCTCCGCGTCCCTGGACCCCACCCTCGAGCTGACGGCGACCGCCGCCGAGCTGTAGTCCGGGTAGGCGATCGCGCACACCAGGAGCAGCGGATCCAGCCCCTCCTGCTTGGCCGCCGCGACGGCCGCCGAGAGGACGTCGGCGCAGATCCTCTTGCTGGCGTCTTTCCTGACCGGATCCATGAGCACCTACCAGGTGACCGTCCCCACCACCGTGCCGTAGAAAGCTCGCTGCGAGGCCGTCCGGTTTCGCACCGTGATGGCCAGGATGTCGGCGGGATTCAGGTCAACGGGGCAGTTGATCGTCCCCTCGCACCGCTCGGAGTAGCTGTCCGTGACGAACGGCCCCTCGAGCTTCTGGACCACCTCGTGGCGGTGGTTAACGACGTCGACCCCCACCACCTCGAACGCGTCGAGCACCTCGCGGGGCAGGGCGAGGCGCTTCGGCCGGAACCTGAGCTGGGGCTGCGCCTTGTACACGTACACCTCGGACCCGGAGGCGACCATCGCGTGACCGAGTCCCACGATCATCCTCTCGTGCTCTCGGTCTGCGCCCGCGCTCCCGGTGAACGAGCCGACGAAGCAGCCCTCGAACACTCGCTCGCCGGCGCGCATGTTCGTGACCGACACCCGGAGGTACGAGTTGTTGTGGGCCACGCCCAGTCCGAGCTGCTCGCGCCGAGACGAGACGGCGAAGAAGCTGGCCGGGAAGCAGGCCGGCGATATGAGCTGAGAGTCCTTGCCGACCTTCAGGTCGGTGATCATGAAAACGTCCGCGACCGCGTCGGGTATCTCCAGACCCAGCAGCTTGAAGGACGGCCCCGTCCGCAGGACGTCGAAGTTACTCGACCCCGATCCGGAGACCGATCCTGGGGAGATCTTGAGTCTGACTAAGTTGTCATCCATGTCTGTCGCTTCTTTCTCAGTTGACAAGGTCAAAGTCCCCGGGGAACGTCTCTCTGGTAGTGGGGGTAGACGTCGGTGGGCTCCTCTATGGGTCCCGCCCACTTGAGGAACCTCAAGCTCGAAATAGAAAAGTTCTCTCCGTCGCTGAACACGAGGTCGGGCCGGGTCTCGCCGTCCTTGAGACATCGGTACGCGTGGACCACGCGGTCTATCTCGTTCCCCGACGGGGTGCTCATGCGCGCCCAGTAGAACCCCTCTCGATCCGGTCGCTCATTGCTGAACGTCATGCTCGCTTCTCCTACAGCATCAGGCGGTCCCAGTCGAGGTCGATCGCCTGGGTGATCGAGGTGCTCGCCCGGAAGGTGGCCAGGGCCGCGTTGTGGGTCTCCGGCGTGACCTTGCCCACGTGGTGGCGCGTGCGCAGCCAGCCGAGCGCGGTCTGGATGCTGTCCTGCAGGCAGTAGCGGGCGGTGCGCTCCTGGCGCCCCGCCGACCCGGACGGGTCGCGCAGGGACTCGGCGTAGAGCACGGAGACCTTGTCGCCCGACATGTCGGTCTTGCCGGGCAGGCCGCATAGGTGGCAGAAGTCGCCCAGCTTGATGAAGCGCGAGGCCCCGTAGTCGCTCATGAAGTCCATCAGGTCGCAGTGTCCCTCGGTGCTGTAGCGGTAGCGGACGTCGCGGGACTCGTAGTACCACCTGCAGGCGATCTTGTGCAAGAGGGATCGCATGACGATCACCGGGAGGTCGAACGTCCGTCCGTTCCACGTGACCAGGTGGACGCCGTCGACCGACATCGCCTCCCCGAAAGCGGCCAGCAGCCGCCGCTCCAGCGCGTCGGCGCGGGCTTGCGACCCGGTCGCGTCCCACAGGCACTCCGTGAAGCACTTGTCGTACTGGTACTTGGGGGTGGATGTGGGATCGAAGCGCACGTCGACGTACGAGATGGACACCACCCTGCACGCGTGCAAGGGAGGGAACGCATCCACCTCCTCGACGCCCGCCAGCGTGCTCCGGAGCACCTCAGCACCGCTGTTCGGTGAGCCTCCCAGGCAGGAGTCCACCGCGAGGTCCGCCGCCCGCGGCCCCCGGGCCAGCCTGTAGGTCGGCGCGGGGGGCGACCACCGGGTCTCGTCGGGGATGGTCTCGATGT
>Ga0326727_10016346_pt1 | contig 15693 bp, 14 predicted proteins | sample MB2enrmetagenome_FD_207643 | JGI IMG/M metagenome (GOLD analysis project Ga0326727, IMG submission 207643) | Lab enriched peat soil microbial communities from McLean, Ithaca, NY, United States - MB29MY | ecosystem: Environmental > Terrestrial > Soil > Wetlands > Peat | place: USA: New York... | reverse complement strand
GCCGCCTGCAATGACGGCGCATCGAGGCGATCTTGGCGCATGAAATCAACGAGGGGGATGTGGCGCGGACCCTCAAACTCGGGCCTAGTCAAATGGTCGACAAGACGCACAACTTGTCGCTCCTAACGTCTCCCTATTCGAAAGTTGCCCGGAAATCCGATTCCGGCGTTGCGACATACTTGCTAAAGTGGAAACAAAAAGGGGGAGATGCACCTTGAACTCGAATCGGAGTAATACGCTAGCCAATTACTAATAAAGTCGACTATGGGAGAAGGCACAATGAGCAACGTAAAAATGGCACTTCGATCGGGCCCCAGTGCTACGTCCGTAAGCGTAGAAATCAGGAATACGTCATCGGAACTTATAATCGTCCACGCACCGAATCCATATAGGTGCGCCTGGATTGTCGGCGACAAGGGCGAGCCGTACACTCGTATTCGCGCCGTCAAGTCTACGCACTTTCCGAAGATCGCGCATATCCGCCCAGGTGAAGCAGTTCTCGCTACGATTGATCTTCTAGAGTACTTCGACGAAGTTCAGGGTGAAGTCCTGGTCCAAGTAATATTCACTCTGATCAATGATTCCGGACAATCGCAGGAACAGGCAGTACAAGGAAAAGCTCTATTAAATATTCCCTCCTTTGAAAAGAAGCTCGAGGAATGGAAGCGACGGCCCAGACGGCGCGGTGGGCCAATGAAACTATTCGATGCAAGCAGTAGTACACAGTTTCAAGCATTGAGTTGATTATAAGACATTTTTCTTAAATCGACTCAACCTGTTCAAATCGATATAGGCCAACTTGAAGGATGACCTTGACGACGAAAAGGCGGCGCGAGCCGTGAAACTCTGGCGCCTAGAGTAGTCAACGAGATGCACAAACAACCAGTTTGACCCGTCCCTACTGAAAGCTAGTTCGGAAGACGGATTTCCGATGTGCTGCATATTTGGTAAACCGAGAAGTGGCGTAGAGCTGTTCTGAAGTAGGACCGCTGCAGTAACTGGCAGCTTACTAATCCAAGCCCGCTATCGGAGGAGTTTCAATGGGCAACGTAGAAATGACACTTCGATCCGGCCCTACTCCAACGGCCGTGAGCATCGAAATCAGGAATACAGGGTTGGGCCTTATAAGCGTCAGCGCGCCGAACCCGTATCGGTGCGCTTGGATTGTCGATGACAAGGGCGAGACGTGCACCGGCATTCGAGCCGTCAAGTCTGCACATTCCCCGAAGATTGCACGTATACGGCCAGGTGAAGCGGGTTTTGCTATGATTGATCTTCTAAAGTACTTCGACGAGGTCAAGGGCGATGTGCTGGTCCGTCTAGTATTCACGCTGACGGAGGAATCGGGACAATCGCATGAGTAGGCTGTGGAGGGCAAAGCTTCACTGTGGATTCCTTCCTTTGACGAAAGATTTGAGGAAATGAAACGAAACCCCAGACGTCATCATGGACCAGCTACCCTCTTCGATGTAAGCGCCAGTACACAGTTTGAACCATTGGCTTGATGATAAGACATTGCTCTTAAATTGAGTCGACCAGTTGAAATCCATATAGGGTAACTTGAAGGATGACCTCGACGAGCAAGCGGAGCTGTGCTGAACTAGGACCGCAGCAGGAATTGGCAGAAGGGTTGGAGTCGATCGCAGGTTGAGGAATGGCTCAAGAAGGAACTGCTCTCTCCGCATCACACCGGAGGCAACGAGTTTCAGGTGATCCCTCGCCAATTAGACGGCGACCCAAGCAAGGTCCCACCCATGAATGGCATTCGCCACACGGGCGGAGCTTATGAGTTGCGGAACCAGTGATGGAAAGGAGGAACTCGTGGACATGCAAGCATTGTTCAAACGACTGGGCGGTATCAAACCGATTGCCAGTGACAAGTTCAACCCAATGACCGAAGCTGAGATTGCAAGCATTGAGAAGGAACGCGGCATCCGTCTCCCGAAATCCTATCGCCAGTTCCTGGCGACTTACGGCGCCTCGACATTTAACGGATGTCCGCCGGACAATCCCTTTATCATATTCCACCCCTTGGAGTCGCTACCGCCTCAATTCGTGGACGGAACGGATTTATTCGATGCCTTCTACGGCGCCCAGCGCGAAGAATATGATAGTTTCAGTCTTCGAGTACAAATGCGTTTCTACGCAAAGTATATGCCGGAGAGCCTTATCCCGATAGGGGATGATGGAGGGGCAGGGCTGATCTGCCTTGGAGTCAAGGGGGCGGAACTGGGAAAGGTGTACTATTGGGAGCGGCAAAATGCGGCTCTAGACGAAGAGGACTACTTGGCGGACTACGGCGAACCTCGACCCGCCGAAGCATTGTTCCAAAACGTTCACTTAATCGCCCAGTCGTTCGAAGATTTCCTCCAACGCCTTGAGATTCAGCCCGACTGACGGGCCGAGCGATGTCAGCGCTCGCTCCAACATTACGCTCAATGGTTGGTGGAGCGAAACGACTGGAAGCGTCTAGACCCGGCGCTTTGCCAAACCCGGGATGGTTGATCTGGAGAGTCCTGTGGTCTTTAGAATTCTAGCGCTATCTCGGCATCGGAGGAAGTGTTTGGGGCATATTTGCGCTGATGCTCCTCCTTGTCGGGGCGGATATTGGTGTGTTTGCTCTCAGCTTCGGTCCGGGGTATGTGGTCACGGTACTACATATAGTGAGAGCCTGTCATACCCCGAGGCCAAACTGGCGTCTGCTGCTGTGGATCACGTCGGCGATAGTACAAGGAGCATGGATGTTCCCGATTCTATTGGAGATAGTACGACATGGCATGGACGGGTCTGCCTTCTACGCTCTCAGTTTCATCTGGTGGGTATATGCGTTTCTGGTTTCTGTCGTTGGTGTAGTCGCTGATAATCAAGAAGCGCACGAAGAGCAGCAGAAGGCCTGATTGAGCCACCACGTTTGGCGGCTTGCATGGAAGAATTGGAAGCCTGAAGCTATCTGTCGCCTTCGCGCGTTCTATGCCCCCGATTCGATCTCCTGATAGCGGCGGCGGAGTTCTCGGTGAAGTAGCTTGTTCGATGCGGTTCTGGGGAGAGAATCAACTGCGACCACGTCGTGGATGTGAAACAGGGGGTTCAAGTGCTGTCGTATCTGGCGCTGGAAGCTGGCTCGGGCGCTCGTTTGCGATTCCGGTTTATCGAAGACCGCATATAGGACGAGCCGGTCCGGTCCTCCACCCGCGGGAGGAATCCCGACGGCTGCTAGGTCGACCACTCCCGCGACCGACTGCAGGCAGCGCTCGATCTCGGCGGAGCCGACCTTGATGCCGCCTAAGTTCATCGCGTTGTCAGCCCGGCCGTCCGATTGGTAACAGTGTCCCGGCAGCACGCGCATTCGGTCACCATGTCTGCGTAGGGTCATGCCCTCGCGAATCGGGCAGGCGGAATAATACACGGCGTCGTTATCGCCGTTCAGCAGGCGCGTTGACATGCCGAGGGCGGGAGCTTTTAAGAAGACCTCACCGATATCTCCCGGCTTGCATGGTTGTTCGTCGTCAGCCAAGACCACAAAATCAATCCCCATGGCTTTGCCGTTGAATTCGGCAGGATTCTGGGCTTGCAGCAGGTTATTGGCCAGGTAGCCGCCGCCTAATTCAGTGCCGCCGCAGTATTCGATTACGGGCTTTACTACGTCCGCGGGTTGATTCAGTTGCATGAGCCAGGAATAATCAACGACACTGGAAGCTTCGCCGGTGGAACTAAAGGCACGAATGTGCGACCAGTCGAGATTTTCAGCGCAGCCGGCCTTGCGCCAGGCTTTCACCATGCTGGGAATGACGCCGAGCATCGATACTTTGGCATCTTGCACAAATCGACAAAAGCCGTGCTCCAACGGCGAGCCTTCGTAAAGGGCGATAATGCCATCGTTCAGCATGGTCGAGAAGATAAGCCACGGGCCCATCATCCAACCGAGACTCGTTGGCCAGCAAACCAGATCACCGGACTGAATATTGTGATGATAGTGGCCGTCACTGGCGGCTTTGATCGGAGTCGTATGGTCCCAGGGGATCGCTTTGGGATCACCGGTTGTCCCGGAAGAAAACAGGATGTTGATCGGGTCCCGGGCGTCGCACTCGACTGAAAACGGCGTGACATCCTCGTTCAAGAAAGCGTTCCAGGCAAGATCGCCGGAGCGCAGCTCGGGCTCCGAGGCGCCATCTCCTGGTAAGACAATGGTGCGGGGCGCGTTCGCTTCGATAAGCTTCGCATACAAAGGCAAATCTTTACCGGCCCGGCGGATGACGCACTGGGTAAAAACCGCTTTCGCATTGCCCAGCCGCAAGCGTTTTGCGACTTCCTCGGGTGCGAAGCTTTCTGAAATTGAAACTACCACGCCGCCCATTTTCAAAATGCCTAGATAGATGGCCACGGCATCAACAGTCATGGCCAGGTAGACGGCAATCGCGTCACCCTTCTTGAAGCCCATGCTGGTCAGGCTATTTGCGACGCGATTGCTGAGTGAATCTAGTTCGGGGATACTCGTTGTCGACAACGTTCCATCCGGCCGGCCTGTGACGACCGCGGGTCGCTGTCGGTCCTTCTTGAAACAGCTATTGACGATATTCATGCGCGCTCCAGGCAGCCAGCGAGCGCGAGAAGGGCCGGCCGATAGGTCGCAAATGTTACGATAGGGTGCCGCGAATTGGATACCTAAGCGCTGGATCGTCTTTTTCCAGAATTCGGCAGGGCAATTGACGGACCAGGCATGAATTGCTTCGAACGTGGAGATGCCGGTTTCCTGCATCAGGGAGAAGAGATTCGTGCTTTCGATAAGCTCCTTGGATGGGAACCAGGTGACTGTACTCATCGGATCACTCGCCAGGGGAGAGCCACGCAAGTCTGATTATCACTTCTGCGGCACAAGTCGTACCAGGCCGAGAGTGGCCCAGGAGCTGGCGGCGCACGTGATTGGCGACAGTAATTTCGAGCTGCCGGGCGAGCCATCCGGCGTCGAGCGTGAGCTCATCGGCCAACTGCCGTCCGGCTTCTGAGTGGCGACCAGGAAATTGATCCCGCGCTTGATTTCCTGGCGGTCCGCGGTGTAGCCGGCGAGTGCCAAAGCATAGAGAGTCTGGCCGGTGGCGAAGGCGTCGCTCTTCGGTTCGGGAACTGTCTGGCTCCAGCCACCGTCGGTGCGTTGTAGTGCGAGCAACTCATCGATCGCCGGTTGCAAAGCTGCGTGCGACTTGGCGGAGCGAACCCCCAATATGACCTTCAGGACCTTCTCTTGATGGAGGCCTGCAACCTTCGCCTTGTCCAACCAGGCACTCGCCTTTGCTAGAGCCTCGCGTTGCGCAGGCGTGCCGGTTCCGATTGGTCCCTCCAGGGCCATGATGATCCAGGCGGCATCGGTGGTTTGCGACTCGTTGATCGGCGGACGCCGGGTCGTGGGAAAGTACTCCCTGGAGCCGTCCGGCAACTGCTTCTTGATGATTTCCTCAGCGATCAGCCTCAGACTTTGCTTCTGAGATTCGCTCAACGCAGGAAACGACTGGGCAGCGACGGCCAGGAAAGGGAGTCCCATGTTCAGCCCTCGTCCCTCCGGCCGGGGATCAGGGCGATCGGCGGGATTGGGAAAAATCCTCGAGGCCAGCAGCTTGTCCTTGCTGCCGAGCAAAGCCTCGGTCGTATCGGCCAGGTACTTCTTGTCGATTGCATACCCTTGTCGTTCTGCCTCGCCCAGTGCCCAAAGCGGCATCGGCACGTGATGACAGGCGGCGCATTTCCGCGTGCTCAGCCACGAGGCACTTTCGGCCTGCAGATAGCTAATGGCACGATCGACGGACTTATGAATCTGCTCCGGCGTTGCGGCAGGGATCGCAGCCGGCGACTCGGCTCGGGCGAGCGATGCCAGACACAGGGCCGGGGGCAAAGCGAGGAACGCGAGGATGCGTGCCATGACTCGATCTCCTGCGTTGAAAAGGCGAGACGCGGCACATGGCGGAGAGCTGAAGTCGATTCTAATCTTCCCGAACGCGGGCAGCGACGGCATTATTTCAGAAAAAAGCGCATAAAACTGTCTGCGAGCGGGCAATGTATCGGTAGAGGTCACAAGCGAGCGGCCAGGGAGGGTGACTGTGGCGACGGCTCCGGTGGATTCGGTGATTCGGCTGCTACGCCGGGTTGCTCGAGCGGGCGAGAAAAGCGGGCAGACGGACGGCGACCTGGTGGAGTCTTTCCTCGAGCGGAAGGACGAAGCGGCGTTCGAAGCCCTGGTGCGCCGTCACGGTCCGATGGTTTTGGGAGTCTGTCGGCGCGTGGTGCGCGACTACCACGACGCCGAAGATGCCTTTCAAGCAACCTTTCTCATTCTCGTTCGCAAGGCGACGACCATCCGGCCGGCAGGGATGGTTGCCAACTGGCTGCACGGCGTTGCCTATCGCACGGCCATGAAAGCAAGAGCCATGACAGCGAAGCGGCGGACGCGGGAGCAGCAGGCGTCGCCAATGCCCGAACGTGAGAGCGCTCCGCACGATTCGTGGTCCGAACTGCGGCCCCTGCTCGATCGCGAATTGAACGGCCTTCCCGAGAGTTACCGGCTGGCAATCCTCCTCTGTGATCTGGAAGGCAAGACGATCAAGGAAGCGTCCCTTCTGCTCGCGCTGCCGCAGGGAACGCTGGCTGGCCGGCTCACACGGGGCCGAAAACTCCTGGCCAAGCGGCTGGCAAGTCGCGGTGTGACGTTGTCGGCTGGTTCGCTGGCGGCCGTTATGTCGCAAAATGTCACCTCGGCCGGCCTGCCAGCCGCGTTGTTAGATTCCACGGTGCACGCCGCTGCTTCGCTGGCGGCGGGGCGGGCGATAGCGGCCGGGTCGGTCCCGGACAGAGTCGCCTTCCTCATGGGAGAGGTGGGGAAAAGCATGATGCTAAGCAAGTTCAAGACTTTCGTGATGACCCTGCTGGTGGCAGCGATCGTATTCGGTAGCGGTCGGATGCTCGCGCAACGCCCGGAGCCGGAAGAAATATCCGCGGTGAAATCAGCCGCCGCACCGCCAGACACTGAAACAACCAAGAAAGCCAAAGCAGAGCCAGTTGCAACCGACCGCGAGCAACTCAAACTGCCGCGTTTTTATCCGACGGCGCTTGTACAGGGGATAGTTGTTCTGAAAGACGGAAAGCTGATTGTGAAGACAAACGAAGCCTCTTCTTACACGCCGGTCACCGAAGTGATCAACGGCAAACGAGTCACGAAATACGTGCAGGGAGCAGAAGTGACGACTTCGGTATATGAGGCGAAGGATTTGAAAGTGACCGTGGTGGGAGGCAAGCGCGTCAGCGAGAAAGAACTCCCTCGACTGCTCCGCAAAGAAATCATTGCGTTGATCACGTATAGTGGGGAAGAGTTCGACCCGCTGCATTTGCGGTTTATCAAAGACGGAACCCTGCTAATCCACCTTTCAAGGCCGGAGCCAGCTCCGGCGACAGCAGTGCCCGCCTGGACATCTCCCGCAGTGCCGACACCGGCGGAGCCGCTGGAGCCTGTTCCGGCGAAACCGAGTTAGCGGAAGCGAGTGGATCGAGAGCGGCCGCTGTGCCTCGGTTTTATCCCTCGACCACGACAGTGGTCTGAGGGATATCGCTACTTCGAGCGAAACGCCAATGGCGTGCTTTCGATGTCGTTAAGATCTAGCTCGAGGCGTACCTGCCGATTGTCCGACTCGGCGCCGACGGTAAAGGCTTGTTGCGCGAACTCCTCGATGGTGGCGACGTTATCTTTGACAGCCACGACTCGCTGGGCAAATCGGAAGGTGTTTGGAAGGTGGAAGATGACGTTACCCTGCAAAGGGTTCGTTTCGGCGTTGGTGGAACGAACAGTAACGCTCACTTTATACCATCCCGGCATGTCTGATAGGGCGTTCACCGTTGCGCCAATTTCCCGATCGCTGACTTGAGGCTTCCCGCCCCACCGTCCCTTCATGGGGTCGGCAGGAGCGGGAGCGCCCATTTGACTCACAGCGCGATAGATAGCGCCTGCAAGATAGAGGCGGGTATATAAGTAACCGAACAAAAAACCGCCAGCTGCGAAATAGACAATGACAGCCGCGGCGAATGGACGGCACTCCGGATGATCAGTCCCTGCCATGAAAGCCGCCATCGACATCAGGTGAGACGGTATTTCCCTCAATTCAAACAAGCCGAGTCCGACGATAATCTTCGTTAACCAATCAGACACTTCCTCCAAGTTCGCGTTTATGCGCTGTCGATAGACCGGAGACGCCACTTTAGCACTCTGCGCGGGCTCGCTATCGGACGCATCGTCCTCGCGTGGGATTCCGAACAAGAAACCGACGATGGCCCCGGAAGCGACGGATGCCAAGCCCCAAGTGAACGCGAGTGTGCGGTTACAGTCCCAGAATAAGCAAAGGGCGACAATGCCTAAGGCCGCAAAAATGCCCAAGGAAGTGTTGATTATCACGACGTCCGCAAAGAAAGATTTCGCAGTCGGAGGCTGCTTGCCCTCGGGCGGGGGAGTCGGAGAAGTCGGATGTGAAGACGTCGTCATAGGCCGGTTCCGTACCAGAATTAGGTAATCGCGACGCTGATTCGCAACGGTGTGATTCTCGCTGGAGTAAGTGACACCGTATCGTCGCTGGCTGAGAACGCCGTGTAGCAACGCATGTGCCTTCTTGGTGGTATCCGGTCATTTTCTCCACAACTCATTGTGATCGTGAGATCTGTGTTTGCTCGGCGAACGCACGCTTGAGGGGTTTTCTAGATCGATCTGTCGGCATTTCCGTCAGATTGCTGGATTTCCAGTCAACGCCGGATCGGCTTCGTGCGCGAGCCATGTTACTGCCGAAGTAGGTGGTTGGATCGAAAAGCGCCCGCCCCGAGAGCACCGGAGCGACATATTTCCGATGAGACCCGTATCTGAAGCCGCCGCCGGGTACCGTGTCCGGATACTGACGAGACTAACGACACCGCTGCGAAATAGCACCATTCTCTCTCGATCACGGTGTCCTAATACAGTACACTCTTCGGCCGACTCTGGAGAACGCAGTCAGCAGCGGCAACAATGGTCGAGACAAGATGAGTTACAAAATGCACGGGGCACGGGTCTTGAGAGTTGCCTTCGTCGCGACTTTGTTCCTCGGAATACACGTGTCCGCAGCACCGATTCCGGATAAGGCCGCTGGAAATGCGAAAGAGAGGGTCATTCAGCTCGTTAAGAGACGAGGGGGCAAGATTATCGAGGGGTTCACGCACGAGGGAGATTATGTTCTGCGGGTTATTCTTGATGACACGTCGACAACTGACAGCGATTTGAAAGAGTTGACCGCACTCGGCCCGATCACAGAGCTCCTGCTCGCGCACACAAAGATAACCGACGCCGGCATGCGCTACGTGCGAAGCATCTCTTCTCTCAAGGTACTAGCACTTTGCGGCACACAAATCTCGGATGAAGGATTGCGCGGGATTCGCGATCTCAAACAACTCACCCAGCTTTCTCTCGTATCCACGCCCGTGACAGATGCCGCAATTCTTGAAATCCGAGAGCATTCCAAACTTTCGATCCTCTCGCTTGATTATACGCGAATAAGTGACGCTGGACTAAAAGACCTTCGGGGAATGAATAGTTTGTCAACACTGACGTTGTGCAGAACCTGTATCGGCGATCCCGGTCTCAGGAATCTGCGAGATCTGCCCGATCTTAGAGACCTCGACCTCTCGAGTACGAAAGTAACCGATGACGGGATCAGCTATCTGTCGAAATTCCCCAAGCTAGAGCAACTGTATCTGCGGAACACGGCCGTGACTGGAGTGGGATTTCGAGCCTTGCAGAACCTCCGTGAACCGCAGTGGTACATATCTGCGAAATGGCGGACAAACAAGAGTATCCCGGATGAGTTCCGAGGCATCTATTCAGTATCACTCTCCGGCCGCCAAGTGACCGATGCGGGTATGAAGGAGATCGGGGGCTTGAGCGGTCTGCACATGTTGCTTCTGGAGAACACCAATATCACCGATACCGGACTCAAAGAACTCGCAAGACCCAAGGCGCTATCCCGGGTGATCATCTACGGAGAGAACGCGATCAGCGGGATCGCGTTGCAAAAGCTACGAATGGCGCGTCTAAACTTGCGGGTAGACTTCGAGCCGCTCCCGGAGCCCAAAGCAACGACTCCCAACCCAGATAAGGCGCAACCATAGGACGGCAATCTCTGAGAGTCGGGTCACGAGTCGGTCGTCTTAGTCGCCAATCTCGATTTCACATCCAAAACGCAATCGTTCTTTCTCATTGACTTTCTCCCCACCCTCTCTTCATCTATCACGATAGCCGCCCGCCGCGAGGTTTCTGCCATGCCTGCCTTCCATCTCGCCACTTTCTCTGCCGATGTCACGCCTCCACTCGGACACCCGCTGTGTGGGGGTTGGATCGAGCCGGTTCGTGGGGTCGATGATCCGTTGCGGGCGCTCGGTGTCGTTTTGCTGGGGGCGGGGGCGCCGGTGGTTTTGTGTGTGGTCGATTGGTGCGGGATTCGGAATGAGGCGCATCGGGCCTGGCGGACCGCTCTGGCGGAGGCGGCTCATACTACGCCGGAGCGGGTCGCTGTGCAGAGCGTGCATCCGCACAATGCCCCATTTGTCGATCTCGAGGCGCAGCGGCTGATCGATGGTGTGCCCGGGGCGCCGCCGCTGATGGACTTGAGTTTCTTCGATCAGGCCGTGCGGCGTTGTGCCGATGCGGTGAGAGCGGCGCTGGCTCACAGCGTGCGAGTCACGGCCGTCGGTACGGGCAAGGCAAAGGTCGAGCAGGTGGCTTCGAATCGCCGCATTGTCGGTAGTGATGGCAAGGTGAAATACACGCGCACCAGTGCGACCAAGGATGCCAAGGTGCGGGCCGAGCCGGAGGGGTTGATCGATCCGTGGCTGCGGACTCTCAGCTTTTGGGATGGCGAGCGATCGCTGGCCGAGCTGCATTATTACGCGACGCATCCGATGAGTTACTACGGTGACGGCCGGGTCAGCGCAGACTTCTGCGGACTCGCTCGGCAGCGGCGGCAGGAAGAGACGAAGGTGTTTCAGGCCTATTTCACCGGCTGTGCCGGCAACGTTACCGCGGGCAAGTACAACGACGGGGCCAAAGAGAACCGCGTTGCGCTGCGCGATCGCATCGCCGCCGCAATGAAGGCCTCCAGCGAAGCGACGACGCGGCGCGAGCTGCGCTCGTTTTCCTGGCGCGTCCAGCCGGTCAAGATGGCAGCGCGGCGCGAGAAATCCTTCGGCGTGGAAGCAAGCCGAGTGGTGCTCGCCGACGCGAAGGCGACCAAGGCCGCACGAGGCAACGCCGCTTTGCAAATGGCGTGGCTCAAGCGGGTCGATCAGCCGATTGATCTGACTTGCCTCGAACTCAGCCTCGCCGACGGCAGGGTCGAAGTGCTGCACCTGCCCGGCGAGCCGTTTATTCAGTACCAGTTGAAGGCGCAGGAACTAGCAGGCGATGCATTCGTGTGCGTGGCGGGCTACGGCGACGGCGGGCCGGGCTACATCCCGGTCGATCGCGCGTTTCTGGAAGGGGGCTACGAGCCAAGCGTGGCGCTGGCAGCGCCCTGCGAGGGTGCGCTGACACAGGCGATGGCAAAAGTACTTAAAGGGTGAGGCGTTCGCAAATGGCCGACAGTTCGTATGCTTTCAGGGACCGCGCGTGTTCTTTTGGTTGAATTGAGGGCCGAGCCATGCAACTTGGTTTCGTCAGCGCCATTCTGTGGGACCTGCCGCTCGAAGAAGTCTTCACCTTTGCACGCGAAGAGGGATTTTCCTGCGTCGAACTGATGTGTTGGCCGGCCGGCGGCGCCGAGCGGCGCTACGCCGGCGTGTCGCATCTCGACGTCGGCGACTTCAACGATTCCAAGGCGACACGCGTTCATGAGCTGGTGCGGACGCACGGCGTCGGTGTCTCCGGTCTGGGCTATTATCCGAACCCGCTCGACCCCGATCCGGCTCATCGGAAGGTCGTCGCGGAGCACTTGAAGAAAGTGATCGATGCGGCGCGCCGCCTGGGTGTCGGCGTGGTGAATACGTTCATCGGCCGCGATCAGACTCTGTCGGCCGACGCTAACTGGCCGCGGGTTCGCGAAGTCTGGCCACCGATCGTGCAACACGCCGAGGTGGCCGGTGTTCGGCTGGCGATCGAAAACTGCCCGATGATCTTCACCAAGGACGAATGGCCGGGCGGCAAGAACCTGCCGACCTCGCCGGACCTGTGGCGGACGTTGTTCGAGATGTTCCCGGGACTGGGTCTCAATTACGACCCGTCGCATCTTATTTGGCAATACATCGACTGCGCACGAGCGATCCGCGAGTTCGGCAAGCGGATCATTCACTTCCACGCCAAAGACACGCGTATCGATCACGACAAGCTTTACCAGGTTGGCATCATGGGCCTCGGCTGGCACACGGCCAAGTTGCCGGGACTGGGGGATGTGGATTGGGCGTCGGTATTCGCGGCGCTGACCGACGTGGGCTACCGCGGCGCGGTGTGCATCGAAGTGGAAGACCGGGCGTACGAAGGATCGCTGGAAGATCGCAAACGGGCGCTGCGGCAGAGTAAGCGATATTTGGAGCAGTTTATGGTGCAGTGAGGGAAGTGCGGGTCTGCAGCGGCGTTCCCTTTCCCCATGAGTCATCGGGCGCATTCCCGCTAACTCCTCTCCCCCGGGGGCGAGGGGAGAAAGAATTGTTTCCCCTCTCTACTCGAGGGGAGAATCGACCGGTTCCCCTCTCCCCGCCGGGCCCCACCGGGGGAGAGGGGGTCAGGGGTGAGGGGGCGGATGTCAGTTGCTTGCCCCAATACAGTGAACCACCTGTCGCATTCCCCCTCACCCCCTCTCTACACCGGTGGGGCGAGGTGAGAAATCTAAAGGCGCCGACAGCTCGCTATGTTCTCGGAATTGATCGAATATGCCCTGACGCCTTGTCCGCGCTATGCGCGGCGGATGGGGTATCTCTACGAGAGCATCGCGATTCGAGCCCGGGCGGCTCGCTGCCGGGCTGCATGGGCGCCCCATCAGGAGCGGACTCGGGCGGTCATTCGCAAAGCAATGGGACGGTGTAAGCAACGGCGCAGGGCAGTCGTGCTCGGTTCGGGTCCGCTGCTCGATGTGCCGCTCGCCGAGCTGGCGGCTGGTTTTGCCGAAGTAATCCTGGTCGACATCGTGCAGCCGTTGGGCTCCCGCTGGCGACGGCGCTTGCCGAACGTGCGTGCAATGACGGCCGACATCACCGGTGTTGCCGAACAAGTCTTCCGCGTTGCCCGGGACGCGAAGGCGGAGCTGCCTCGGGCGGAGCCGGACCTGTTCTGTGACGATCAGGAAGTTGACCTGGTGGCATCCGTCAATCTGCTGTCGCAGCTCCCGTACATGCCGGTCGAATATCTCACGCGTGCCGGGGAGCATGCGAGCGAGAAAATCGAAGCGTTTGCACGCGATGTCGTGACGGCGCACCAAAGCTATCTGAAACGGGCGCCGGGAGTCGCGGCAATGATCGCCGACGTCGAAATGCTGACCGTGGATGCGAAAGGGAACATCATCGCGCGCGAGGACACGATCTACGGAACGCCGGCGCCGCGGGCGGATGAGGAATGGATCTGGAAGCTGGCGCCACGGCCGGAAATACACAGGCTCTACAGTTATCATCGGCGAGTCATCGGGGTGATCGACATGAAGGGGAAGAATTAAGCGATAGTCGATCGTGATTTCCGGTGAACCAATCGCGAGGCGTCTGCGTCTAAACGAATGGATGCGGTGAATATCGGCAAGAGGCAACCGATATCCGCGTCGATCAACGGACGAGGAGAGTTTCATCGTGGCAGCTCTGAGTCAACCTCGTATCTCTCGCACGAGCCGCAGTCCGCGGCGCGTCAATCCGCGTGGCGGCCAACCGCCGCGTCGGTGACACCGTTTTGCTCCTTGCAGTTCAGCGAGGGCCGGGTGTCACCGAACACCCGGCCTTTTTCGTTGGTTTGAGCTGGTACCCGTAAGGTAATCGGCAACCCTCCTGTCTTCCAAACAGGTCATGCGGGTTCAAGTCCCGCCGGGTACTCTGTGCGCGCTAACTAAGGAAGTGGGAAAGCTTGGAGTTTCCGCCGGCGTCGGAAGCCGGAGATCCCGGGTTCAAATCCCGGCTTCCTTACTGTTCGTCTGGGGAGTGTTGTAACGGTAGCGAGCCCGACGTCTCGGATTGGAAATGCACACCCCGGTAGTGAAGAGGAGATCACACGGCTCTGCGAAGGCCGAGTCCCGGGTTCGACTCCCGGCTGGGGTGCTAAATTCGGAAGGGCAAGCCGATCGGTGACGGCAACCGCCTGCTACGCGGTCGAGCGGCAACGCCTTGCAGGTTCAACTCCTGTCCCTTCCGCTTAAACTGAACTCGTATCCTCGGTTGTGCTCGTTCGTCGTCTTCACTTTACGGAAGAAAGGCACGCCATGGGCGAAGGAAATAACATGGTTACCAACGTATTCGATAGCAAGGGTCGTCTTGCGCTGGGCAGCCAGTACGCAGGGCGAACGGCCCTGGTCATCGTGAGAGAAGACGGGAGCATACTTATCGAGCCAGCTGCAGTGATTCCGGAGCAGGAAGTGTGGCTCTATGCGAACCCGGTGGCATTGGAGCGAGTGCGGGAAGGCCTACGCGAAGCTCGCGATCACCAATTCGCCCAGCCAGCGCCCGACCTCAAGGCCGACGACGAAATGTTCAGCACCGAACTCCGGTAACCTATCGAATATATTGGTGCTACGGTCCTGTAGCGGAGCACATCACAATACTTGCAATTACGTCCCCACCCAGTCTGATGGGATAAGAGGGTCATGAAATTGTTAGAGAAGGCGTATATCCTCGGAGAGAAGGATTTGCTCGACACTGCGGACACCGACGCTTTGGAATGGCTCGACTCCGACGAAGCTATCCGCAGCGCTGTGGAAGCTGTATCCGCTCCTGGAAGATCCGCCTGGGTAGCACGCGACGAAAAGTCCGCTGAAAGCTTGCTGAAAGCGGCAGTCGCCAAGTCCATGAAGCGCCGTAGTCGGGCGGACCGTCGGCTAGGTAAACTCGTTTTCCTGGGAAGACCTCGGCAGGGTATATTCAACCCGGCTCTGTCGCTATTCAACCACGTAGCCGTGGCGGAACACTGGCTTTCGCTACCGGAAATGGCGGAGATTATCGGTTCTCGAGATCGGCGGAAATACGTCGTCGGTGGCGCCGTCGACCCGGGAACGGACACCTTGACCGTCGTGCGTGGCGATCTGAGTCTGCTGACGGTTCCGCTTTCCGTCTTCAGACCCTCCGGCACATCGAAACCGAACTTCCGCCGCTTCGATGTCACCGACTTCGGCCAGACGATCCGATTCGGCGAGTATGAGGCGGATGTCGATGCAGTGCTCTATGAAGGCGACCCCGACTACAGAAGACGAGAACGCGCCCGAAGACGCCAATCCGAAAACACGTTCGGAGCGAGTCTTCGCCGTTTGCGACTTCTTCGCAACATGGCCCAAAGCGACTTCCCGCCACTCCCGGCGAGGACAATTGCCCGGATCGAAAACAGCGAAGTTGGACAACCACGAGGCCAAACGCTACGGACGATCTCCAGGCACTTGCATGTGTCGCCGGAGGAGATCGCGTCGTTCTAACGGGGATTAGGCAAGTCCAAATGGCGGATAGAATAGTAATTAAGCTCGGGTTCCA
>Ga0326727_10016344_pt1 | contig 15694 bp, 9 predicted proteins | sample MB2enrmetagenome_FD_207643 | JGI IMG/M metagenome (GOLD analysis project Ga0326727, IMG submission 207643) | Lab enriched peat soil microbial communities from McLean, Ithaca, NY, United States - MB29MY | ecosystem: Environmental > Terrestrial > Soil > Wetlands > Peat | place: USA: New York... | reverse complement strand
GTTTCTCCCTTTCGCATAAAACCATCCCCGGCCTGACCTATCCCCTCGATCCCTTTTTGAGTGACGTCAACGGCGTCATTTCACCTCAGGCTATGGAACGGACGCGCAAGGACATGTACGCGACCCAATGGGGACTTTCAGTCCAGCAGACGCTGCCGGACGGTTTGCTGGGAACGGTTTCTTATGTCGGCAGCAAGGGCACCCACCTGCTGAGCCTCTCCTATGTCAACGTCATCAACCCACTGACGGGCAAGCCTGACATCAATCCTGCATTCGGGCCAATCGCCTGGCGTGGTAACCAGACCAACAGCACGTATGAAGGCCTGGGCGTGAGCTTACAACGCTCTTTCCGCAGAGGTCTGCTGTTTTCGATGAACTACACGTGGTCGCACGAAATTGATGATGGCTCCATGGGCAGCGGGGACGGCGATTCGGTGACCCCGGAAATCGTCGCCTGCCGGGCCTGCGACAACGCCAGCGGCATCTGGGATGTCCGGCATGCGGTAAATTTCAATGCCGTCTATGAGCTTCCTTTCGGGGCCGGCAAAACCTACCTGAGCCGGCCGGGAATTCTGCGGAGCGTTTTCGGCTCCTGGGAAGTGACCTCGATCATGGGCGCGCATACAGGTTTTCCCGTCAATGTCACCGTGGATCGTTCGGCTAGCGCCGTGCCTGACGGCAACACCTACAGCCAGCGCCCCAACGTCATCCTGGGAGTTCCGCTTATTCCTGCGGGCGGGGCTACTCCCTCGGAGTGGATTAATCCCGCGGCCTTTGCCGTGCCCGCGGCCGGCATGTTTGGTGATGCGCCTCGAGATGTTGCCCGAGCCCCAAGCCTGTGGCAAGCGGATGTGGGCCTGAGCAAACGAATTGCCCTGAAAGAACGCTATCAATTCCAATTCCGAGCGGAAGCCTTCAACCTGTTCAATCGGGCGCAGTTCGGAGCCCCCAACGCGGATATTTCGGCGGGACCCGGTGAATTTGGTGTCATCACCCAACCCGTCAACACCACCCCCATTGGGATGGGCACGGCGCGGCAGATCCAGTTCGCGCTTCGACTTGAGTTTTGATTCGTCGCCGCCGGCGTGCCGGCCTGGGGAAGTGCGGGATGGCGGCCGGCGGCTTGTTCCCATTCGCAGAGAAACAGGCCGGGTATTCCAAAGATGTCAACCTCGGCGCAGATACGCCTGCGCGACGTGGAGAACGATGGCCTCCAGCACATTAATGTGTGCCGCCTGGCCGAGCATGAGGACGGCTGCTTGCGCCAGCTCCTCGGGGGCCATCATCGGCTCATGGTTGCGCAGGCCCGGAGTGGAAGGGTCCTCAAAGGGGACGTTGCCTGGGTGCAGGTAACATCATATCCCAAATGGCCTTCCACGAGTCCTGTAGTTTTCCGTGAGGTTCGCGTTCTAAGGTGGCTCGTCATGAAAATTCTGGTTATCGAAGATGAAGTCAAGACCGCCAAGTTCCTGAAGAAGGGACTGGGGGAGGCAGGTTTCGTTGTCGATATCGCCGGCGATGGATTGGATGGGTTGCACCTCGCGCAAGAATTGCAGTTCGATCTCGTCATTCTCGACGTGATGCTCCCAGGGCTGGATGGCTGGCAGGTTCTCTCTCGTTTGCGCCAAGAGGGCCGGCGCGCGCTGGTGCTTATTCTGACCGCTCGCGATGCCGTCCACGAGCGGGTACGAGGGTTCGAACTGGGCGCGGACGACTATCTGGTAAAACCCTTCGCCTTTTCCGAATTGCTGGCGCGCGTGCGGTCGCTGCTGCGCCGTGGGCCTCCACGCGTGCAAGAGACGCTTCGCTTGGCCGACCTTGAAATCGACCTATTGCGCCAGCGCGCCAGGCGCGCCGGCCAGCGTTTGGATCTGACTTCCAAAGAGTTCCAGCTTTTGTCCTTGCTGGCGCGGCGCGCCGGCGAGGTGCAATCGCGAACCATGATCGCGGAAGCGGTCTGGGACATGAACTTCGACAGCGACACCAATGTGGTGGACGTCAGTGTGCGCAGGCTGCGCAGCAAGGTGGACGACCCTTTCCCGCTCAAATTGATCCGCACCGTTCGGGGCGCCGGCTATGTCCTGGAATCCAACTAGTAGCCTCGCGCCGGTCTTGCGCATGTGGGGAACTCTGGCCTTCCGGTTGACGGCGGGCTACGCGCTGGCAGGCGTGTTTCTGGTGTTCCTCGCCACCGCCAGTCTCTATCTGGTGCTGGTGAGAGAACTAGAGAAAAGCACCGCCTTGTTCCTCGCGGACAAGGTGCACGTGCTGCAAACCATGTTGCGGGAGAGACCCGACGACCAGGACGCCCTGCGGGAGGAAATTGAGCTGGAATCGGCCGCGCGGCGATACGAGCAATTCTACATTCGCCTGCTGGATGAACGAAACACACCCCTGTTGATGACGCCAGGAATGGCGGATCGATTGGACCTGGCGCAATTAGCTCGTCAAACCTACGGCCGCCCTGGTCGCACCCTGCGGATGGAGGGCCGCAAGGGCCGGGTCTTTCGCGTGACCAGCGCCTCAGCGCCGGTCGGTTCCCCGGCAACTCAAACGGACACCCTTCAGATTGCGGTTGATGTCTCGCAAAAAGAGGAGTCGCTGGCACGCTATCGGTTTTGGTTCTGGGTGGTTCTGCTGGCGACCTCCGCCATTTTTCCCTTGGTCGGGTACCAGATTGCACGGCAGGGCATTCGTCCGGTGCAGGAAATCGCCACGACCGCGCGCCACATCACTTCGACGAACCTGCGCGAACGCATTCTTGCGGAAGGATATCCCTCTGAACTGGCGTCCCTTGCCGACACCTTCAACAAAATGCTCGACCGCCTGGAAGAATCCTTCGAGCGGATTTCCAGATTCTCCGCTGATATCGCGCACGACCTGCGCACGCCGGTGAATAACATCCGCGGCGAAGCCGAAGTGGCATTGGTCCGCGCACGCACCGTCGACGAATACCGTGATGTGCTCGGGTCCTGCCTGGAAGAAACTGTGCGCCTGTCGGACCTCATCAGCGATCTCTTGTTCTTGGCCCGAGCCGAGAACCCGCTGACCCACCTACATCGCGAGCGCGTCAATGTCGCCGAATTGCTGGATGGGGTGCGTGACTACTACGAAGCTTCTGCTGAAGATGGCGGTATCTCGCTCACCACTGCGGCCGGAGCCGAACCTGTCATTGCTGAACTGGACCGCGCTCTCGTGCAAAGGGCGGTGGGCAATCTGGTGTCGAACGCGGTCGCACATACGCCATGCGGCGGATCGATCGTGCTGGCAACGACCACGGGAACCGGCGCTGAAGCGTCCACGGTCCGAATCGAAGTCTCCGATACCGGCGAAGGCATTCCGCCGGTAGCGCTGCCCAAGGTCTTTGACCGTTTCTTCCGAGTGGATACGTCGCGCTCCCAGGCATCCGGCGGCGCCGGGTTGGGGCTGGCGATCGTTCAGAGCATCATGCTGCTTCACGGCGGCAATGTAGAGATCGCCAGTCAGGTGGGGCAGGGCACCCGCGTCACGCTCCGCATTCCGGTCTCGGGTTCAAGATGACAAAAATGTAATCTCCGCGTCATGTTGGCGTTTGCGCTCCTTTGCAAGAATTAAAACGCTGGCGTAGTCCCCAGGGCGCGCCAAGCCTCTGTCACAAATCCAAGGAGGAGAACCGTATATGTCCCGAAAATCCTTTCGAGATAGTTTTCGGATCAACCGTCTGGGTACGCTCGTCGGCTTGCTGACGACGGTGCTGAGCTTCGCGGCACTCGCCGCTGCTCAGTCCCAGCCGTACCCCACCTACACACCCGGCGAGAACACGAACGCGACAACCGGCCCGACCTACTCGGCGCCCTTGTCCAACCCGTGGGTCGTCAGTGATGGCGCGATCATCACGCCCGCCGGCACCCAGGTCTATCTCGGCATCACGACCCGCGCCAAGGCCATCGCGCTGAACCCTAATACCAGCACGCACACCGCCGCCGTCCTTCAAATGGGTGCCCCACAGGCCGTCACGATCTTCAACACCCAGACCGGCGCTATCCTGCAGACCTACAAGTACGGCAGCAATAAGAACGGCAGCACCACCGGCATCACCTATACGTCGGACGGCCTGCACCTGCTATTCAGCCAGGACCAGGACAGCATCTACAATAGCTACGTTTCCATCGTCAACGTCAGTCCGACCACGGGCTTGATCACGGGGAACGTCGCCCAGGTTAATGTTCCGCTGGACGCCACCAACATCAGCGTCTCCGGAATCCCGGTGCCGGTGCCGCAGCTGAACACCGTCACTTGTACGCAGACCGTCACCATGCCGGTGACCCGCGTTACGCTGCCCGCCCCTGTGGGGACCACGGGCAGCCTTGCGATCCCCTGCGGCATTCCCGACTCATTTGTGTCTAATTTCGAATACAACGCTCCTAGCTACACAGTCAACACTTCCTATCCCACTGGCATCGCGATCTCGCCAGGAAACAAGACTGCCTACGTCGTGCTGAACTTCAACAACGAGCTGGCCAAGATCGACCTGACCCAGGCGACGCCGGTCGAAGGCCCGACGGTCCGCGTCGGGAACGTCCCGCACAGCGTCGTGATCTCGCCGGATGGCAAGACCGCCTACGTCTCCAACGAGGCCGGCCGGATTGCCACCGAGCGCGACTTCCAGCTCTACTCCAACGGCACCCCGGTCGTCGCCGTCAATCCGACTGGCGCCACGGCCACCGGCACCGTTTCCGTGGTCGATCTGGCCTCATTTACGGTCACCGGCAGCATCTCAACCGGTCTGCACCCGACCGGTATGGCGTTCTACGGAAAGTACCTGTTGGTCGCCAATGCCTATAGCGACAGCATCTCGGTGATCGACACGGCCACCAACACGGTGGCGTGGACGATCGACCTGGGGCTGCCGATCGCAGTGCCCGGCATTCCCGGGCCGGTCTATGGCATCGGGCCGAACTCGATCGCCGTCGATGCCGTGAATAAACGCGCCTACGTCGCGCTGTACAACGCCAACGCGATCGCCGTAGTCGACCTCAAAGAGAACGCGTTGATTCCCGTCATGGGCATGATCCCGGTCGGCTATGCGCCGAGTTCGGTTGTGCTGGACACGGCGGACAATGCGCTGCTGGTTGCCAACGATAAGGGCATCGGCACCACGGGCTTCGGCGTGGCACCCCCTCCGACGAATACGGCAGAAAATTCGTACGCCAAGTATTACGGCGTATACGACTTTAACACCCACGAGGACCTTGGCACCGTCAGCATCGTCCCCATTCCGAACATCACAACCTTGTTGGCGATGACGATTCAGGTTTTCCAGAACAACCACTGGGATCTGTGGGAAAATATCTTGAGTGCCTCCGGCGGCAACCGGTTTGCCAAGCCGGTCGCCATCCCGGAGAAGATCGGCGATCCGTCGCTGATCAAGCACGTTTTCGTGATCATCCGTGAAAACCGCACCTACGATCAGGTCCTGGGCGACGTGCTCGGCGGCAACGGCGACGCCTCCCTGGCAGTCTTCGGCGACAGCTCGAGCTACGTCACCGACTACCCCGTCGTAACGCCCAACGCGCACGCGCTGGTGCAGCGCTTCCCGCTTCTGGACAACTTCTACGACCCGAGCCGCCAGTCGGCCGACGGTCACAACTGGATCCTCCAGGCCATGGCGCCCTACTCCGACGACGTCCAGTCGCCGGACTGGCTCCGCGACTATCCCTCCAACGGCGGCGATGCGCTTGCTTATCAGAAGGAGGGCCACCTGTTCGATGTGGCGGCCGCTGCCGGCCTCAGCATGAAGAACTACGGCGAGTATGTCGAGGAGAATACCTTCAACCCGCCGGGTTGCACCCCGTCGATCATTACGAGTAGTTGCGAGCCGACCTGGACCCAGTTCTACAACGACACATTGTTATACGAGAATGGCAAGGAGTCGCAGCTCCAGTACTACAACACGATCGGCTCGTACTCCCCGCTCCCGAACCTAATGAAGTACACGGTCCAGAACTACCCGCAATTCGATCTGGGCATCCCCGACCAGTACCGGTTCGATATCTGGCAGCAGGACTTCAACAAGGACGTGGCGGCCGGTACGGTTCCCCAGTTGGAATTCATGTGGATCAGCTCCGACCACACCGGCGGCCCGCCGAACGCGACAGCCATGCAGGCCGATAACGACCTGGCCCTTGGCCGCTTTGTCGACGCCATCAGTCACAGCCCCATTTGGTCCTCTTCGGCGATCTTCGTCGAGGAAGACGACGCGCAGAACGGCGTCGACCACGTCGACGGTCACCGCAGCCCGGGCTATGTCATCAGCCCCTACGTCATTCAGAAGGTGAACCAGGATGCCACCGGGGCCGGGGTAACCGAAGAGAGCACCTTCTACACTCAGGTCAACATGACGCGCACGATCGAGCAGATCCTCGGTCTGAAGCCTATGAATCAGAACGACTTAGTTGCCTCGCCGATGAGGACGCTCTTCGTCGACCATCCTCCCGCGGTGAACTTCCTGCCGTGGTCGCACGTGGTAAACGGGGTCCCGCTGTGTTTAGACGTTCCGGGGTATAACCCCCCGGCGCAAATCAGCCTCACCCCCGGCTGCCCTGCGCTTACGGCTCTGCAGGTTAGCCCTGCGGTTAAGCATCTGAAGGCTAGCCCTGCGGTCATGGCTCTGCAGGCTGGCTGGCTCCAGAAGAAGGCAGAGATCTTCGCCGGCAAATATCACATGCCTGACTCCGAAGACCCGGACACGGTCAGCCACTACGACTGGTACGAGGCCACCGGGTTTAAGGTCCCCTTCCCCGGCGAGAAGACCGTTCGCCCCGCGAGCGACTTCAACCGCCCGGCGCCCACCAAGAAGGCTGACTTGGACGATTAAAACACGTTCCGATTGAAACTGCCCTCTCCCCGATCACCGGGGAGAGGGCTTTCTGTTCACGCCTCAAACGTAAAGTCCGCACCAACCTGAACCCGCCCCGCCACCGGCGTGACCGTTACAGCCCCGGGTTCGTCCCGCGACAACGCAAAGAACACATCGCCTGTCGATTTTCCTTAATCAGTAGAAATTGGTGAAAAAAGTCAATCCAAGTCCCGAGATGGAAGAAGAACGGCGGAATTGCTTCGTCGCCATCACGCGCACGAAGGAGTGTTTAGTACTGAGCCGGGGAAAAAAAGCTACAGGGGATGGCAGAAAGAACCATCAGGGTTTCTGGTAGAGATGGGACCAGCGGGTCCTACCAAAAAATAGTCCTACCAAAAAATGAGTAGCTGGCTGGGACGACAGACCAGATTAGTCCCCATAAGTCTTAGTGCTGTATCGGAAGCGCGCCGAGTTCAAGTCGCCAAGTGTTTACCTTAACTGGCGAGAACAGCCCAACCCACCACTTAAGCCGGATTGGGAACGATAAACGCCCGTCCCGCCAGCAATCATGCAGAGTCCCCAGATACGGGGTTGTGGGAACATAACTCCTCCGTTGCAGGTCGATCATCATAGGGACAAGCAGTCTGGGTCCGTATAATGGCCTAGCATTGTTAACATTGATACTTGACAAAGCTAAGCCTCCTATACTAGCCTGCAATTGTGAATGTCCCGACCTTGCGAGGAAGGGCCCTTCCTCGACCATCCCATAACATCAAGGAGCAACTATGTCTTTACGAAAATCGCCGGAACTTACACCGGAACTCGCCGATGCCGCCCGCCGCAACGCCCAGCATGCCACCGGACCGCGCAGCGAGGCAGGAAAGGGGAAAGTGAAGATGAATGCCCTCAAACACGGATTTTACTCCGCCGCCGAGAATCACCAGCTCACCATGCTGGCCCTGGGCGAAGACCCGCAGGAGTACAAAGCGCTCATCCAGCAAATGATGACCACCTACGGTCCGGGAGACGACCTGTGGACGAAGCAGATCGAAGACTTGTCCAAGCTCTACTGGCGGCGCTCGAGGCTGGAGCGCATGCAAGCCGGGGTAATGCGCCGCGCCTTGCTCGGGGTCGAGGAGTGGCAGCACCGCCGGGCGCTCGAGATGGCCAACGCCACCTTCGATGCCTCACAGCCGGAAATGCTCGGTACCACCGTGCCGGAATCGACCGACCTGGGCGTGCGGCTGAGAAGGACTCTCTCCACCCTGGGAGTTATTCGAGCTCTGGTAGCGCAGACCTCCGCCTCTGAGGTCTGTCCCCATGGGCCTTCGGCCCGCGAAAGCTCATGAAAAACGTGTCGGGTTATGATAGCCGCGGTCGAGAGCGGTGAGATCGTAGTCGCAGTGGAGCCGTTGAGGCCGCAGGTCTGTCTGATCCGGAGCGTGCGTGTTGAGCGAATAATTGGGCGTTGCTGTCTCCCTCAGGGGGAGCGGCGATAGCCCGCGACCCTGCATAAGGTAACTTCGGGCACGCTCTCCGCTCCCGCCCAAAGGAGCGTGTGATGCCTTATAGGATAGCAGGAATTGACGTTCATAAGAGAATGTTGACGGTAGGGGTTTGCGATGTGGAAGTAAGGGGTGAATATGAGTTTGAGCGGCGACAGTATGGCAGTACCCCCTCGCACCTGCGCTCACTGGCCGCTTGGCTGGTGGAGCGGCAGGTAGAGGAAGTGGTGATGGAGTCCACCGCGCAGTATTGGAAACCGGTTTGGGCAACCCTGGAACGATACTGGAAGCCCTTCCAGCAAGGACGGGAAGGGGCTCGTCCGATGTCGGGAATGCTGCACCTGGCGCAGGCGCAGTCGAACCGCGGGCCGCGGGGGCGCAAGAACGATTTCGCTGACCCCGAACGTCTGGTGAAACGACTGGTGGCAGGTGAACTGATCCTGAGCTTCGTGCCGAGTGTCGAGCAGCGTCTGTGGCGCACGGTCATGCGCACCCAGCACCAGTTGAGGTGCAACCAAGTGCAGTTACAGAACCGGTTGGAGGCTTTGCTGGAAGAGGCGCATCTGAAGTTGTCCAGCCTGGTTTCCGACCTGCTGGGCCTCAGTGGACGGCGTATGTTAACGGCCATCGCGGAAGGGGAAACGGACCCGGCAGCGGTGGCGGCACGAGCGGATTATCGCCTGCGCGCCACGCCGGAGGAGTTATGCGATGCGCTCGGTGCCTGTGGCGAGCTCCATCCCGTCTACCGCCGGTTGTTGCAGAGGGCGCTGGAGGAGTGGCAACGCACCGAGGCACAAATTACTCAGCTCAGCCAAGAGATGGCCACCCTGCTGGCTGCCCACCAGGAGCAAGTCCAACGGTTGGCAGAGGTACCCGGCCTGGGGGTGAATTCAGGACAGCAGATCCTGGCGGAGGTGGGCGCCTCGGCAGCGACCTTCCCTTCTGCTAAGGCTCTCTCCTCCTGGGTGGGCGTATGCCCAGGCGAGGAGGAGAGCGCGGGGGTGAATCACAATCGCCGGTCCCCCAAGGGGAACCGCCACCTGCGGCGCATCCTGAATCAGGCGGCCCATGCCGCAGTCAAACTCCAAGGCAGCGTCTTTGCGGTCCTCTACCGCCGCTATGTGGTGCGCTTCGGGCACAACCCAACCATCGCGGTGATCGCCCACCGGCTTTGTCGCTTGATCTGGAAGATTCTGCACCAGGGAGTTCGCTATGAGGAACGCGGCCCAGCGGTCAGCCAGAAGTCAAAGCAAAGGCGTACCGCCAGAATGATCCGGCAACTCCGCAGCCTCGGCTATCGCGTCGAACTCCTTAATGCTCCGGTGGGCGTTCCAGCGTAGGGGAGGTTTTTCGACCCTGCGGCTTTTCGGAGAGCATTGCACGCCGTGACGACAGCGGGTAAATAATCGCCATCTCCTGCCTGCGCCTCGACCGGGTGCGCCTGGCCGCCGATGAGAACACGCACATCTGAGAACCGAAAGAGGCGCAGGGTCGAAAAACCACTGTCCAAAAATCAGCGTGCGCTGAAAACAAAGGGGATAGCGCGAACTGGGCTCGGCATGTCATTATGACCATTTTTCATAAGCTTTCGCGGGCCGAAGGCCCATGGGGACAGACCTGCAAAACAGGTCTGCGCCACCCGTGGCTGGGCCCCGGGCGGCTCAGCAAGGTGCCGATGTCTCCTGCTCTTCAAGTGTGTGCATGGGCATTTGGGCGCCGACCGGGCCTTCTCTCGAAACCATCAGACGGGGCAAATAGTCCCTTTCAAGAACCTCTAAGTCGATCTGCAGCCCAAGTTTGGTAACGGTTCACTCTGGATATGGAAAGTCAATTTCAGGGTAAGATGAGCTCCACACAACCAATCGGAGGAGGCCGTCGTCATAAGTTTGAACGTAATTTAAGCGTTCCCAACGGGCCTGCACCGTGGTCAGGCCCTTTCCCGTTCATCTTGAGAGGACCGCGCCGTACAAGGCTTACTAAGCGGCGCTATGCCGGTTCCGGGATGCGACCTTAGCGCAAGAAAGGAGCAGCGAGATGTTGCGGTCAAATTGGACCGAGACGCTCCGGCAGGACTTCCGGTACGGGCTCCGGATGTTGGCGAGGAATCCCGGCTTCACGGCGATGGCAGTGCTTACGCTCGCTTTGGGTATTGGCGCTACCACGGCCATCTTTACAGTCGTTAATGCGGTGCTGCTTCGTCCCCTGCCTTACCCACACCCTGAGGAACTGGTTTACGTGCAGGAGATTTTAGTAAAATACGGCGCCGAGCCCTTTACGGGCGTCAACGAGTTTACCGCCTGGAGGGATCAAAGCCGCACTCTCAGCCCGGTCGCTGCCTACACGGATTGCTGGTTCAACCTCACAGGAGGAGGGGAGCCCGAGCGAATAACTGCCGGCTTGGCGACCTCCGCTTTTTTCTCCCTCTTGCGTGTTCGCCCCTTAACCGGGCGACTGTTTCTGCCCGAGGAAGATCGTCCTGGGGCACCTCCAGTAGTGATTCTAAGTGAAGCGTTGTGGAAGCGCCGTTATGGAGGCGATCCGTCTGTGGTCGGCAGGGGCCTCACCTTGGATGGCAAGGATTATACGGTGGTGGGGGTGCTTCCTCGCACCTTCGTTATTCCCGCCGGGTCCAAGTTTGACTATACCCTTTGGGTGCCGTTGATTGCGAACGAGACGGGGGCGGGGCCGATGGGCGTTATTCGAGTCATCGGTCGGCTCAAACCCGGAACGAGCCTGGAAACCGCGCGGTCGGAGCTAAACACAATCTTGCGATCCACCCGGGCAGGAGGGCCAGAGGGTTGGGTGAAGAGCGTGACGCTCTCAACCTGGCAAGAACAGATTACGGAGAAATCCCGGCTTTCCTTGTTGCTTTTCCTGGGAGCAGTGGGCTTTCTGCTCCTCATCGCATGCGTCAACGTCGCCAATCTGTTGCTCTCCCGCGGCGCCACGCGACAAAAAGAGATGGCCGTACGGCTGGCGGTAGGCGCGGGGAGGAGAAGAATCATCCGGCAGCTTATCACGGAGAGCGGGTTGCTGGCTTTGTTGGGCGGGATACTCGGCTTGGTGATGGCGCGCTCCGCGAAGGACCTGCTGGTAACCTTTATTTCTTCCAACCTCCCGGCGCTGGAACCCATCGGTCTTGACTATCGGGTCATGGGCTTTTGCCTGGCCCTGGCCGTGGTCACCGGGTTGGCCTTCGGCTTGGTTCCTGCTCTTCAGGCCTCCAGGATTCCGTTGAATGAAGTGCTGAAAGAAGCGGGCGCCAGCGCTTCCGAACCTCGATCCGGCATGCTTTTCCGCGACCTGCTCCTTATCTCTGAGACTGCCCTGGCCGTGATGCTTCTGGTCGGGGGCGGCTTGCTTTTCCGAAGCTTCCTGCGGGTGCGCGGGATCGACTTGGGATTCAGATCACAGAACATCCTGAGCGTGACGATAGACCTGACGCCCTCCGAATATGCCACGCCCAATGTCCAAGCAGCGTTCTTCCAACAACTGATGGAAAGGATTAAGGGCCTCGAAGGTGTCCGAGCGGTGGCGGGCAGCAGCTGTCCTCCCTTGGGAAATCGCGAGACTTCGGTGACGACGGGCCTGAAAGTCGAAGGGCAGGGCGTAGGCATCGATGACGCCAGAACCACCGCGGTCAGTCCGGATTATTTCTGCGCCCTGGGCATTCCACTTACACAAGGGCGCTATTTTACGGAGGCTGACCGCGAAACCTCACCGAGCGTCGCGATGGTCGATGAATCCTTCGCGCGCCGTTATTGCCCCGGCGGGAAATGCCTGGGTGGAAGGTTGGGGAGTTGGGTTCGCAGGGGGGACCGGCTGACCATCGTGGGGGTCGTGGCCAATGCTCGGGACTCGGCCGAGGCAGAGCCACACCCGAAGATCTACCTTCCTTTCTCGCAGGCAAGCGAACCTTACATGACCGTGCTCGTACGCACCGCAGGAAACCCCAAGTTGTGGGCTTCGGCTGTGCGCAGCCAGGTTGCGAGCGTCGACAAAGATCAACCCCCGCACAACCTGATGACCTTGGAAGACCTGCGGACGCAATCCCTGACGCCGCGCCGGGTCAGCATGCTTCTGGTCGGCGCATTCGCTGCGCTGGGTCTGATCCTTGCATCGGTCGGCATCTATGGCGTGGTGTCCTACTCCGTGAGTCAGCGTACGCGTGAGATAGGCATCCGCATGGCTTTGGGCGCCGAACATGCCGATGTGCTGAGGACCGTTGTGGGGCAAAGACTTCGCTCGGTGTTGATCGGAACAGGAATTGGCGTGGCAGCTTCGCTGGCCATGACTCGGTTGGTGCGGACCATGCTGTTCGGTGTCGAGCCCACTGACCCGGCGACGTTCGTTGCCGTCTCGCTGGTTCTTCTTCTTGTAGCGTGGCTCGCCTGCTACATTCCCGCCCGCCGGGCGACCAAGGTCGACCCCATGGTGGCGCTGAGATACGAATGACAGGTGGGATCGTTGGACAGCCGCGCCAGCCTGGTTCAGCGAGCTTAGAGGGAGCAATCAGATTATTCGTTGAGCGCTTCCAGAAAGGCTTCGACGGTAGTTCCTGCCCGGGCTATCAGAGTTCGCAGCGTGCCTCGCGCTACTTGGGTATGGTTGGGGCGGCTAGGGTGGCGATGTGTCCGCGCTTGGTCAGAATTATGTGGCTGCCGCGCTGACGAGCCACTTCCCAGCCCAATTTGCTAAACGCCCGGACAACCTCGCGAGGTCGCAAAATTGGAACTGGAGGCATTATACTGAAACTTCCACTTCGCGGGTGGAGACGATTAGAGGCAATCCGCGCTCGGCGCGAACTTCCAGGCATTCTCTGATCGCCTGTTCAATGTTTGTCTCAGCCTCTTCCTCAGTCTTCCCTTGACTGACGCAGCCGGGGATGGACGGACACTCGGCGATGAAAGCCCCGTCCTCGTCCTGAAACATCGTCACGATGAACTTCATGCCACTGCCTCCCGTCCTGAATATCTCATACCTCGACGTGGGAATCAACCTAGCTGGAGTGCCGGCTGTGATCTCCAGGAGGTCTCATGCAAAGACGTGATCTTCTTAGAATGCTTCCTCTCTCGATAGTAGGGGCGGCGGAACTTCCCAGAAAGGGCCAGGCAGGGTGGGAGGACGCCCGAGGTACGGCGGCCATGCCTCTGGTTGCCGAGGTCAAGCAATACAACGGAACCCCCACGCTCTTCCTGGACGGTGAGCCGGCGTTTGGCGCAATGTGCTGGGTGGACCCTCCTTCGACGGAAGATTGGCGGGATGCGGAGGGTGCGGCGGCGGTGGCGAAAGCGGGCATCCACATCTATTCGTTCGACGCTGGAAAAGGTTATGAGTGGGTCGAGCCCAAGGCAGGGCGCTCGGACGGATTCGATTTTTCCACCGTCGAAAGCCGCTACGGGCGCATCGTCGCGGTCGACCCTCGAGCTCGATTTCACCTGCGCTTGAATTTCGAGGTACAGCCGGGTGACTGGTGGATGAAGGCTTATCCGGGCGAATGTGAGATTACCTCGGAGGGAAAACCATTCGGCCAGTCTTTTGCCTCTGAAGTGTGGCGCCGGCAAGTCAAGGATTTCCTGCAAGCCTTCGCCACTTACCTCAATCGCACCGGACTCATGGATCGAGTCACCGCTTTCCAGACGGGAGCGGGACACACCGGGGAATGGGTGAAGGGCGAAACCTCGATGGCGGCGCTGTGTGGGGATTATAGCGAACCGATGCGCCGCCACTTTCGTTCCTGGCTGCGGCGGCAATATGGCGGCGATCTCGAGGCGTTCCGAGCCGCCTGGAATGACTCGCGAATCACCTTTGAGACGGCAGATGTTCCCTCGGCTCAACAACAACTTCAAAGCAGTCTCTACACTTTCCGAGATCCCGCGCGCGAACGAAACGTGATCGATTACTACCGTTGCTATGCGGAGCTGAGCGCCGACCTGCTGATCGATTTCTGTCGGACTGTAAAAGAGGCTACGGGCGGGAAGAAACTGGCCGGAGCTTTCTATGGTTATCTCATGGAGCTTGCTTGGAACGGCGGGTTCTTCAGGGAAAGGCCGGAGAGCAATTACTCGACCTATCAGCGCAGCGGCCATCTGGGTTTAAGGAGAGTTTTGGAATCACCTTACGTTGACTTTCTGGTATGCCCCTACAGCTACGGCTTTCGCGGCATCGGGGGAGACGCGCCGCCCATGCAGCCCATGGAGTCAGCCCGGGTGCACGGGAAACTGTGCATCCTTGAAGACGACACGCGCACTCACATCAGCGCCGATCCCAATTACGGTCACCTCAACTCCCTTTCAGAAAGCGTTACGATCCTGCGACGGAACTTTGCCCGCGTGGTCACGCATGGCCAGGGCATGTGGTGGTTGTTTGAGTCGATCAACCCCAGTCGAGAAGCGTCGTTTGGGCCTTTACTCGAGAGCTTTCGCGCGCTGGGAGACTTTCTCCTGCAAACCGACCGTACCTCGTGTGCGGAAATCGCGCTGCTCGTGGACGATCTGAGCTTCTTCTACGAGGCGGACCGGAACGATCTGGACGTGCCGCTGATTTTCGAGCAACGGCTCTGGGGCCTGCCGCGCATCGGCGCGCCTTTCGATGCCGTCCTCTTGCAGGATTTCATTGACGGCCGCTTGAAGCCCTACAAACTCTACATATTCCTCAACGCCTTTCAACTGGACAATACTCGGCGCGAAGCTTTGAAACGGGAACTACGCAAGAATGGCCGCGTGGCCGTGTGGATCTACGCGCCCGGTTATCTCGATCAAGCGCCCTCGCTGGAGGCGATGCAGGAGCTAACGGGCTTCAAGTTCGGCGCGGGTGAGGCGCCCTGGGGACCTCTCCTTCACATCTTGGACTTCGCTCACCCTATTACTGCCGGCCTGCCGCAGGACCTTTTCTGGGGCACGAACAGCAAGTTGGGTCCGGTCTTTTACCTGCAAGATCCTGAGGCTCGGGTGCTGGGGCAAGTGGTTTTCTCACAAGGAAACTGCAAACCCGGGATGGGAGTGAAAGCCTTCCCCGAATGGACATCGATCTACGTTGCTGCTCCCAACCTGCCTGCGCCGGTGCTGCGAGGCATGGCGCGTTTTTCAGGAGTCCACTTGTACAATGACGAGGGCGACGTCCTGTATGCGACTCGAGACCTGCTGGCCGTCCACACCGTTTCCGGCGGCGATCGAACCTTCCGCCTTCCTCGAGCCGTGGAGGAGGTCTACGACCTGTTTGACCACAAAACGATCGCGCGGAATTCCAGCCAGTTTGAGGTGAGATTACTCCCGGCCTCGACGGCGCTCTATTACCTTGGAGTGCGGTAGCAGCAGCTACCGCCGTGTCACTTGGGACGCAAGGCGGTAGC
>Ga0326727_10016343_pt1 | contig 15696 bp, 14 predicted proteins | sample MB2enrmetagenome_FD_207643 | JGI IMG/M metagenome (GOLD analysis project Ga0326727, IMG submission 207643) | Lab enriched peat soil microbial communities from McLean, Ithaca, NY, United States - MB29MY | ecosystem: Environmental > Terrestrial > Soil > Wetlands > Peat | place: USA: New York... | reverse complement strand
GGTCAGCAGATCATCGGCGTCATCGAGTTGAAAGATGTTGTCAAGCAAGGAATACGCGAACGTTTCGACGAGATGCGTGCCATGGGCATCCGCACCGTAATGGTCACCGGCGACAACCCGCTCACCGCCGCAGCCATCGCTCAGGAGGCCGGGGTCGACGATTACCTGGCCGAGGCGACACCCGAGACGAAGCTGGCGCTCATCAAGTCAGAGCAAGAAGGCGGCAAGCTCATCGCCATGACCGGCGACGGCACCAATGACGCCCCGGCGCTCGCGCAGGCAGACGTTGGCGTGGCCATGAACTCGGGCACGACCGCAGCGAAGGAAGCCGGCAACATGGTCGACCTCGACTCCAACCCGACCAAGCTCCTCGAGATCGTCGAGATCGGCAAGCAACTCCTCATCACTCGTGGGGCGCTCACGACTTTCTCGATCGCGAACGACGTGGCGAAGTACTTCGCCATCATCCCGGCCTTGTTCGCCGCGACCTATCCTCAGCTCCAAACTCTCAACATCATGAAGCTGCACAGCCCACAAAGTGCGGTGCTGTCGGCGGTGATCTTCAATGCACTCGTGATCATTGCTCTCATCCCGCTTGCGCTTCGCGGGGTGAAATTCCGGGCCGCCAGCGCGGCCTCGATCCTGCGACGCAACGTGTACATCTACGCAGTGGGCGGCATTATCTGCCCGTTTATCTTCATCAAGCTGATCGACCTGATCCTGACCGCACTGAAGGCGTACTGATGCTTACTCACATAAGGCGATCGATTGTCCTTGCTCTCTTCTGCCTCGTGTTCTTCGGCCTGATCTATCCCTTCGTCGGGACCGGGGTCTCCCAGGTGCTCTTCAAGCACCAGGCCGACGGCTCGATCACGGCAAACGGCTCGACACTGATCGGCCAGAACTGGACCAGCCGGAAGTTCTTCCACGGTCGCCCGGACGACTTCGGTCCCTATGCCGCCAACCCAAAGAAGGACGTCGCCGGGGGGGACAACCCCCTCGAGGCCAACGGCGTGCGCGGCGACTCGGGCCCGACCAACCTCGGCCCTCGGTCCAATGCGCTGCTTGCCGATACCAAGGCTCTGATCGCCTACTGGCACAAGATGGGTGTCAACCCGACGCCGGACCTGGTCACCACCTCTGGGAGCGGGCTCGACCCTGACATCACGCCCGCCGATGCGTACGCCCAGATACCCATGGTGTCCAAGGCCACGGGACTTTCTCCAAAGGTGTTGGACCAGCTCATCGCGCGTGAGACCAACTCCGCTCAGTTCGGCTTCCTGGGCTCGGATTACATCGACGTCCTACAGCTGAACGAGGCCCTCGCCAAGATGGAGTAAACGCCGTGGCGTGAACGCGTCGGCCCTGCAACAGGGACTTCAGGTTCGCCCGACCTTGCCAAAGCTAGCCTCGCGAGACAGAAGCCCAGATGGAGATGAGGGTGACAGTGGGGATCGAGCGGTGAGTAGGAACGCCGAATACAGCGACACGACCCGAAAGACCGATCAAGGTGTTGAGCCGACGGGGAGGTTTCGCGTCTATTTCGGAGCTGTGGCCGGCGTCGGCAAGACCTGGGCCATGCTCGATGAGGGCTGGCGCCGCTACAAGCGAGGCTCGGACGTCGTCATCGGATTTGTCGAGACTCATGGCCGGGAGCACACGGCTCAGCAGATACGCGACCTCCCGATCGTCCCTCGCAAGGTCGTCGAGTATCGGGGTACCACCTTTGAGGAGATGAACCTCGAGGCAGTCCTTGCCCGCAAGCCCGAGGTCGCTCTCATCGACGAGCTCGCCCACACGAACGTGCCGGGTTCGGGACCTCACCCCAAGCGATGGCAGGACGTGCTCGAGATCCTCGACTCCGGGATCGGGGTGGTGAGCACGGTCAACGTCCAACACCTCGAAAGTGTCGCGGACGCGGTGCAGCAGATCACCGGAGTGGCAGTCCGCGAGCGGGTTCCCGACTGGGTCGTGCGCAGGGCCGACCAGCTCGAGCTGATCGACTCGTCCCCCGAGCAGCTGCGCCGCCGCATGCTGCATGGCAACGTATACCCTCCCGAGAAGATCCCAGGTGCCCTGAACAGCTTCTTCCGCTACCAGAACCTCGTGGCGTTGCGTGAGCTCGCGCTTCGCTTTGTCGCCGATGAGACCGAAGAGGAGCTGCTCGGGTTCCTCGTCGCCCGGCACCCCGACATCGTCTGGGACACCGCCGAGCGCATCATGGTGGTCGTCACCGCAGCACCAGGAACCGACGCGGTGCTGCGCCGCGCGGCCAGGATCGCGGTACGGGCCCACGCAGGGCTGCACGCCGTCTACGTGGTCGGCGACGACGGCTCGCGCCCGGTGTCCAAGCCCGCACTCGAAGCCGTCAAGCACCTCGCGGAGGACCTGGGCGCGACCTGGCACGACATCGTTTCGGACGACCCGGCCCCGGCACTGGTGCACTTCGCCAAAGAGAACCAGATCACCCAAATCGTGTTGGGCGCGTCCCCAAGATCCCGCTGGGAGCAGCTTACGAACAGGAGCTCGGTCGTCCAGCGCGTGTTGCGGTTCGCGCGCCAATCGGGGATCGACGTTCACGTCATCAACCGCTACGGCTACAGTGCTCCGCCGAGCACGACCGGAGCCCCTGAGGACGGAGGCGAGTGAGCTCAAGACACCGACCGGGCCTGCCTGTCAACTGTCAGGCTCGACGAGCTGAAGGCCCTCCTGAACAGGTCTCACAAAGTGGGCCTTGATAGCCCACAACCTCAGCCGTTTCGCACGTCGAAGGCGCGTCAGCGCTTCCCGAGGTTGCGCGTGAGCTTCCCGAACGGCTTGTGCCTCTTGCGCTCCCCGGCGTACTCGCGGGACCCGACAAGCGCGGTCAGACGGCGCTGCTCAAGGCGCAGGTTCTCGAAGCTCGTGTAGCGCTCGACACTCAGCGTTCCCGCGGCGATGGCTCCCTTGATGGCGCATCCGGGCTCGGACCGGTGCCCGCAATCGGAGAAACGGCATGCCGCCGCCAACTCCCCGATCTCCGCGAAGACGTCTCCAATGGCTTCGTCCGCGTCGAAGAGCGCCAGCGCTCTTAGGCCGGGAGTGTCGATGAGCAATGCCCCACTGGGAAGGCGTACGAGCTCGCGTGCAGTGGTCGTGTGACGGCCCTTCCCGTCGCCTCGGACCTCTCCGGTCGCGAGGTCTATCCCCCCGCCCCCGAGGCGGTTGACAAGAGTCGACTTGCCGGCGCCCGACGGCCCGAGGAGCACGACAGTTGTACAGGGTTCGAGAAGAGTGCGGACGGCGTCCATACCCGCACCGGTGACTGAGCTGACAGCCACGACGTCACCTGCACCGATCAGCCGTTCTGCCGCCTCGACGGCGCCGGCAAGGTCTTCGGCAATGTCTGCCTTGGTCAAGACCGCGACGGGGGCAGCACCACTTTGCCAAGCCAGTACGAGGAGACGCTCCAGTCGTCTGGCTCTGAAGCGGTCCTCGAGCGAACAGACGATGAACACCTTGTCTACGTTCGCGGCAAGCACCTGAGGCGTCCCGGGACTTCCGGCGCCGCCGCGCACGATGGCGCTTCGCCTCGGGAGAACCTCTGTGACCAGGCCGCCCTGAAGCACTACCCAATCGCCGACCGTCGGTGCTTTCAGCGGATCGGGATCGTGAGCGAGCTGGGCGGCGACGAGTGCCCGCAGCTCTCCGGCGTGGGTGAGAATCGTGAGAGCACCGCGGTCAACCCTGGCGACACGGCCTGGCTCAGCTCCGTCGACGAATCGGTCCCGGAATGCGACCTCAAAGGGCGGTCCCCAGCCGAGATCAACGAGTGGCGTCGCCGGCTGATCGGATCTCTCCACAGATGCGGAGGCAACCTCTGCTGAGGCCGCTGGCAGCTCCGGTCCGGCCGAGAGCGATCCGCGTGCAACCGCGGAAGACGAAGATGACTTTGACAAGTGCAAGGCTCCTTGGCGTCGGAGCGCTCGGCGGCGGCGGGCTTTCGTTGAGAGCCTACGGTCAAGAAACCCGTTGCTCGAGCGCGCGGCCAGTGCGGGTCTGATGGTGACATTCGACTTTCATCCCAACTGACCTCCTTTCGCTCGCAGGGCCTAGCCCACGAATTGTTACCAGGTCTCCCGCACCGACGCTGCGCTGCTGCGGGCCGCCTCCCCATCGCCACGTTCGAGGGTCCTAGGCGTCCTCACACACAGGCGCGCCCACGGTTTGGGCCGCGGCAATAGCTTGGAAACGGGCGCCCTTCCCCCGGAACCCGCCAGGCTCTAGAACCGATATGCTCGAGGTTGCAGCCAGGCGCTCGTTACGGAGCTTGCTCGAGGGACGGACTCGACGGGCGGACTCCGGGTCACTTCGATTCCTGTGGGGGGAACTTGTGCATCACAGCAAAGGACAGGACATGGGAATCCCTGTAGTGGACCCAGCCAAGGACCATGCCCTTGTCGAGGAGCTCGCCGGCCCCGCGGCCAAATTGTTCAACCGCCATCTCTCTGCCTCAAAGCAGTGGTACCCGTTCGAGGACATCCCGTGGGACAACGCTGCCGACTTCGCGGAGGAGAGATGGAACGCCCGACAATACCCTCTCTCTCAAGGTGTGCAGAGCGCGATCATCGTGAACGTCCTTACTGAGGACAACCTTCCCTACTACACCCACACCCTCATGTCGCCCATCAAGGCGAACCATCCGCTTCAGGAATGGAGCCGGCGCTGGACCGCAGAGGAATGGCGTCACTCAGCCGCCATTCGGGACTGGATCCTCACGACGCGGGCGATCGATCCCTACCGGTTGGAGGACGACCGGATGGTCCAGATGTCGAGAGGTCAGGTCCCCCAGAGCAACAGCGTTGCGGAGATGATCGCGTACGTGAGCTTTCAGGAGCTGGCCACTCAAGTCGCCCACCGCAACACTGGCCAAGCTTTGGACAAGACAATGCGGGGCAAGAAGATCATGTCGAAGGTCGCTGGCGACGAGGGCCTCCACCATGCCTTCTACCGTGATCTTGTCCTCGCGGCCCTCGAGATAGACCCGTCGACGATGGTCATGGCGATCCGAAGCGAGCTCCGTAACTTCAAGATGCCCGGTACGGGCATCCCTGGGTTCACCAAGCACGAAGAGGCCATCGCCCTCGCCGGCATCTTCGGCGCCCAGCAGTTCGTCGACGCAGTCGTCAAGCCGACGCTCAGCTATTGGCGGATCCCAGAACTCGAAGGCCTCAGTGCCGAAGCCGACGAGGCGCGCGAGAAGATGATCAAGAACGTTGCAGGACTCACGCGCCTTGCAGCGGCTCAACAAGCACGCATCGCCGCCTTTCAGGCCTGAGGGCGGCCCGCCCGCTCCCTGGCCGCGTGCAGAGTTTGCGGTGGCAGTCTGGCGAGGCTCGCCGCCTGGAAGTCTCAGCCCCAGTATCGGTCAAAGACCGTGAGCGCCTCGTCGGCCAACTCGGGTCCGAGCACTTCCACGCTGCGCTGACCTCTGGCGAATACCTCCCGGCACGGCAGGTCCATCGTCGGGTTGTCCGGGTGGTTACCCGTGAGTCCTTGCAGGTCGTGCTCGCTCAGCCCGAAGACCACGCGCCCGATTCCGGCCCAGTAGATAGCGCCCGCACACATGGCGCACGGCTCTGCGCTTGTGTACAACGTGAAATTCTCCAACTCGTCCGGCTTGTAGCGCCGGGCAGCGCGGCTGGCGGCCACGGTCTCCGCATGAGCGGTCGCGTCCCTCACTGGGACCAGACCGAGGTTCCCCTGCTCGATCACCACATTTCCGGCATCGTCGACGAGGACGCATCCAAAGGGAAGGTTGCCTTCCTGTCGCGCACGGATTGCGACCTGGAAGGCAGCCCGCAAGTTGCGTGCATCCGTCTCGCTCATTGCTGTCATGACACCATCCCTTCAAGCTGGCGAGCTCGACGACGGCCACCAGGGGCCGGCCTCACTCACAAGCGTCGAGCTCGGCTCGGACCTCGGAGACCAGGGCGCCCTCTGCAACTATCCGCGCCTTGTCCGCGTCACGACGCTTCAGCTCGACGCCGCCCGCTTTCAGCGAGCGCTCGCTGACAGTCAGGCGCACAGGAAGACCGATGAGGTCTGCATCGGCGAACTGGACACCTGGACGCTCGCCTCGGTCGTCGAAAAGCACTCCGATGCCGGCAGCCTCGAGCAAGCCGTAGACCCGGTCCGCCACTTCGCCGGCGGAAGAGTCTGACCCCCGCAGTACCGTCAGATGCACCGGGTAGGGGGCAATGGCGACGGGAAGCCGCAAACCCCGCTCGTCATGGTGCTCTTCGGCAATGCACGCAAGGAGGCGGCCCACGCCGATCCCGTAGGAGCCCATCACGATCGGCCTGGCGTTCCCGTCCGGGTCGAGGTAGGTCGCACCGAAGGCATCAGCGTACTTGGTGCCGAGCTTGAAGATGTTGCCGACCTCGACGCCACGCTCTGTGCGAAGCGGCTCCCCGCAGACCGAGCACCCGTCGCCATCGTCGGCCGTGACGATGTCGGCCACGATGTCGGGCTGCCAATCGCGTCCCGCGTTGGTGTCGAGGAGGTGCCAGCCCTCCTCGTTCGCTCCGGCGACCAGGTTCGTCGAGGCCATCAAGAGCTCGTCGGCGATGACCTCGCCGCCTGTCAGTCCGATCGGCGAAGCGAACCCGGCGACGGCGCCGATGGAACAGATCTCGTCGACAGTCATGGGGCGTAGCTCGGCCCCCCCGAGAAGGTTGGCGAGCTTTGCCTCGTTCAGGTCGGTGTCACCCCGGACCACAGCCACGATCAGGCGCACAACTAGCCTGCCGTCCTCTCCGCGGTGCTCAGCCGCAAGAAACACCACCTTCGCCGTCCTAGCCCTCGGCACCTCCAGCATCGCCGCGAGCTCATCGATCGTCGTCGCATGTGGCGTCTCGACCCGATGTGTTTTGCGCAACTCCTCCGGCGCTGTCGCTGCCTTACGAGAGGTCGCCACCTGACGGTTCTGCGCGTACCCGCAGCTGTCGCACAGCACGAGCGTGTCCTCGCCAAGCGGCGTCAGGTACATGAACTCGTGCGCCCCGCTGCCGCCCATGACACCGACGTCAGCGCCGACGGAGACCACCGGCAAGCCGCATCGGGCGAAGATCTTGAAGTACGCCGCGTAGTGCGCCCGGTACTGGACGTCGAGGCCCGCTTCGTCGAGATCGAGGCTGTAGGAGTCCTTCATGGTGAACTCGCGGGCGCGGATCATCCCGGCCCGAGGGCGGGGATCGTCGCGCCACTTGATCTGGATCTGGAAGACGAGTCTCGGGAGCTGACGGTACGAGTTGATCTCTCCCGCGGCAAGGCTGGCGACTACTTCCTCGTGGGTCATGGCGAGCACCATGTCCCTGTCCCGGCGATCCCGAAAGCGCGTGAGCTCGGCACCGATCGCCTGATAGCGGCCGCTTTGCTGCCAGAGCTCCGCAGGATGCACGACGGGCAACGACACTTCCACGCCACCGATGGCCGTCAGCTCCTCGCGGAGGATCCGCTCGACGTGCAGCATCGCCTGCCAGCCGAGCGGCAGGTATGAGAAGATGCCCTGCCCGAGCTGACGGACGTAGCCCGCCCGCAGGAGGAACTGGTGACCGGGCGATTCGATCCCGGCCGGCGCTTCCCTCAACGTCTCACCGAACAGCCTCGACATCCGCACCACGACCGCCTCCTCGTGAACTTGTTGGCAGAAGTTACTCGGACGCCGTGCTCCGGCGCGGTGGATCTCCGAATCGGACAACGTGTTAGTATCCGCTAACGTAATGTTGTGCCCGATCTGGTGGCGGTTCTTTCCGAACCCAATCGGCGGCGACTTCTCGAGTTGCTCTTGGCGGGCGAGCGACCGGTAGGTCAGCTCGCCACCGAGTTCGGAATTACGCGGTCGGCTGTCTCACAACATCTGGGGGTGTTGTCCAATGCAGGGCTGGTGCAAGCTCGCCAAGACGGCCGGTTCCGCTACTACCGGCTCGATCCGGAGGGCATGGCCGCGCTACGCGACGCACTCGACGTGTTCTGGACCCACGAGATCGAGCAGCTTGCCGCTGCCCGCCCACCTGACAAAGGAGACCTCAACATGACCGCAGAGAAGTCCGTGCTGGTGCCACTTGACCCGGACGAGACCTTCGCTCTCTTGACCGAGCCGGAACGCTTGCGACGGTGGCAGGCGGTAACGGCACGCGTCGAGTTGCGGGCAGGTGGCGGATACCGGTGGACGGTCATTCCCGGGCACACGGCAGCCGGCACTATCACCGAGATCGAGCCCGGCAAGCGGATCGTGTTCACCTGGGGCTGGGAGGACTCTGACGACCTTCCGCCGGGCGCCTCGACAGTGACGATCACGCTCGAGCCTGCACAGGGCGGAACAACCGTGCGCCTGGTGCACAGCGGCTTGACGACCGAGCAGGCCGCCGGCCACCTCGAAGGCTGGAACCACTACGGAGAGCGACTCGTCGCAGCGGCCGAGCACGGTGACGCGGGTGCCGACGAATGGGCCGCGGTCGAACCGGGTGACCCTCTCACAGCGGCTGAAGCGTCACTGGCGATCTGCCAGGCCGTTCTTCGCGGGCTCAGGCCAGAGCATGGAAGCGCCCAGACTCCGTGCAGCAAGTTCACCGTCGATGATCTCGTGGAGCACCTGGTCGGGTCACTCCGCTCGCTCGGCGCAGCCGCCGGCGCGACGGTGCCCGCCTCGGAGAGCAGAGCTGCCGAAGTACGGGTTGCGGACGCTGCTCAAGTGGCGCTCGAGGCGTGGCGCGAGCGGGGCCTGGACGGCACGGTCAACCTCGGCCGGTCCGATGTGCCGGCCGCGGTCGCGGCGGACCTTCTCGCCATGGAGCTCCTCGTGCATGCTTGGGACTTCGCCCAGGCCACAGCCCAGACAGTCGCAGTCGACGACGCTCTGAGCGGTTATGTCTTAGAGCGCGGACGTTCGTTGATCTCCCCGCAGATGCGCGACGGCGACAATTTCGCGGCCGAGCTCGAAGTCGGGCCGGACGCGAACAACCTGACCCGCCTCGTGGCCTTCACCGGACGCAAGGCTTGACCCGGCGCAAGGCTTGACCCGGCGCAAGGCTTGACCGCACCGCTCGTGACACAAGTTTCACCTGCCAACTAGAAGATGCTCCGTACCCCGGAGCTCCGATGGGACAAGAAAGGAAGCCCGATGCCCCGGCGAACTGCTTACGCACAAGGAACGCCCAACTGGGTTGACCTCCAGACGACCGATGCAGATGCCGCGAAGGCCTTCTACGGAGGGCTCTTCGGCTGGCAGTTCGACGACCAGCCGATTCCAGGCGGGGCCGTTTACTCGATGGCCTTGAAGAACGGTGAAGTCGTGGCCGCTATCTCCCTGCAGTCGGCCGATGTGGCCGCGCAGGGAGTCCCACCGACGTGGACCACCTACGTCGCAGTCGACGACGTCGACGCCGCCACCGAGCGCGCTGAGGGCGCTGGTGGCCAAGTCCTCGCTCCCCCTTTCGACGTCATGGACGCCGGGCGGATGTCGGTCGTGGCGGACCCGACCGGAGCTGCGGTCGCCTTTTGGCAGGCGAGACAGCGCATCGGCGCAGCGCTCGTGAACGAGCCGGGCACCCTCATCTGGAACGAGCTTCTGACCGACGACATCGAGACAGCGACCGCTTTCTACGGCGATGTCCTCGGGCTCACTGTTGAAGCGAGCGACTTGGGCGGAAACCCGTACACAGTGTTCAAGGTCGGTGACGATATGGTCGCGGGCTCGATGCCACCCCCGATGAAGGACATCACGAACCACTGGCACGTCTATTTCGCCGTGGAAGACATCGACGCGGCCCTTGCCAAGGCACGCGAGCTCGGAGCCGACGTGTTCAACGGCCCGATACCGACGCCGATCGGCCCGATGGCGACGCTGAGCGACCCGCAAGGTGCCATGTTCAGCCTCTTCGCCCCTTCCGGACCAGCTGAGTAGCCCGCCGGGGCGCCACCACGGCCTCACCGATACCAGGATCGGGATCGGAACAACGATAGGAGCAAGCAATGCGCGACGACTGGCCGAAGATCCAAGTCGAACGGGAGGCACTCGGCGATCTGTTCGAGTCGCTGACACCCGAGCAGTGGGCATTGGCTTCGTGGTGCGAAGGTTGGAGCGTGCGTGAGGTTGCAGGACACCTCATCGCTTCGACCCAGCTGTCCCAACTCTCGTTCTGCAACCACCTTGCCAAGGCCGGTTTCAGCTTCAACAAGATGATCGAGGCCGATGCCAGGCGGTACAGCTCGGGCGACCCGTCCAGCTTTGCTGCACAGATGCGGTCCGGCGCGCTACGACGAAACCATCCGCCGGGGCCGGTAACAGCGATGCTCGGAGAGGCCGTAGTCCACGGCGAGGACATGCGCCGGCCGCTCGGCATCAACCGCGAGTTCCCGTCCGAGACGCTCGTCACGGTCGCGGACTTCTACAAGGGCTCAAGCCTGATCATCGGTGCGAAACGACGCATTTCCGGTCTCCATCTCGAGGCCACTGACACCGCGTGGGCGTACGGTGACGGTCCCGAGGTGAGCGGGACCTTGGTCTCGCTGGTCCTGGCGATGACCGGCCGCCGACAGGCGTATGCAAACCTCTCGGGTGAGGGGGTAACAACCCTCGCTGCGCGCACATAAGCGCCAGGCCGGCGTTGGAGCTGTTCCCACCCCGAGCTAGCCAGGCTCTCGCATACCGCGATCGAGCTCCAGGCGGCGGGCACCGCTGAACCCGCCTTCCGATAGGCTTCGCGATGCCGCAGACATGCGGAGCGCACGAAATCCGTTGGCAATCTGAGGAGGGGGCGATCAAGGATCAGGCGGCCGGAAGGCTCGCGTCGACGAAGTCCGTGCCGGTCGCCATGTCGCCTCGGCGCCTATCGGCGCCTTCGATGCCGACAACCGGTCCGCTCGTCGACTCGTTCGGCCGCGTCCACACCGACCTCCGGATCTCGGTGACGGACCGCTGCAACCTGCGCTGCGTCTACTGCATGCCGGAGGAGGGCGTCGCCTGGGTACCACGATCGGAGATCCTCACATTCGAGGAGATCGAGCGGATCGCGTTGGTCGCGCACGATCTAGGAGTCGATTCTGTGCGTCTCACGGGGGGCGAGCCACTCGTGCGAGCCAGTGTCACCGACCTCGTCGCCCGGCTCGGTCGAATCGGGTTCTCCGACCTGTCCATGACGACGAACGGGTCCGGTCTTGCCCGCTTGGCACCGGCGCTCGCCGCGGCTGGTCTCAACCGCGTCAACATCAGTTGTGACTCGCTAAAGCCGGAGCGCTTCGCACAAGTACGCCGTCGGGGTGAGCTGACGACGGTGCTCGAGGCGATGGACGCCGCCGAGCAGGCCGGCTTGATACCGGTGAAGATCAACGTCGTCGTGATAGCAGGGATCAACGACGACGAGATCGTCGATCTTGCCGCCTTCGCACGCGACACCGGTCGGGTCGTGCGGTTCATCGAGTTCATGCCTCTGGACGCAGGCGAGGCCTGGGAACGGTCGAAGGTCGTGTCTGGCGAGGAGATCCTGGCACGTATCAACGAGGTCTGGCCTCTCGAGACCGCCAGCAAACGGGCTGTCGACGCGGCACCGGCGGATCGCTACCGTTTCGTCGACGGCCGCGGCGAGATCGGTGTCATCACGAGCGTGACCCGGGCATTCTGTGGCTCGTGCAACCGCCTCCGTCTCACTGCCGACGGGGCCATCCGCAACTGCCTGTTCGCCAACATTGAACATCCAGTGCGAGACCTCCTGCGCTCAGGCGCTAGCGACGCCGATCTCGCCTTGCTCCTTCGCCAAGCGGTATGGGCAAAGCTGGCCGGGCACGGCATCAACGACCCGGCCTTCCTGCGTCCGGCGCGGTCGATGTCGATGATCGGCGGCTGAACAGTTCCCAGAGCAGACCTGTTGGCACAACCCTGTAGCTCTGCCCGACTAGTCGGTCGCCCACCGACTCGAGGGGCTACCAAATAGGAAAGGCAGACAGCGAGTCCTGTGCGGACACGTAGATCTCGACACGTCGTTGTTCAAGAGCTGACCGCACGACTTTTCTCAAGCTGCTGACGAGCGCCTGCGCCTGTCGAGGACCGGAGAAGATGGCGCCCTGAACATGGACTGCGGGGTTGGCCGACGCGAGTCCCTCCACCAACGTTCCGGTGAAGTCCACCCGCACGGTTGTTGCCATCCCAGCGGCCATAGGTATGGCTGTGCCTTTGGCTCTCGCCTGGGCGACCAACAGGTCCTCGTCGAGAGGAGGCCCGGACCTCCACGACCAATTCCCCGAAGCCGGGACGGCCGGTGTCGGTGTGGATCGCACTATCCGATCCACGACGTCGCGGAGACCTGCTGCAAGTGCTGCCGCGTCGTCGAGCTTGAGCACCGCGATCTCTTGTCGCCTTGGTGCCTTCTCATCCACCTTCGCGTGCTGGAGGCCGACACCGGTCATGACGATCCGGGCGAATGCCGTCTTCTCGCCGCCAATATCTGCCTCGCCGCCCTGGACGACGACGGCTTTGACGACGAGGTCGTCACGTCGGGGCCCCACTACCGGGAAATCGGAATGGTCAAGGTCGCGCGTCAACATCGCTTCTCCCTCGCACATGGCTGACCCGTTGCCACGATGCCCCTCTGCCATGAGCCCCGTGCCGACTTGCTGACATTCGGGCGCCCCAGCGGAGGCAGCCAACGACCACCTCATGACAGCTGTGCTGTGTTGAGACTGGAGAAAGTCCGCCATCACCGTGTACTTTGCTCGAAGGTCAAGACACCTTTGCACCGAGCAAGGACGGGTTCGCTATTCGCTCCACCCAGCCCAAGCGACCACATAAAGGCTGGGAATCAACGCTTCCCTCGCAGATCTATGACATTGCCACGAGCAAGGGCAAATGTCAAGGGCGAGCCAAAAGGTGCCGCAAAGTACCAGGTCGGTGACCTGGGCTCATGTAAGGTTGCCCGAACCGAGGTGTCGGCTCCCACATAGCACTTCTTCTCATACTAGTCATTCATCGTGGTCGGATAACCACTTAGCGTGCCCATTCGTCAGGCCTTGGAACTTCTGGCACCCAAAGTCGTCGGGTCAGCTGGTTGGCCCGAGGCGCTCGACGCGAAGGCGTTCCCTCTTCCCCGAGATGGCCGGGCAGCCGGTCCCACGACGGCGACGCCTCGCAGAGCGCGAGACGAAAGGTATCCACCTCAGTCGCCCTGATGACGCTGCTCTAGCAAGGGGTCGCCACGGTCGTGATAACCGTTGACCTCCCAGAATCCCGGTTCATCGTGGTCCGAGAGCCGCAGCCCGGCCACCCACTTCACACTCTTCCAGAAATACAGGTGCGGCACCAACAGGCGGGCCGGGCCGCCGTGGGCGACCTCGAGCGGCCGCCCCTCGTACTCCCACGCCACCCAGGCCTTGGCGCCCGTGACATCGCCGAGGGGGAGGTTCGTCGTGTAACCAGTGTGCGAGTAGGCGACCACGTGACTCGCTGACGGCAGTGGCACCGCACGGGCCAACAGGCTGTCGCACGAGCCCCTCGATGGTGAAGGTCCACTCCGAAGTCGCAATGTTCGGCGTCGCTTCGGCTGTGAGCACCGGCCAATGCGAACCGATGTCGTGCTGGCCCGGCGGCAACCTGGGGTTGCGTGCTTCACGGTCGCGACCGTTGAACCCGCGTGTGAAGCTCACAAGACCCTGCCGAAGTGCTCAGGAATGACGTCCTCCTTTGTCGTGGGGCGGATCCCTGGATGTCCGGTACGTAACCTTACGGCCCTGCAGTCTCGGCGGCTCCGACCGCGGAACGCGCCACGGTCGTCGACCGGCTCCGGCGCCAGAGCCCTCTGCGGACACTGTTGGCGACGCCACGTTACGTCGTAGATTGTGCGCGTCGTTGCGTGAACAGGAGGACCGGTGGCCCAGCAACCTCAGCGTCCGCCGAGGCGTTCATTCCATATCGGCACAGTCATCGAGGAGCGGACGCTCAAGACGATAGAGAACTTCAACGACCCGAGACAGGAGTGGCGGCGGCTCTTCTCCGAGTTGCTAGGCACATTCTTCCTCGTCCTCGTCGCCGCCGGTGGAGGGATGATGGGGAGGGCATTCCCCGACACCATCAGCCGGACCGCCGCAGTGATCGCGCCGGCCCTCATGGTGCTGGCGATCATCCTCTTCATGGGCAAGGTCTCCGGCGCTCATCTCAATCCCGCCGTGAGCGTTGGCTTCGCCCTCCGGGGCGACTTTCCCTGGCGACGAGTGCCCGGCTACATAGTGGCCCAGCTGGGCGGCGCAGCTCTGGCAGCCTGGTTCCTCCAGACCGTCATCCACGTCTCGGCCATGTACGGCTCGAACTACCCGGCGCCGAAGTATTCCGGGGTTGACGCGTTCTTGATGGAGACCGTGCTCACGCTCGGCCTTGTGAGCGTCATCCTCGGCACAGCCTCGGGGGCCCAGAACGTCGGGCTCTTCGGAGCCTTGGGCGTGGGTGGCTACATCGCCCTGGCTGGTCTGTGGGGAAGCCCGATCTCAGGCGCCTCGATGAACCCGGCCCGCACCTTCGGACCCGATCTGGTGAGCGTCCAGTTCAGCCACTACTGGGTATACGTCGCCGGCCCGCTGGCCGGCGCCGTCTTGGCAGTCGCCGTGGCGTTCGTGCTGAGGGGGCCCGGTGGTGATCCCTCTGGTTCGAAGGCCGCTCAGGGCGACCTGTTCACACAGGTGAAGCGCTCGGACCCGACCTGAACACGGGCCAGCCGTCTCAGCTCAGCCTGCCGGTGGTCGTGGCCCGAGGTAGACGAACTCGTCGAGCACGACGCCATCTCCATATCGGGACGTGACCTGACCGGCTCGAGCCCAGCCGCAGTTTTCGTACAGGGCGATCGCCGCTTGCTGGTGGGTCACAACGTCAAGGATCGGCCAGAGTCCCCTGGCATGCGCACCCTGGCACGCGATCTCGAGGAGGGATCGCCCGATTCCGTGTCGTCGGTGTCGAGGGGACACGAGCAGCCGAGCCACGACACCGAGACGATCGACCGGAAGCTTCAGCGTCTCGCTCGCCATGGCGACGACAGCACCGGAGCCGTTTGGACGAAGGGCCACGTGACCGATGATCTCGCCGTCCTGCTCGGCCACCCAGGCCGCCAGCGCATCGGGCGCTGTGACGAACCGGCGGAGGTCGTCGGGGAGAAACATCGGATATCGGTCGAGCTCGTGAACCACACGCGCCAGTCGCACACAATCGTCGAGGTCCGCGTCGATCCTGTTTCGCACCGGCATCGAGTAACCATCGCACACATCAGGCAGGTCCAGGCGGACAGCTACGCGGCCAGGCCAACGTTGCACCCTCGAGGACGTTCGCGTCGCCCCTGTCAAGGCTGACCGAAGGTAACTACGATCCGGGGAAACGGTGAACGAGAGTGTCGACTGGAACATATGAGAACCTCCGACTCGCACCAACAGCAGTGGCGACGGAACATCAGCACGCATATGGCGACCAAGGGACGCACGCGTCGGCGCGCGTGCCGCTGCGTCGTCCTCGCTGCCCTGGTGCTCGTCGCGACGGGATGCGGCTCGCCTGCTGCACAGGTTCACGCCGTGCAGCATCACAAGGCGACCAGGCACAAGCCACCTGCTCCGCCAACCACCTTCTCTGGACCCGACGGTGTCGAGGCCAGCTGGGTCGTTGCAGAGAACAAGCGACCGGGGACCACG
>Ga0326727_10016340_pt1 | contig 15696 bp, 17 predicted proteins | sample MB2enrmetagenome_FD_207643 | JGI IMG/M metagenome (GOLD analysis project Ga0326727, IMG submission 207643) | Lab enriched peat soil microbial communities from McLean, Ithaca, NY, United States - MB29MY | ecosystem: Environmental > Terrestrial > Soil > Wetlands > Peat | place: USA: New York... | reverse complement strand
CATCTCCTCGGATGGCGGCGTCCGGCTGTTCGGCGTAGTCGGGCAGCGGCTGGGGATCGCGGAGAAGCTGGCAGGCCTGATTGCCAACTTTCGCAATCGAGCGTTCGTGTTGCGCGCCGCCCCCTCCGTCGCCTCTCGACCCGGGAGCGGTGCATCATGGCCGAAGGCGGCTATGATCAGCCGGTGACGGAAGCCGAGATCGACCTGGTGCTGGCGGTTCTCGGCGATGATATTCGCGACATTCTGGAGGCAGACGAATGAACGCCATCCCGCCCCCGCGCCGCGTCGCCGTCTATGTCCGAGTCTCGACCACCCGTCAGGCTGAGGCCGACCTGTCGATTCCCGACCAGCTCCGCGCCGGCGATGCCTTCTGCGCCCAGAAGGGCTGGGTCGTCATCAAGCACTATGTCGAGCCCGGCGCTTCCGGAGCCGACGAGCGTCGACCGGGCCTTCCAGCAGATGATCGAAGCAGCAACATCTCAAGCGAAGCTCTACGATGTCGTCCTGGTCCATTCGATGTCGCGCTTTTTCCGCGATCAGCTACAGAGCGAACTTTGCATCCGCCGCCTGCGCCGCGCCGGCGTCGAGGTGTTATCGGTCGCGCAAGCCTTCGCCGACGACCAGCGGCAACCTGATCCGCCAGATCCTCGGCAGCTTCGATGAGTATCAAAGCGCCGAGAACGGCAAGCACACGCTCCGCGCCATGCGGGAAAACGCCAACCAGAACTTCTGGAACGGCTCGCCGCCGCCGATTGGCTACATCGCCGTCGAGGTGGAAAAGCGCGGGACCCGGGTGAAAAAGCGACTCGCCGTCGACGAGACGGAGGCCAAGATAGTGCGCCGCATCTACAATCTGGCGCTCGGCCGCGCCGGGCTGCCGCTTGGCGTCAAAGCGATCGCCGCCCGGCTCAATGCTGACGGAGTGACGATACGCGGTAAGCCATTTCATATCTCCAACGTGCATCGCATCCTCACCGGCAGCACCTACCATGGGGTGCATGTGTTCAACCGCCGGACCTCCAAAACCGGTGCCGAGAAGCCCCGGGAGGACTGGGTTACCTCGACGGTGCCGGCCATCATCCACAAGGAGACGTTTGAGACGGTCCAGGCCTGCCTGCAGGCGCGCAATCCGAAGCAGACGCCGCCGCGCCCGCTTGCCAGCCCGGTATTGCTGACCGGCATCGCCCGCTGTGCCACCTGTGGCAGCGGCATGACGCTGCGGACCGGCAAGTCCGGCCGCTACCGCTATTACACGTGCGCCGGCTGCGCCCAGAAAGGCAAGACCGTCTGCCCGGGCCGCAGCATCGCCATGGCCGCGCTCGACGGCATGGTGACCGAGCATCTCTGCGACAACCTTTTCACGCCCGACCGTCTGGTGACGATCCTACAGACTTATCTCGACCGCTCGGCCGCCGCCGACGAAGCCCGCGGCGAGCGCCTGCCTCAGGCACGGCGACGGCTGACCGAGGCCGAGGGTGGGCTCGCGCGTCTGCTGGAGTTGGTGGAGAAAGGAATCCTGCCGATAGACGACCCTACCCTGAAAGACCGCCTGGGCGCGGCGCGGACGGCGCGGGACGGAGCCATCGAGCAGGTCCGTCTTTGCACTACTAGTGTTCCGGTCGCGACAAATGCGTCCGTCCCGTCGCGTGAATCGGAACACCAAATCAAGGGGCTAGTGGTCCGGCCCGACGGCACTATCCGTCGGAGTCGGAACACTAGCCTGAAGGGGGCGGCCGGTGCGATCAGCCCCCAGAAGGTCGATCGGCTCAGCCGCCTGATGCGCGAGCGGTTGCGGTCCGGCGACATCGCGTTCCGCAAGGCCTACCTGCGGCTGTTCGTGGGCGAGGTGGTGGTCGGTGACACCGAGCTCCGCCTGCGCGGCCCCAAGGCCGCTCTCGCCAAGGCCGCAATCCAGGACGAGCCAGCCACCCCAGATGGCTTGGTTCCCATTTCTGTTCGGAAGTGGCGTCCCCGGCGGGATTCGAACCCACGGCCCCAGGATTAGGAATCCTGTGCTCTATCCTGCTGAGCTACGGGGACGACCAGAGATTCTTCTAGCAGAGCACGCGGTCCGCGTCAGCCGCCCCGCTACAGCGGCTTGTGCGCCCGCTCGATCAGCCGGCCGAAAAACCCGGGCTTCTTGGGAGGCGCCGCCGCTTTGGCCGCCTTTTCCAGGGCGCGGGCTTCCTCGCGTTTCTCGCGATCCTTCAGGTCGAGCCATTTCTCCAGGCTCAGCCCCGCCTTGGCGGCCCGCTTTTCCTCGTAGGCGCGCTGACCGTCGGTCATGTGTTTCGTCATGGCACTCCTCCAAGCACCGATTCTGGCAGGTGGGGGGAGGCGCTTCAAGCCTCTCCGCGCCGGCGCAGCAGGGCGCGGCCGAGCGCGCCGAGCGCCGCGTTGATGGCCACCCCGCTGGCCGAGAGCAGCACCAGGGCGGCGAACATGCGCGGCACCTGCAGCCGGTAGCCGGCTTCCAGGATACGGTAGGCGAGGCCGGAGGCGACCCCGCCGGACCCTGCCACGATCTCGGCGCTGACCGTGCCCACCAAAGCAAGGCCGCCGGAGATGCGCAGGCCGGCGAGGAAATAGGGCAGGGCGGCCGGCAGGCGGAGCAGGCGCAGCGTGTCCCATCGCCCGGCCCGGTTCAGACGGAACAGGTCGACCAAGTCGGCGGGGGCCGCTTCCAGGCCGGCGGAGGTCGCCGAGAAGACTGGGAAGAAGGCAATGATAGTGGCGCAGATCACCACCGAGGTGAACGGATCGCCCACCCAGACCACGACCAGCGGTGCGATGGCGACGATCGGCGTTACCTGAAGCACCACGGTCCAGGGCCGGAAGGCGGCGCGGGCGAGCGGGCTGGCCTGCATGACCAGGGCGAGCGCCACGCCGAGCAGGACGGAGGCACTCAGCGCAGTGGCGGTCACGCCGATGGTGGCGGCGAGCGAGGAGAGAAGCAGCTTCGGATCGGCAAGGAAGGCGCCGGCGATGGCAATCGGGCCGGGAACCAGATATTCCGGCACGCCCGACAGGCGCACCGCCGCTTCCCATAGAACCAGGAACAAAACGGCGAACAGGTACGGGGCGAGGCGGATCATATGGCTTGTTCCCCCAGCGCCGCCCGCATGGTATGGGTCACTCTGGCGACCAGAGCGGTATAGGCCGAACTGAGCCGGGTTTCGGGGCCGGCTTCCAGTCGCGACGGGATTTCGGCGGCGATGCGGCCGGGGCGGGGGGTCATCAGCACGATGCGCCGGGCGAGAAAACACGCCTCGTAGATCGAGTGGGTGACGAATACCACCGTACAGCCAAGCTCGCGCCACAAGGCCAGCAGATCCTCTTGCAGGCGAAAACGGGTGAATTCGTCGAGGGCGGCGAACGGCTCATCCATCAGCAGCAGGCGCGGGCGTGTCACCAGGGCGCGGGCGATGGAGACGCGCATGCGCATGCCGCCCGATAACTCGCGCGGGCGGGACTGCGCGAACCGCGCCAGCCCGACCCGCGCCAGCGCCGCCTGGACATCTGCCTCGGCCGCGCGCCGGCGGCGCCCGCGCAGGCGCAGCGGCAGAAACACGTTGTCGGTGGCCGTCGCCCAGGGCAGCAGGGTGGCTTCCTGGAACACGAAGCCGATTTCCCCCGGTGCCGGTGCCGCGCCGCCATCCCAGGCGACGCGCCCTTGATCCGGCCTGTCCAGCCCGGCGATCAGCCGCAACAGCGTCGATTTGCCGCAGCCGGACGGGCCGAGCAGGGCGAGGAAGTCGCCCTGGCCGATGCGCAGCGAGGCGTCGTGCAGCGCCTCTGTGCCGTTGGGGAAACGGCGGCCTAGCCGGTCCAGGGTCAGCACGCGGCTAGGGCTTCAGGCCGGTTCGGTGATTGACGAATTGCACCGTATAGGCGCGGCGCACATCCAGCGCCTTCGGGTAAAGACCCTGCCCGGACAGGGTGGCGTAGAACTCGGCCCAACGCGCCTCGGTCATGGCGCCGATGCCGTTGGCCGTGGCGTCGCCCGAGGTCAGGATACCGTGCTGCTTCAGCGCGCCCCGCCCGTAGGCCAGCAGAGCGTCGGTCATCTCAGGGTTTGCTTTTCTTATCAGTGTATTGCCAGGTTGCGGATCGTCGTCGAGATAGCCGACCCAGCCCTCGATCGAGGCATCGACGAAGCGCTGCACCAGTTCCGGCCGGTCCGCGATCAGGCGGTCGGACACGGCGAGAAGCTGGGCGTAGCCGGTGAAGCCGGCATCGGCGACCAGCAGAACCACCGGGTCGATCCCGGCCTGCTGGCGGATGGAAAACGGCTCGGACCCGAGGAAGCCCTGCTGGATCGCGGTCCGGTCCGCCAGGAAAGGCTGGAGATTGAAATTGTACGGCCTGATCTGCGAGTCCGAGTATCCGAACCTGACCCGCAGGAAATTCCACCAGCCGGCGCGGGTATCGGCGCTGATCATGATCGGCTTGCCGCGCAGCGCCGGAAAACTGTCGTTCCCCTGGCCGGGATGGGCGATGAGGACCGACGGATCCTTCTGGAACATCGCCGCCACCACGCGGAACGGAATGGCCTCCGTCACGAAGTTCAGCGCGAGGAAACTGTTCGAGGCGATGCTGATGTCCAGCCGTCCGGCCAGCAGCAGCTGCGTCTGGTTCACGCTCGGGCCGCCCTGGCGGATGGTCACGTCCAGGTCGTGGCGGCGGTAGATGCCGGTGGCCAGGGCCTGGTAGTAGCCGCCATATTCGGCCTCGGCGAGCCAGTCGGTGCCAAACATGATCTTGTCCTGTGCCCGCGCGGCCGGACTGCCGAGGCCGAGCGCGGCGACCGCCAGGAGACCAGGAACCAGCTTTCTCATCGCGCGCCTCCACAGGTTGCCCAGGCTTCGATCGTCCCGGCACGATGTTGTGCCACCGCGACGGATTGCCAGCGCGATCCTGCCCGTGACGGTGGCGGCTTGCCAACCGGGCGCCAAGTGGGCTGACTGGCGCGCGTGAGCACATCTTGTTTTCGGTTCCGCCTCGCCGGGCGGCATGCCGTCGTTCCCGGCCACGCGCCGATGGTGGCCTGATGACTGAGCCGCGGGTGAAGGTCGAGATCTGGGTGAGCATGGCGTTGCGGCTGGGCAATGCCAGCGGGCGCTACGGTGCGGTGCTGCGTCGCGGTGACCCGGATGCCGGTGGCGTGCTGGTGGTGCTGCGCGGGCGTGCCGGGCTGTCCGTGCTGTCCCAGATACGCACCGCCGAGGGCGCAGGCGCCTGGTTGCGCGGTACCGGCATGGCGCCGGTGGATCAGGCGAAAGCCGACGCCTATGTGGCGCGGCAGGTGAAGTTCGACCCCGATCTGTGGGTGCTGGAGTTCGACAGCCCGGATATGCTGCCGCCTTTCGAAGGGAAGATCGTTTGAGTGGCTGCCGCGGCACCGGGCTGGTTGATCCGCCGCGTCATTTGTGGCTGATCTGCCGTTGTGCCGCCGTCATGTGGTGGCGCTTGCATCCTTAGGTCTGGCAACCTTAAGTCTGGCGCGGCGGCGTGCCGTTCCGCACTTTCCGCGGCGATTTGTCCGCCGGCAACCGAAACAGGTCGATCCCATGAAGCGTGCCCTTCTCGCCGCCACCCTGCTTGCCGCCGTTCCCGGCGCCCTGCCGCCAGCCGCCCGGGCGCAGCCCATCCAGGGCCTGTATGTCGGCGCGGGCGGAGGGGCGAATTTCCTTGAGAACGAACGGGTGCGCTCGATCACCATCGGCGGGCAGCCGCAGGGTGGCGGCGGATCGGTCAGCTTCGATGCCGGCTGGGCGGCGCTGGGCAGCGTAGGGTGGGGCTTCGGCAACGGCGTGCGGGTGGAACTGGAGGGGAGTTGGCGGCACAACGATACCGATCATGGCAACGCTCCGTTCGGCGTTTCGGCGACCGGCCAGGAATCGAAATACGGTGCCATGACGAACGTGCTGTTCGACATGGATATCGGCTCGCCTTATGTCTTTCCCTATCTGGGCGCCGGCGCCGGAGCGCAATGGGTCCACCAGAAGCGCAGTATCGCGGGGCCTGGCCCGATTGTGACCGCCATCGATGACACTGCCGGGGCGAGCTTCGCCTATCAGGCCATTGCCGGGGCCGCTTTCCCGGTCCAGGGCGTGCCGGGGCTGTCGGTGACGGCCGAATACCGGTATCTTGGCCTCGCCGGCAAACCCAGGCTGACCGGAACCAGCTCGGCGCCAGGCTTTGGGCCGGTGGCCGCCACGGTGACGACCAGCGACGACAACAATCACAGCCTGCTGCTGGGCCTGCGCTATGCCTTCGACGTGCCGCCTCCGCCGCCGCCGCCCGCCGCCGCCCCGGCGCCCGTAGCCGCTCCAGCGCCGGCTCCGACGCGCAGCTATCTGGTGTTCTTCGACTGGGACAGCGCGGCACTGACCGGGCGGGCGCGGCAGATCATCGCCGAGGCGGCGCAGAACACGACGCGCGTACAGGTGACGCGCATCGAGGTGGCGGGCCATGCCGACCGCAGCGGCACGCCCGCCTACAACCTGGCGTTGTCGCGGCGTCGCGCGGAGGCGGTGGCGGCGGCGCTGGTGCAGCAAGGCGTCGCGAGGCAGGCGATCGATATCCAGGCTTTCGGTGAGACGAAGCCGCTGGTGCCCAGCGCGGCCGGGGTGCGCGAACCGCAGAACCGGCGGGTGGAGATCGTGCTGCGCTGAGGAAGCCACGCCAGGCCTCGCCCGATCCAAAGCCGGCCAGTTAAGCTTTCGTTGCGATCTGCTTGACCGGTCCGGTCCTCCGGGTTTACTGTTCGGATCGTAACAGATGCATCCGCCCCGTCGGGTGAATCTGAATACCGGATCAAGGGCTTGTTATCCGTCCCGACGGCACTGTTCGTCGGAGGCGGAACTGGCGTCCGTTCTGCCTGCCGTTCATTTTGCCATCCGGCAATGCCGTTCCGAAAAGCCCGAGAGGCGGATGCGCACAGTCGAGGTGCTTGTCGTCGGCGGTGGGGCTGCCGGCATAGCCGTCGCTGCCAGCCTCCTGCGGCGGAGAAGCGAGGCCGCGGTCGCCATCGTCGAGCCACAGGACAAGCACTACTATCAGCCTGCGTGGACGCTGGTGGCTGGCGGTTTGTTCGATCCGTCGAAGACGGAGCGGCCGATGCGTCATTGCATTCCCAAGGGCGTGCAATGGATCAGGGCGAGCGTTGCCGCATTCGACCCCGCTGGCAATGCCGTGGTTCTCGATGACGGTGAGCGCATCGGCTATCGCGTGCTGGTGATCTGCCCTGGCCTCCAGCTGAACTGGCACGCGATCGAGGGGTTGCCGGAGACGCTAGGCCGGAACGGCGTGACATCGAACTACAGGTTTGAACTGGCCTCCTACACGTGGCAGTTGGTTCGCACTCTGCGTGAAGGCGCGGCGATCTTCACGCAGCCGCCGATGCCGATCAAGTGCCCGGCCGCTCCGCTGAAGGCGCTGTACTTGTCCAGCGATATCTGGCGCCGCCGGGGCACGCTCGGCCGTATCGAGGTCAAGCTGAACATCTCCGGCGCTGCGCTGTTCAGCGTGCCGCTGTTCGTTCCGGCGTTGCTGAATTATGTCGACCGGTATAATGCCGCGCTGTCCCTCAAGACGACTCTCGCGGCGATCGACGGTCCGGCGCGGAAGGCTTGGTTCGAGATTCAGAACGAAGATGGGTCGGTCAGGCGCGTGGCCGAAAGTTTCGACATGATTCATGTCGTGCCGCCCCAGAGCGCGCCCGACTTCGTCCGCCGCAGTCCGCTGGCCAACGGCGAGGGCTGGGTGGATGTCGATCCCGCAACCCTGCGGCACAGACGTTACGACAACGTTTTCAGCCTCGGCGACGCCTGCTCGGCGCCATGCACCAAGACTGCGGCGGCGGTGAGAAAGCAGGCACCCGTCGTGGCCACGAACATCGCGGCCCAGCTGAGCAACCGGCAGCCATGCACAACCTATGACGGTTACGGTTCCTGTCCGATCGTCGTCGAGCGCGGAAAAGTGCTGCTGGCGGAATTCGGCTATGGCGGGACGCCGATGGCAACGTTCCCGCTTGATCCCGTGAAACCGCGACGTTCCTTCTGGTTCATGAAGCGGTACATCCTGCCGTTCGTTTATTGGCACCTGATGATGACTGGCCGCGAAGTGCTCGCCGGTCCGACCGGACCCGCCCGCATCGCCCCCTGAAAGTTTTTGAATGAATGCCCGTGGCGCTCCGATCGCGCCGGCGCCGCGAGCGTTGCGAACCGCTTACAGCAGTACCAGATCATCCCGGTGAATGAGCTCGTCGCGTCCGCGCCAGCCCAGGATTGCTTCGATGTCGGCGCTGCGGTGGCCGATGATGCGGATCGCATCCGCGCTGGCATAGGCCGACAGGCCGCGCGCCAGCGCCTGCCCGGCCGGACCGCGCACCTCCACCGCATCGCCGCGGTCGAACGTGCCGGATAAGGCGCGCACCCCGGCGGGCAGCAGCGAGCGTCCTTCGGCCAGCGCATGCGCGGCGCCTTCGTCCACCGTCACGCTGCCCTGCGGCTGCAATGTGCCGAGAATCCAGCGCTTGCGGGCGGAGCGCCCTTCCGGCGCGGGCAGGAACCAGGTGCAGCGCGCGCCAGCCTCCAGCGCCGCCAGGGGGCGTTCGACATGCCCGACGGCAATCGCCATGGCGCAGCCCGCGCCGGTGGCGATGCGCGCCGCCGCCAGCTTGGTGCGCATGCCGCCCGAGGAATAGCCAGGCGGCGGCTCGCCCCCCATCGCCTCGACTTCCACCGTGACGGTCGCCACTTCGGGAATGTGCCGGGCGGCGGGGTCGCGCCGCGGGTCGGCGGTGTACAGACCGTCGATGTCCGACAGCAGAATAAGCTGGTCGGCTTGCACCATTTCGGCGACCCGTGCGGCGAGGCGGTCGTTGTCGCCGAATCTTATCTCGGTCGTCGCCACGCTGTCGTTCTCGTTGATCACCGGAATGCAGCCCAGGCCGAGCAGCGTGGTCAGCGTCGCGCGGGCGTTGAGGTAACGGCGGCGGTCCTCGGTGTCGTCCAGCGTCAGCAGCAGTTGCGCGGCGGTCAGCCCGTGCGCCGACAGCGCCTCGGTCCAGGCCTGCGCCAGCCAGATCTGGCCCACCGCCGCCGCCGCCTGCTTCTCCTCCAGGCGCAGCCGCTTCTGGGTCAGATTCAGCGACCGTCGCGCCAGCGCGATGGCGCCCGAAGACACGACGATGACATCGACCCCGCGCGTACGCAGGGCCGCGATGTCGGTGGCGATGCCGTCCAGCCATGCTGTCCGCGGCGCGGCATGGGCGGCATCGACCACCAGCGCGCTGCCGATTTTCACCACCAGGCGCCGGGCCTGCGCGACCGACAGGCTCATGCGGCCGTCTCCCGGCGGCGCGCCCGCGCCCGCTCCACCTCGCACCATAAGGCTTGCAGAACCTCCGGCACGCCTTGGCCGGATATGCCGGACAGCAGCAGCACTTCCTGCCCGGCGGCACGCGCCAGCGCCGAGCGGCGGGCCGAGGTTTCGCGCGGGGTCATGGCGTCGGACTTGTTCAGTGCCAGGATTTCCGGCTTTTCCGCCAGCCCGCCGCCATAGGACGTAATCTCCCCGCGCACGGTGCGCCATGCGTCCACGACGTTGCCGGCGGCGCCGTCCACCAGGTGCAGCAGCACGGCGCAGCGCTCCACATGGCCGAGGAAGCGGTCGCCCAGCCCGGCGCCCGCATGCGCGCCTTCGATCAGCCCGGGGATGTCGGCCAGAACGAATTCCTGCGTGTCGGACAACCGCACTACGCCGAGTTGCGGGTGCAATGTGGTGAACGGATAGTCGGCCACCTTCGGCCGTGCCGCTGAGACGACCGACAAAAAAGTGGATTTGCCGGCATTCGGCAGTCCGACCAGCCCGGCATCGGCGATCAGCTTCAGGCGCAGCCAGACCCAGCGTTCCTCGCCCGGCCAGCCTTTGTCGGCGCGGCGCGGCGCCCGGTTGGTCGAGGTCTTGAAATGGGCGTTGCCGAACCCGCCATCGCCGCCGCGCAGCAGCACCACCCGTTTGCCCGGCGCATCGAGGTCGGCGAGCAGCGTTTCGCGGTCATCGTCAAGGATTTCGGTGCCGACCGGCACCTTGATGACGACATCGGCTGCGCCGGCCCCGGTCTTGTTGGCGCCGGCGCCGTTGCCGCCCTTGGGGGCACGGAAATGCTGCGTGTAGCGGAAGTCGATCAGGGTGTTGAGGTTTTCCACCGCCTCGAATTCGATGTTGCCGCCGCGCCCGCCATCGCCGCCGTCCGGCCCGCCGAATTCGATGAAGCGCTCGCGGCGGAAGGCAACCACGCCGTTGCCGCCGTCGCCCGAGCGGCAATAGATTTTCGCCTGGTCGAGAAATTTCATGGCGGTTTCAGACGAAAAAGGGGCCGGCTTGCGCCGGCCCCCGGGTGCAACAGGCGGCCGGGCGGGTGCGTCTATTCGGCGGCGGCCGGCAGCGGGGTGACGGAAACATGCACGCGATCGTCGGCCTTGCGTTCGAAGGTGACGTGGCCTTCCACGAGAGCGAAGATGGTGTGGTCGCGGCCCAGCCCGACATTGCGGCCGGGCTTCCAGCGGGTGCCGCGCTGGCGGAGAATGATGTTGCCGGCCAGCACGGCCTGGCCACCGAATTTCTTGATGCCGAGGCGCCGGCCTTCGGTATCGCGCCCGTTGCGCGACGAGCCGCCGGCTTTCTTGTGTGCCATGGGGGTGTTTCCTTCAGGCCGCGGTGGTCTCGGGAGGCTCGTCGGTGCCGGCTTCGGCAGTGCTGGGCTCGGTCGCCTCACGGGCTTCGATGCCGGTCGCCTCGCCCGTGTTTGCCGCGTCCATGTTTGCCTCGTCCGTGACGGGGGCGATGGTTTCGGTCGCGTCGCCGGGGACGGTTTCAGATGGATCGCCGGTGCTGATGCCCGCGACGCGCAACACGGTGACATGCTGGCGATGGCCGTTGCGGCGGCGGCTGTTCTGCCGGCGGCGCTTCTTGAAGATGATCACCGTGTCCAGCCGGTCCTGCGCGATGACCGTGGCGGTGACCGACGCGCCGGCGACGACGGGGGCGCCGACCGTCACTTTGTCCTCCGAGCCGACTGCCAGTACGTCGGTGAAGGTGATGGAGGCGCCGGCGTCGGCCTCCAGCTTTTCCACCTTCAGCACGGCGTTGGGGGTGACGCGGTACTGCTTTCCGCCGGTGCGGATGACTGCGAACATAGGTCTGGCATCCTGTCGTTGTCCGGACCGTGCGGCCGGCCAACTGGGTATCAACGTAGGTTGCGGCGGCCGGTTCAGCGCCGGCCGCCGTGGAGGGGCGGTTTATAGCGCGGGCGCGCCGCGAGTCAACGCGAGAGCGACGGTGTCCGGACATTCGCATCTCGCTGCCGCGTTCCGGGCCGGCCACCGCGAGGCGCCGGTGTCCCGCCACGATTGGGCGGATACATTCCACGGGCGGACGGGAACAGCAACCCCGGCGGCATGGGCTTGGGCCGGATGACCGCTCGATGGTCGAGTGCGACGTTCCCGACGCCCCGACCTCCCTTCCACCCCTTGTGCCACGTCCGCCGCCCCATATAACCCCGTCATGGACACGCCTTTCCTCAAGATGCATGGATGCGGGAACGACTTCGTCGTGCTCGACGCCCGGGCACAGGCGCTCGGCATTACACCGGCGCGCGCCGGCGCCATCGCGAACCGACGCACCGGCATCGGCTGCGACCAGGTCATCATCCTTGAATCCCCGGCCGCTCGCGCCGACGTGTTCATGCGCATCCGCAACCCCGACGGCAGCGAGGCCGGCGCCTGCGGCAACGCCACACGCTGCGTCGCCGCCCTGCTCGCCGCCGAAACTGGGCGCACCACTTTCATCATCCGCACCATCGGTGGCGATCTGCCGGCGGAAACCCACGCCGACGGCAGCCTGACCGTCGATATGGGGCCGCCGCGGCTGCGCTGGCAGGACATTCCACTCGCCGGGGAGGCCGATACGCGGCAGCTCGACCTGGCCGAAGGCCCGGTTTCCGGCCCCGCCGCCTGCTCCATGGGCAATCCACATGCGACTTTTTTCGTGCCCGACCTCGCCGCCCTGCCGGTCGAAACCATCGGCCCCCGCCTGGAAACCAACCCCCTGTTCCCGGATCGCGCCAATATCGGCTTCGTCCAGGTGCTCGCTCCCGACGAACTCCGCCTGCGCGTGTGGGAACGCGGCGCCGGGCTGACGCTCGCCTGCGGCTCCGGCGCCTGCGCCGCCCTGGTCAACGCCGCCCGCCGAGGCCTGACCGGGCGCCGCGCCGCCGTGCATCTCGATGGCGGCACGCTCACGATCGACTGGCGCGAGGACGGACACGTGCTGATGACCGGTCCAGCCGTCATGGCTTTCCGCGGCGCCATCGACCTGGAGGCGCTGCCGTCATGAGCCTGCGCCTGGTCACTTTCGGCTGCCGGCTGAACAGCTTCGAGAGCGAGGTCATCCGCGGCCACGCCGCCGGGTTGGCGGAAACCGTTGTGGTCAACACCTGCGCCGTCACTGCGGAAGCCGAGCGCCAGGCCCGCCAGGCCATCCGCCGCGCCCATCGCGAGAACCCCGAGGCGCGGATTGTCGTAACCGGCTGTGCCGCCCAGATTGCGCCGGACAAGTGGGCCGGCCTGCCCGGCGTGGCCCGCGTGCTCGGCAACGCCGAGAAGCTGCGTCCGGAATCCTGGGCGCCGGATGCCCCCTCGGCGGTAGCCGACATCATGACCGCGGCGGAAACCGCGCCCCAGCTCGTCACGGAATTCGGCGGCCGGGCGCGCGCCTTCGTGCAGCTGCAACAGGGTTGCGATCATCGCTGCACCTTCTGCGTCATCCCGTTTGGCCGCGGCCGTAACCGTTCCGTCCCGCTCGGCGCCATCGCCGAGCAGGTCGGCATCCTGGTCGCCGGTGGCTGGCGGGAAGTTGTTCTCACCGGCGTCGACATCGCCAGCTACGGCGCCGACCTGCCGGGCCGCCCCACGCTTGGCCAGGCTGTGCGTCGCCTGCTCGCGCTGGTGCCCGACCTGCCGCGGCTGCGGCTTTCTTCGCTCGACCCCGCCGGCATCGACGACGATCTCTGGCGGCTGGTTGCCGAGGAGCCCCGCCTGATGCCGCATCTGCACCTGTCGGTGCAGGCGGGCGCCGACCTTATTCTCAAGCGCATGAAGCGACGCCATCTGCGCGCGGATATTCTGTCCGCGATCGCCCGCGCCCGCGCCCTGCGACCGGGAATCGCCATCGGCGCCGATCTGATCGCCGGTTTTCCTACCGAGACCGACGCGCTGTTTGCCGACACGCTCGCGTTGGTGGAGGAGGCAGACATTCCCTTCCTGCATGTCTTTCCGTTCAGCGAGCGTCCCGGCACGCCGGCCGCGCGCATGCCGCCCGTGGCCCTGACGCTGCGTCGCGAGCGCGCCGCGCGGCTGCGGGCCGCCGGCCGCGCCAACGCCGCCCGCTTCTTCGCCGCACAGGTCGGGCGCGTCGCCGCCGTGCTGGCGGAGACGGCGCAAGGCGGGCATACGGAACATTTCGTGCCGGTCCGGGTGCCTGCCGTCCCGGGCGCCCTGCTGCGCGCCCGGGTGACGGCGGTCAACGATGACGGATTGCTCGCGGAGCCCGCCTGATGGCCCTCGGTTTCTTCTCGCGGCTGAAGGAAGGTCTTTCCCGCAGCACGCAGAAGCTCACCGACAGCATCGGCGCGGTGCTGACCAAACGAAAGCTGGACGAGGCGGCGCTGGCCGACCTTGAAGACGGGCTGGTGGCGGCCGATCTCGGCACCGATGTGGCCGCCCGCATCATTGAGTCCTTCCGTCGCACCCGCTTCGGCACCGAGGTCAGCGACGCGGAAATCCGAGGGGCTCTGGCGGAGGAGATTGCCGCCATCCTGGCGCCCGTCGCTTTGCCCCTTGTCATCGACCGCCGCCTCAGGCCCCACGTGGTGCTGGTGGTGGGCGTCAACGGCACCGGCAAGACGACCACCATCGGCAAACTGGCCCAGTCCTATGCCGAGCAGGGCCTGCGTGCCGTGCTGGTCGCCGGCGACACGTTCCGCGCCGCCGCAGTCGAGCAGTTGCAGGTCTGGGGCCAGCGCACCGGCGCTCCCGTGGTTTCCGGCGGCCCCGGCGCGGACGCGGCCGGCCTGGCGTTCGACGCGCTGACCCGCGCCCGTGCCGATGGGGCCGATGTGCTGCTGGTGGATACGGCCGGACGGCTGCACAACAAGTCGGTGCTGATGGACGAATTGCGGAAAATCATCCGCGTCATGCGCAAGCAGGACGCTACGGTACCGCATTCGGTGCTGCTGGTGCTGGACGCCACCACCGGGCAGAACGCGTTGCAGCAGGTGAACGTGTTCAAGGAGATGGTGGACGTGACGGGCCTGGTGGTGACGAAGCTGGACGGCAGTGCCCGCGGCGGCATCGTGGTGGCGCTGGCGCAGGAATTCGGCCTGCCGGTGCATGCGGTGGGGGTGGGGGAGAAGGCATCCGACCTGCGCGCTTTCGACCCTATGGATTATGCGCGGGGGCTGGTGGGTGCGGCGTAAGGAAACAGGCAAGCCCCTGGACCCGGATTGCGGCGTTTGCTTGTTGTCCTGGCGCTCAACGTCCGTCTGCGGCCAGACGCAAGGCGCGGTTCGAACCCCCCGGTTGGGGGGCTTGCAACGGCTCACCCGTCATGCAACGAAGCGCTCCACCTTTCCCGGCCCCGATCCGGTGCCGGCCCCGTTCGTTCGTCCTCCGGCCGACAGAGAACAGCATGGACATTCGTGAACTCAGCAAGTTTCCCGCGGCCGTTCTTGTCTCCGGCCTAGCCTTCTACGTCGCCGGCCTGCTCGGCGATGTGGTCGTGCATGTGCCGCCGCAGGCGCAGCTTGCCATCCGCATCGAACCGCCGCCGCCGCCGGTCCCTGCCGGCGCTGCCGAGCAGGTGCCATCGATTGCGGCGCGGCTCGCCAAGGCGGACCCCGCCGCCGGCGAGGCCTTCGCCAAACAGGTCTGCGGCATCTGCCACAGCTTCGATGAAGGCGGGAAGGCGGTGATCGGCCCGAACCTTTACAACGTCGTGGGTGGGCCGCACGCCCACATGGCTGGATTCGCCTATTCGGACGGGATGAAGAACCGGTCCGGCAACTGGACTTTTGCCGAGTTGGATGCTTGGCTGACCAAGCCGTCCGCCCTGGTGCCGGGCACGCGCATGACCTTCGCCGGCCTGCCTAATCCCCAATTGAGGGCCAATGTGATCGCCTGGCTGAGGACGTTGTCGCCCAGCCCGGTGCCGCTGCCCGAGGTGACGGACGCGGCCCCCGTCAAAACGGGCGAACTGCCGCCCGTAGGGCCGCTTCTGGCCAGTGCGGATGCCAAGGCGGGCGAGGCCTTCGCCAAGACGATCTGCATGATCTGCCACTCGGTGAACGAGGGTGGCCGGGCGATTGTCGGTCCTAATCTGTACAATGTGGTCGGCGGTCCGCATGCTCACATGGAGGGCTACGCTTACTCGGAGGCGATGAAGGCCAAGTCCGGACCATGGACCTACGAGGAACTGAACCGCTGGCTGTACAAGCCGTCCGAGTATGCGCCGGGCACCAAGATGGCGTTTCCGGGTATTGCCGATGCGCAATTGCGGGCGAATGTGATCGCATGGTTGCGCAGCCTGTCGGCTGACCCTCAGCCGCTGCCGTAAGAAACGGGTCCAGGG
>Ga0326727_10016339_pt1 | contig 15696 bp, 12 predicted proteins | sample MB2enrmetagenome_FD_207643 | JGI IMG/M metagenome (GOLD analysis project Ga0326727, IMG submission 207643) | Lab enriched peat soil microbial communities from McLean, Ithaca, NY, United States - MB29MY | ecosystem: Environmental > Terrestrial > Soil > Wetlands > Peat | place: USA: New York... | reverse complement strand
ACCAGTAGTACCAGTAGTACCAGTAGTACCAGTAGTACCAGTAGTACCAGTAGTACCAGTAGTACCAGTAGTACCAGTAGTACCAGTAGTACCAGTAGTACCAGTAGTACCAGTAGTACCAGTAGTAATACGATTTACGTCTTTCTTTATCTATGATAAAGAAACTGTTCTTTATAGTTTTGATCCAAAAACGAAAAGTTTCAATAAAAATCATAATCATGCACCACAAAATCTTGATGGAACCTAATTCACCTCTACTAAGTCTGAAGGATAAAGCGGTGAGTTATATTTCTCTTATCGAAACATCTGGAGAACACATCAATAAGTTGAAATATTCGATACACTTATTTTATAATTCTGCTCTGATGATGAGAGACTATGGTGATGATAGTGTTGTTAAACGTTACATTGAAGTTTGCAAGAACAAACTTGGAGAAATCATTCCGTTATCAAGAAATACATGCTTGGAGAATCATTTCGATATACTCCATGAAATCTTCTTTAACGAAAAACTTGAATTAATTGGTGCGTTTTCTCTTCCTTAAATACTCTTCTCTCTTTTTCTTCAAAAGTTCCTCTGAAAACGAAAAAATGGACTGTCCCATGGTAAATTGGCTTCTTCATGAGCAGTCTTTAAACATCCTAGATGACCATCCGCAGCAGCATATGCATACAAACAAATTCATCTCTTCCATGAAGAAGAGATTTTGAACAAATAGACATGGAAGAACTTAACAATCTTTAATTCTAATCTTAAAATTTCATTTTTAGTATCTTATCTGAATATAAAAATATATATATGTTTCAGAAAAGACTGATAGTTATAGAAGTAAAGCTGAAAGCATCCTTAACAAATATAAAAATAGAGGAATGAAAAAAGACCGAGGATGGATATGGAAATCAAGAGCTCCAGACGAAATTTCTTTCACTCCAGAAATCGAGTAATAACTTAGGGTTAGGGCACAATGCAGAGTCTTCGAATGCGCATTCTCTGTTTTGCGCAAAACTTTCTTAAATCCTCTAATATGGTAAGATTCTAGACATAGAATAAAAAATTTCTATCGACAGATAGAAATTTTGATATCAAATATTAAAAAATGAATTTAGACTAAAAGACTTAGAAAAATAAAAATGGAGACTGTAATTAGTTGTCCAAATTGCGGAATTGATATGCCATTTGATTATTTTTGTGTATTTGAAAAATGCAATTCATGTCTCGAAGCCGGAGAAATAACTAATGAAACCTTCGGTGTTACGATTGAATGGTTAATGTCAATATTATCTGGAGTAGAATGCTCACATGAATTGAGTAGAGTAAATAAGAAAATGATAACTGTACAAATATTTGAACTCGCTCTGGAACAACTAAAAATTCTCCCAAAAATAATTCAATTTATAGGAGGGGATAACGGGAGCGTAGATTTTATTTTAGAAGGTGGAAAAACATTGAGCGTAAAAACAAATATAACTGGAGGAAAGGTTTGTCCCAATAAAATCGGACAAACAACAAGGAAGAAATTCTGTGAAAACCATAATATAAAAGGGGACAAAATTAAAGACTACATTTTTAATAATGTAGAGTATCTAGTGAACGATGAATATTTTCCTGCTTTATTTTCTTGCGATTATACTCTTTGGATGTATTCAAGTAATGCAGAAATGATGGCAGAAATATTTCCCAGAAAAAAATATAAACGTTTGTCCTCCTTCTCTTTTACAAGATACGTAGGGGCTATAGATCCGAATAAGGAATGGGCAGAAAGTAATACTGTGAAAGTAAATAATTTGTCGATAGGGGAATTTCAAATACACAATCATCGAGATGGGGTTAAATTTAGATTTAATTTTCCAAATTTATTAAAAATTCTTGAAGTAGATGAACCTCCAAAAACAAAATATCCGTTTCCATTAAATTACATCGGTTCCAAAAAATCTCTACTTCAGAAGATTGAACTTATCTTGAAAAAATATTCATATATCGGTGATACATTTGGAGATTTATTCTGTGGTACAGGAATAATTACATATATAGCATCAAGACTATATGAAATCGATGATACAGGAAATAAAAAAAGTCTCTATTCGAGGATAGTATCAAATGATCTTATGTATTATGGATATGTTTTGGCGAAAGCTATGTTATGTCCCCCAGAGGTTGAAATAGTAATTCCTAATCAAAATATGAAAGAAGGTTTTATTTATGACAATTACACAAGAGAAAAACTTTACTTTTCTAACGAAAATGCGAAGCGAATAGATGGTATTAGACAAGGAATTGAAAAAATATCTAATGAAGAAGCAAAAATGGTTGCGATAGCTTCACTATTAAGTTGTGCCGATAAAGTAGCAAATACTGCCTCTGTGTATGGTGCATTTCTTAAAAAATTGAAATCTTCTGCTCTCAAGTCTTTAGATTTTAAGATAGATGAGTTTTCCCGTGTTGCAATTGAACATACTGTTTATAATACTTACGCTGAGAATATCGATGAGAAAATTGACGTTCTGTATATAGATACACCTTATAACAACAGAGATTATAGTTCTAATTATCATATACTGGAAACTATAGCGAAGTATGATAATCCGGAAATAAAAGGAAAAACTGGTCTGAGAATGGCTGATCTTAAATCGAATTTCTGTAAAAAGAGTTTAGCTGAAGATTCCTTTAAGAAATTGATAGAAAAGAATTCGAGAACAAGAATAATAGTAATAAGCTACAATAATGAAGGGATAGTTCCATTCTCTAATATGATTAATATCTTGAGGAAAAATAGAAATGTTGATGTTTACAGGATTTTGTATCGTGGATTTATATCTCACAAAGAGCAAAAAGAGTCAAAGGTATTTGAGTTTTTATTCGTTGGAATTTTAGATGATAATCCTGGAATTGTGTCTTTCTATGATCTTTAGATTTCTATGAAATTATATAACAGTCTTTGAACCTTTTGTTATTACTTCCGCTACTTAAAAACGACAAAAACAGCAAAATAATCAATAATGATTAAAATGCAAGTTTTGGTTTTTTTTTTACGGATTTTGATTAGGACATCTCTTTTCAACTTGTAGTTGTGGATGTCTGATTAGTTCTTCTTAAGTAATCCGGTCTATCCAAACAATTTATTGAATTAAAAGCACAAATGTAGATGTTAGACGCTCCATTACAGTCACGATTCCAAAAGCAAGATTTTACAACGTAAAAGCCCATGGACTAACCGTAAAGAACTATCTTTGAATGGTATTGGATCTTTTACCGATACACAATTTTTACATTCTCCTTGACATTTGAAACAGTTCTATATTCGTCAACAAGGAAAACCTTATATTTATACTTTCGGAATAAACTTCTCATCCCCTTCGGGACGCATTCTCTGAGAATCGCATTCGACGCTGACGCATTCGAAAGTCTTGAAGAAGGATAGGTGAGGTGTTTATGAAAGCGTTACAGATTTCCAAGTGCTACCTGTATACACAAATATTTTAGAAGTTTGAACATCAAAATACACAGAACCAACTACAGGTGCATCACTTGGAGATAACGGTAAACTCATTTTTTTTGCTGAGAGTGTTCCAAAACATGCATTTGAGGCATTTAACGTTCGCCCTACTCCAACACCTCCATTTACTACTAGTGCTCCAGAAGATGTCGAATGAGAGTCCGATGTCCCACCTATTTGAAACATGGGACTTGCTGACAAATTATTGCAAACTTTAAACAATGCTACATTAGAACTGGAATCCATATGGAAATAACTATTAGAGGAAGCACTGCTCGAGAATTTACAGTTATTAAGATTATCCGAACCGATTATTATTCCTCCAGATGAGCGAGGTTGTATTCCATTTAAAATATGTATGTCATTAAAGAAACCCGATGTTCCAGTAAATGCTCCGGCAGAAATGGATGAGAATAAACAAGAAGAGCCAGTAAGTTGAGATATATTCGCGCTATCAAAGATGCCAGAAAGGAAGCTTGCACTTCCCCCAGAATATTGAGATGCACAAAAATTAGTAAAGAAACCGGATGAGCCTGTGATAGAGGAAGTTAATAATTTCTCTGAATAGACACTGGAACCTGACATTTCGGAGAAACGAGATGAACCTATAGAATTTATATTAACATCTCCATTGAGTATTGTCGTTCCTTGAACTTCCAATATACCGTCTCCCTTCTGGCTTACAGGAATTCTAGATTTGTAAACATCAATAAAAACCTCTTTTTCAGAACATCTCAAAATGTATATTTCGGAACAATTTTGGGAAAGAACAAAACTGAGAATAGTCGTCATTATAGTTCCAAAAACATTTAGTTTATCACCAAATGAATCTCCATAGTTATTACTTATCTCCAATATTCCTGTATTCATTTGAGAAAGAATTACGTATTTGCCCGTAGAATCACAATCCATAGCACTGTAATACATTCTTTCTTTTGGTTTTTTCTTCAACGACCATGAAATACCAAAATTCGATGATCCATATATGTATCCATTTTTGTCCAAGCAATACATATATTCCCCATCAAAAGACATACAACAAGAACCAACATCAGGGAAAGAAGTTGATGTATAGGCTCTGATGTTATAGCTCGCTCCATAGTTATCTGACACATAAATTTCGCAACTTACATAGGTCAACCAATATTTTCCACTATGGTTACAAGTGACATGATTCATATAGGAAGGAACATAAGGCATATCAACTACTCCAGTTGCTATATTCCATGTTTTTCCGTAGTTTTGTGAAAAATACATGCTCATTGAAGACGAACCAGCTACCAACATAGACATATATTTCCCAGACGAAGATATATGACTAGCAACTCCAATAGACGCAGAAGGAATTATTTTCATTTTTTCATACGTATTACCAAAATCACTCGAAACATATATAATGAATTCAAGATGCAAAATGGCTGGAATAACAACATATTTTCCATTTCTGCAACAAGTTATCTCTCCGGAAATTCCTAGAGGAAAATTACTTTGACCCACAGCCATAGAAATTCCACCATCATGAGATACAGAACACCATCCAGAACCTATTCCATCACTTATATACCAATCTTTCGTTGAAATATTTAATCTATCTGGTCCGATGGTCACCGGCTGCTCGCACCGAAGGTGTGAGTCTGGAGTTCCTGTGGTATGAGTTAGTACAGGAAGTGTTTTGTCAAATGTTGCTTTTACTGGATCAAACATTAATGTTCCTACTTCTAAAATATTTGTACTAATTTCATTAACCATCTCAAATGAGGAATAATTACCTACAGTATTTATAGTGGAACCAGTGATATCCTTAAAAAAGGATGAAGAACCGGTTAATGAAAAACAATTTATTGATTGTATTGAACCAAATGCAGAAGACAAATCTGTAAAAGATGCTGATTTACCAATAAATTCTAAGGCAGAGATATTTTCCCCAGTAAAATTAGTGAAGGAACAGGATGAACCTGTGAATTGTGAAGCAGAAATAGACGAACCAAAATAATTGTCTCCAGATATTGTATTAAAGAATGCTGATGCTCCAGTGAATTGATGTATAGAGAATTCAGTTCCAACTATCTTATCGAAAACACCAGACAAAGCATAGATGTTTGCTCCAGTTATTGTACCGATATTAAGATTATTAAAAGATGCAGAAGTTCCATCCAATTTGGAGAAGAATCCAGAAAGGAAGTTTGCTTTTCCTCCGGTAAGTTGTGTAACTGAAATAGAAGGACAAGAAAGATTCATTCCCGTAATGTCATCAAAAAAACATGATGAACCAGTAATTTGGGAAAAGTATCCGAGAGAACCTGTAAGTTGGGAAGTTGAAATATCGGAAATGAAAGCTGAAAGGAAGTTTGCACTTCCGCCTGTTAATGAATGAGTGATAGTCAAATCAGAAAGAACCTGTTTTGACGAAAGTACAAAATTATCTACTTCTACGGTCGAAAAATGTCCAGATTTCCCATTTATGTAATCAAATGTTCCAGAAATACAATTTATTACTCCATTTACGGTTAATTTTCCTGTATGTGTTGCTTGACTTGTTATTTTTTTGAACCAAAGACAAGTTCCCCCATCATAAATCATTACTTTAGATCCATCGGAACTAACATTTATATTAACTGTTATCGTCATTTCTGGGATTATAATCATTGTAAAGTTTTTGCCATAATCATTACTAAACCAGAGCCAGGCGTGAGAGAGATCTCCTATTAGATATACGTATCTTCCAGTTTTATCACAGTCAATACCTGAATAACAACATCCTTGATTAGGAGAATTCGTAATCCATGTATGTCCAAAATCCAATGAATACTGAAAACCCTCGGAACCTTCGGAACTCAAATACATATGACCTCCATCTTGTGACATTGCTATTTTTCTATTCCCTCCCATATAAGAACTTCTAAGACACCAAGAATCTCCATAATCAAGAGATACAAAAATTCCATTTTTATCAAGAACTAGCATATATTTTCCGTCATATGAAATGGTAACATCAGAAATCCAAGAATCCACAATGCCATTATCTGGATAAATTGCCTTCCAAGTCATTCCATTGTCTCTCGAAATATAAAATGGGGTCAAAGTCTCGGAACTATCTGTACAAACTAAAACAGTTTGATTATTACTACTTATGCTACAACATTTAAAGGTTACTCCAGGAACTGATAGGGTCTGGTTAAATGATATTCCATCTATTGACCTATAAATTCCACCATCTTTACCAGTAGAAGTTCTTGTTCCTATCCATAACGAACCATCTCTACTTACACTTATTCCTCCATTCAAATCATAGTCTAACGCCATTGCTGGATACCATGTTAGACCTCCATCTTTAGAAATGTAATGCGAACCAGACCATACAGATCCACGTGAAGAGTTGTAAGAACCTATATTTTTCATATCATCGGAAATACTGAATAAATAATTAAGGGGCATAAGATTTCCTCCCATACCTGCAGTAATTGATGTCCAGGAAACAAGGTCATCCGGATTCCAAATATTTGTACCAATTATCATTGTTTCTCCAGAAAAACTATTAAATGATACACTTTCTCCCACTGGAGAAAAAATACGGAAAGTTCCCAAACTACCAGAAGTAACTGAACCATTCGTATCGATTGATTCAGAACTAAATACAGTGGAACTTTTAATGGAAGTTAAAGAAGCAAAATTCCCAAAGAGATTAACTCCAGTTGCTTCAGAAAAAAATGCTGAAGTTCCAATTACAGATGAAGTATGAATATCAGAGCCTGTAATAGAACCAGAAATGAAAAGATTGCCAAGGAAAGCAGAATTTCCTGAAATTGAATTTGCTGAATATGTCGAAGCGGTAATATTGTCGAAATTTGCTGAGAGGAAGTTTGCGCTTCCTCCTGTCAAAGAATTCACTGAAAAAAATGATGTATAAATGTCTGTACCAGTAATTGTTGAAAAAAGAGCAGAATTTCCAGTTAAGAAGCTAATTGAACACTTTGAAAACTGACCAGAACATCCAGTAATTGATGTCGTAATCAAATCTTCGCTAACAATTAAGTCACTAGTAATCAATATTGTATCAATATCTGAGGAAAAAATATTAGTTCCACTTAAAACCGGGAAAAAGGCAAAAGTTCCAGTCAATGAAGAACATGCAATCTCTTGTATTGAACAAGAAGAAAAAACTTCATTATTTCCAGATAAGCTATCAACATGAATTCCGGAACTAGCAATCATGTAGGAATTAATATTATCGAAAAAAGCCGATGAACCAGTAACCGCTTCAATTTGTGCTTGTGATGTATAAATATTTGTTCCTGAAATTGTGTCAGAAAATTGTAACGAAGCATAGATAGTTGTCCCTGTAATTGTTGTAAATACTGAAGATGAAGCAACAATATTATCTGTATAGATATCAGAACTTGTAACAGAACCAATGACAGTAAGAGTTTCGAGAGAAGCTGAATCTCCGATTAGAGATTTTGTTGTGACTAGAGATTCTTTAATTTTATTTCCAACTAGTTCATCAATAAATGCAGAAGAACCTATAAAAGAATTAGATGAGCAAGAGGAGAACCATGCACTATTTCCTGTGAGATTTTCCGAGAAAATGTTTTTAATAGCTGCTGAAAGGAAGCTTGCGCTTACGCCTGTCAATCCAGAAGTAGAAATTTTAGAAGAGGTAAGGTGATTTGTATAAATATCTGTGGAACCTGTAATGGTCTTCAAATAAGCTAATGTCCCTGTTATTGAACCAATTGTGCAAGTCGAAGAATATATTTTTTCACCAATAAATGTTGCAAAGGAACAAGAAGAACCTGTAATAGAGTTGGCACTTAACTTTGATGTAGAAATATTATTACTATTGATTGATGAAAGTGATGCAGATACTCCTAGGATTGAATGGGTACTAATATTTGATTGAGCAATAATATTTGTTCCATTAATTTTATTGAAAAAAGCATTAGTACCAGTCAGTGAAGTTGTATATAGACTTTTTGTTATCAATTTTGAAGCATAAATATTAGTACCAGTAATAGTAGATAAAAGAGCGGAAGAACCAGTAATAACATTTACTGTGCATGATGATGAAGCCAAATTTCTAGTGACGATATCAGAACTCGTCACTTTCGAGAAAACCGCAGAGTCTCCCTCGATTGTGTTAGTGGAACAAGAAGATGACTGAATATTTACTCCAGTAATTTCATGAAAAAATGCTTGTCTTCCGATTATAGATGGAGTTCTAATTTTTGAAGTGCTGATCAAGTTATTTGTATAGATATTTGTACCAGTAAGTTCTAAGAAAAAACCAGAAGTTCCCGAAATAGATCTAGAACAAATTTTCTCTCCAATTATATCTGTAATGTAAGCATTGGTTCCAGTTAATGATTCCGTTATAAGAACATTTGTGGCTGATAAATTTGGGGGGAAATTGAAATTGTCGGATTCCAGAGAACAAAAATGTCCTGTTCCAATATTTATTGTACCAAAAACTCCATCATAACTATTAATTTTTGTGAAAAATGCTGATGAACCTGATGTTGATTCACAAAAGATTTTTGACGCCTCTATAGTACCACCTGTTATACACTCAGCATAAACGCTATTCCCCGTAAGAGAATCTTCAATTGTTAGATTTTTTAGAGTTTGAGAAGTGGGAAACGAAAAATTATCCGCTAATAGGACTGAGAAATGACCAGTTTTTCCATCAATGGAATTGAATTTTCCTGTTCCTCCAAAGATTTTTTCTCCAGTTATTTTTCTAAAAGTGGAAGAACCGCCTGTTATTGACGTGAAGCTACCTATATTTGATGTAATGGAACTTGTTTCTATTGCATTGGATGTTAGGGAATTTAAGTATCCAGTTCCTGCGATAAGAGTTTCTGAGGAAAGATGTCCAACAATAATTCCATCAGTCGTAAGATTACTAATATTTCCTATGTCTGAATTAATTTCAGTTGTTGAGAGACTTTTAATAATTCCTGTTCCTGAATTGAAAATGTTTGTCGAAAACGTTTTGGAAGAACTAGTTTCGCTATAGAGGGAATTAGATACTACTGTATCAAACTGCGAGTAGCTGGTGGCATGTGATGTTATTGGGAGTTGTTTATCAACTAACGACGCAATTGAAATTGCAAAGTTTGTATCAGAATTGAGATTCTCGCGAACTTTAGTTGATATTAATTCAACGTCTGCAGGCGTTAGTCTGATTCTTGTGACCGACATTCTTTTTCAATTTGAACATTATTAAGATGAGAAAGACCCAAAATGAAATTTTATTAAGGAAAATGGATACATTAAAGATAATAATTCTCTTCATCATTTTGATTTGGTTACTCAATGAATTTGTTATTAAAGACCTCAAAACAAGTTATGTCACAATATTTGTATCATATTATTTTTTATCTTCGGTATAGCTGTGCCATTACTTTCAAGAACTAAATTTCCATCAAAAAACTATGAAATCAATGATATGTTAGAAGTATTTGGGTTTATTATGCTTATTTTGGCAATAGGAATGGTAACAAAAGCTCTAATCGACCTTGGTTATCAATATAATCCCACTTTAATAATCAAAAAGAATCATAAGTTGATAACTACGGGAATATATAGTACCATCAGACATCCAATGTATAGTTCTCTTATTCCAGCAACAATAGCGGTAGCTTTGTTAGTTAAAAATAAAATAGCAGTTATCTCATTTATAATAGCATCTTCTGTTCTTATATTTGGAAGAGTACCATCAGAAGAAGAAATGATGATAAAGGAATTTGGAGATGGCTATAGAAGTTACATGAAGAAAACATATTGGTAACATTACTGTCTCAAACTCTTTCATGATGGATCATGGCAGTATGAGAATGGAGTTCAAGAATGGTCGAAAATTCTGAAGCAACAGTTGAAATTAAACTACAAAAATGAATAATAATACGAAAATATATCCGATGAGAGATTTTTGTAGGTTGAATGAACAGGAACTATTATTATCTTAAGGAATAAGTTCACAGTAAGTTATTTTAATCTAGATAAAAATCCTGTCAAAATCCAGCTCTTCTTTTTTCTCTTCTTCTAGATCGGGTTGTTCAGGATCATACTGATCCATATTACTAATTCTACTGAAGTCAATTAGTCTGAGTTCGTATTCCCCAGAATTCATTTTTTCTGACAAATTGTTCTCATCAATTTTCAGCATTACATTTCCTGAATGGAGATCTTCATGAAGATAACCGAGATTATGAAGACTTCCCACTAGATGCAAATATTTTTCTCTAAGAATATGAAAAGCCTTTGTTCCTAGGTGTATAGAGTTCCATCTTTTCGCTATTTCGTGTAAAGTTATCGTGAGCTTTTCCATAATTGTTATTCCCTTACCCTTTCCTGTATATGCGGAAATAATTTTTGGTCCTATTTTTTCTTCTCCAAACAATATACTTAATTTTATTTCCTTTTCGAAATCTTTATCACCCACTTCTTCTATTTTCATCACATGGGTGCAATCCGTTTTACAACAAGCGAGATAAGTTACTCCTTCAGAGCCTCTTCCTATAATATTTCTAACTTCCCATTCGGATTTACAATCATCTTTGGAATCATAAATTTTCGTTAGACCGATAAAAAATGCCATCTTTTTTTCATGAGAAAAAAGTTTCTCCAACGATCTTACATAACGAGAACGGTGTAATCCATGTGTGATTATTATCGATTTTGAATAAAGTAGATTAGAACGGACTTTCTTATTAAATACGTCCAAAGATACAAAATGGCTCCATAATTCATTCGATAATGGATAGCGGGTGTTCCATTAGAAAATTATGAAACTCAGCCTGTTATGGTAGCAGGTATCGAAGGCACCAGACCACCGACACCTCCTCATAGTCCTTCCCATCATGATATCATTGTCCATCCAATTTTTCATTTTGATAAGCTTGTTACTAATAGTTGGCACGTCAAATAAAAATTCCTCCTCTCCAATTTTTCTTTTGAGGACAAAATCATCATTATGAATCAAGAAAGTAATACCATTAAATCATGTGAGATACCAGGAAATGAATATCATAATAGTTACTCTTACGAAAGTAAAATACATACATAGGTATCATCAGGCCCGATCTTGGATGTATTTGAGCATAAATATTAGTGGGCATACTTAATCTTAATCCGGTTGGGATTAGTGTTCTGGACCATGGTTGAATTATACAGTCGGTGATTGATCTTAAATCGAAGGCGGCATCTCCATTATTTTTTGTTAGGGGATATTGGAGCAATAGTTTACGAGTGCCATTTTTTTATACTTCAAGTGTTTAGGTATATTCTTTATCATATGATAAAGATTTATCTTTTCAAAATTCTATTCAAAAATTCTTGAGCATTTCCTCCTCCAATATATTCATCAACTAGTCCTAGTACATTTTCTGATTTCAGATATTCTCTTAGGACAGGAATAATCGTTTTGTTCCAATAAAGTTTTTCGGGATTTGTTTGGTTTTGGTTCCCTAAACAGAGACCCACCATTTCATAATCATGATAACCAAGAGAATGTGGAAGTTGATCCATATAGTCAAAATCTTCATGCAAGTATATATAATCCCGTGTCATATTTTTTTCTAACCAAAATTTTAAATGATAAAGACAATTCACACTTTCGAACTCCTGCTCATAGTATCTATAGTTCTTCTCCTCAATTATATTATGATAAAAACGAAAAGCATTTGTTATTCCCATATGCAGAAAAAGATGGAGATTCATACGGATTATAGAAATAATCTTCAGTGGTTTGACTTGACAAAGATTGGGGATATCACAACTGCATTGAGGAAGGTTGCTCAAGAAAGTGGAGTTACTGAAAAGAGGGTATTCAATGCGTGGAAGAAGATGCTTAAAGCGCAGAGCGGACGCAAAACAGAGAATGCGCAATGCGCATTCTAGTCAAAAACGAAATCACGGTCTATGGTTTGACAACTCGTCTAAGTTGTCTGATTAGTTCTTCTGAGATATTCTGTCCATTTAATGCGTTAAAAGCACAAACATAAATATTGGATGGCATTGCGCAAAACTATGAAAAGACCAAACCTTAAAGATTTATTATTCCATTAAAAGGAAGCGAAGCTTCCCAGCGCAAGCGACCGGCGTTTTAAATCTTCAAGGGTTTAAAAACAAAATTTATCCTGAAAAAGAATGGAAGAGACAATTTGGACAATAATTGAAGTAATTGAAGTAGTTGGATTTGTAGTTGCGTCAGGAATTATCTTGTGCCATTTTATGCTTGTAGTAGTGTATAATATTGGATTTACAAAGAATCATTATGAAGCCGTAAGAAGGTCAATGATAAATTATTATGGGACGGATGATCTTAGTAAATTCACTCCGGAAATGCTTAAAAATCTACAAGAGAATGCACACAAATTTTCCAGTTACGGTAATCAAGCACTAAAGTATGGAGAAATTGAAATAGTGAAGAAAAAAGATCCCCCTCATCGTATTCACATTAGTTAACACTTACTGTCTGAATGCTTCATTTTGTCTTTAAATTTTGTGTGATGAGTAAAATGGTTTCTAGGACAATATTAGGCTTATCCATCGACATTGGTTCTCGTCATCTTGCATTCTATATAGAAGAATTCGACCGTCTAAAAATATTATCTTTATGTTCTTGTAGACATAGGTATGAGAAAGACGGAACTTGTACTCGAATTTTTTCTAATATTTTGGATAAAATAGAATGCAATGGTTTCTGTATATTCTTTGATTTGTTCGATTCCGGTTCAATTATTGAAAGATCTTTCTTGAATATTACAGAATACCTCGACAATCATAGGTACATTTTTGATCTTCTCAGTTTTATTGTAATAGAAGACCAAATAAAGAAAAACACAAATGCACAGAGAATAGCGCAACACATTTACTCTTACTTCACATTTATATATCATAACTGGAAACCAATTTTTTTGTTTTCTTCGAAGTTGAGGACAAGACTTCTCGGTTGTCCGAGAAAAGAGAAAGGCATGCCAAGACCAAAAAGATACAAATTCATAAAAGAATGGGCAGTTACAGAGGCTCAAAAGATTTTCGAAAAAAGAAACGATATTAATTATCTTAATCTATATTCTGAATTGAAAAAAAAGGATGATGTAGCTGATGCAATATGTCAGCTTCAAGCTTTAAAGGTGCTCATGTTTTACTCTGAGGAAGCTTGATATAAAATTTTATTTTTTTACCGTACTCTCCACGATATTGTCATAAGCATTGTATCTGAGTACACAATTCTGTAACTTTCTATCGTATTGATAAAAATTATAGACCCCACAAAGGATTCCACCACAATTCTTCATCTGCATCACAAGATACCACATTAAAATGATTATATGACGGAATGTAAAAAATATGAATTGCCGTAGCTGGGCGTGTAGATCCAGCGTCTATGGTGATGTATATTGTGATTTCTCTTCTGTCTTTCTTTTGGATTATTTCGTCAAAAATAAATTTTTTTGGATTCTTTTCCGCTAATTCTCGTGAAAGAAGTCCAGAACTAGTAGGGTATAATAATGAATTCCAAAATAATTTGCCATCGAATTTCAAAGTCCAACAGAGGTTTCTAGAAATGTTTCATATTCTTCTCCTGAATCTGGAATTGTAATTTTGTGAAGATCTGTAGGACATGATCCAAGACCATGAAGTTTTTCATATAAATAACGAACTGGAAGAGAGTGTTTCAGACTGCGTATGGACTTAACTAGTTTTGCGCAAAGCGTCCAAAGGGACTGTCCCTTCGGGACAGTCCAGAAGGGACATGTCCGCTACGCGGACGCAATGCGCATTCGACTGTAGTACCTTTTTCTAATAATCTATCATTCAGATTGGCAAGTTCCTCATCCTCCACTTCTTGTACCTTCTTTGTTCTGTCATAAGAGGAGGAACGGTTACTACTTTTATGACTCCTACTCATTTTTTCTGTGAGACATTATTTAAATTTCTATCGGAAGATAGAAATTCTACGGACTTGAACTCAGCTAGTTCCTGACGCTTGTTTTCTTGTTCTTATGATCATGTCCTTATTCTCATAGAGGATTTTTTTGATCTCTTCTTTTATTTCTTGGATATGCTTAGTCGCCTCTTCGTTTGAAAGATAATCCAAACATCGTTGAAATTTTTCTATGACAGTTCTACTTAACGTCTGAATCAGTTCTTCAAATTTGATCTCCAAAATTCCAGACTTATCATCATAAAGTCTCTGAAGTGCTTCATCTCGATTCTTCAATCTCCATGTGTTACCATCATACATTAATACATATGAATCACGAAGATTGCTGATATATACGTTATGATTCTCTGGGACTTTTTCGTCAAAGTGAATTCGTCGTATTAACTCTGGAACACTATTCATTCCCCTGTTTATTATCCTCTTGAAATCTTCATTTGTTAATATTGAATCGATATCTTCTTTTCCGTGTGCGACGATATTGATTGTTGTGTTTATATTTATGTTATTACTGTTATTGCTATTATTGCTGTTGATATTTGTTACATTATTTTTATTTAGGTTCTGACTCTGAATGACTAATTGTTTATTTTCTTCTCTAAGTTTTTCTATTTCTTCCTTCATTTGTTGTTCCATGTACTTTTTATCATTATCTTTCCTCACACTACATATTTCTAGATGCCTACTCAAATTGTTTTTTGTTGTGAAGATTTTAAAACAAGATTCACATTTGAACTCTTCCACTATCTTACATGGAAATTTTCTGTCGAGATGACGTTGATAATGACCTTTATGCGAAAACGCCTTACGGCAACGTGTGCATATATAATCTGGCATTTCTTATTTACCTATATCTTTAAAATAGAAACAAAAAATAATTATCTCAATCTATCCTAACCCAAATTTTTTGTCCAATTTTTGTCCGGTTTTTGCCTAATTTTGTCCTATTTTTTCCAATTTTTTGTATTTTCCTCCATAACACTACCAATTTTTTATTTGTCAATTTATCTTTTTTTATCTTTTTTTATCTTTATTTCGAGTAATGAATCACAGATTAAATACGAAATAATTTAACTTGAATTCTACAAAAATCGGACATTTTTATAATAATATATTCAGAGAGAGAGAGATAATATCTAGACAACTAGAGATAATATCTAGACAACTAGAGATAATATCTAGACAACTAGAGATAATATCTAGACAACTAGAGATAATATCTAGACAACTAGAGATAATATCTAGACAACT
>Ga0326727_10016338_pt1 | contig 15698 bp, 13 predicted proteins | sample MB2enrmetagenome_FD_207643 | JGI IMG/M metagenome (GOLD analysis project Ga0326727, IMG submission 207643) | Lab enriched peat soil microbial communities from McLean, Ithaca, NY, United States - MB29MY | ecosystem: Environmental > Terrestrial > Soil > Wetlands > Peat | place: USA: New York... | reverse complement strand
TCCATATCCAACGAATCCCGGAAACTCATGGCCACTATGACGGCCAACGCCGAGATCATGCTGGAGGAGCACAAGCGCGTGCTGACGGTTCCCGAGGGCGCCATCATTTATAAGAAGGATCGCTCCACCGAAGTCGAGGTGGCGGACGCCGCCGCCGAGAGCGGCAAGCGGAGCGTGCCGGTGACCGCCGGCATCAGCAACGGATCCAGAACCGAGATTCTGAAGGGCCTGGCCGAGGGCCAGCAAGTCGTCCTGCAGTAGGGGCCGGGCACGCCCGGCCCGGCGGGTCCAATCGTCATGACGTACCTGCATGAATTATTCGGCCAAGTCGTCTCCAGCCTGCTGCGCAACAAGCTCCGCAGCCTCCTGACCATGGCGGGGATCGCCTGGGGCGTCGCCTCGATGGTGCTGATTGTGGCCATGGGCGACGGCTTCAAGGTGGGCCAGCGCGACCGGCTCAGGCAGCTCGGCGAGAACATCGTCATCGTGTTTCCGGGGCGGACCGAGAAACAGGCCGGCGGCCGGCGCGCGGGACGGCGCATCCGGCTGGACTACGACGATGTGCGCGCTATCCGCGCGGAATGTTTCCTGGTGCGTTACGTGGTGGCCGAACTGCAGAACCAGGCGAGAGCCGTGACCCCTTTTAACAGCGGCACGTTTTCGGTGATGGGCGTGGAGCCGTTGTATTCCCAGATCCGCAGCATCCCGGTGGACCGCGGCCGCTTTCTGGTGGACCAGGACGACGACGCGGCGGCGCGCGTGGCCGTGCTGGGCGACAACGTCCGCAAGCAACTATTCGGCGAGCGACCCGTCGCGCCCGGCGCCAGCGTGGCCATCGACGGACTGGCGTTCCGGATTGTGGGCCTCATGCCGCCCAAGACCCAGAACAGCAGTTATAACGGTCTGGACAGCGATAAGATCTACATTCCCTACTCCACCATGGTACGCGACGCGCCGCTGGCGGACGAGAATTTTCACCCTGGAATCGTGAGCGACCTGATCTACGTCCCGGCTTCGCTCGACGGGTGGAAGGCCGCGCGGGAACAGGTGCTGCGCGTGCTGGGCCGCAACCACCGCTTCGACCCGGACGATACGGGCGCCACCTTCATCTGGGACACCGTGGAAAATGCCCAACTGGTGGATACCATCTTCACCTCGATGACCATTTTTCTGGGGGCGATCGCGGTGGTGACGCTGACGCTGGGAGGCGTCGGGGTGATGAACATCATGCTGGTGACGGTGGCCGAGCGGACTCACGAGATCGGGCTGCGCAAGGCCGTGGGCGCCACCCGCGCCCGCATCCTGGCGGATTTCCTGCTGGAAGGCATTCTGCTGGCGGGCTTGAGCGGACTGGCGGGCTGGTTCGGCGCCTATGGCCTTGCCGCCGCGGTGAACCGGCTCCCCAAGCAGGAAATGTTCGGCGGACTTCCGGTGAGCGGGACCACCACGGCGATCGCCTTCGCGGCGCTGGGCATCGTGGCGGTAGCTTCGGCGCTTTGGCCCGCGTGGCGCGCGGCCAGCCTGACACCGGTGGAGGCATTGCGCTATGAGCGTTAGAGTTGTGGGGCAGGTTGGCAGGGGTACCCTCTGGGTCCGGCGGGTTGGTAACCCGCCCGGATCGCCTGTAAACAGGCCCACCAGCGCCGGTTGCCCGGGGTACCCTCTGGGTCGCGCGCAGGATACCATCCTGCCCCACAATCCATGCAGGATGTTCGGTCCCGCGAAAACTAAGTGGCATTGGGCACTCTTGCCGGGCGTGTGCACAGTGAAGCCGGCGTCGGCTGGAGTGCCTGCGCTACAAGGCCTATGACCATCCGCTCCATCTTCCGCGAAGCCGGACAGGCGTTGAGGTTCAACCGGCGGCGCAGCATCCTCACCACTACCAGCCTGGCCTGGGGAGTGGCGTGCTTCGTCATCCTCTATTCGTACGGCGAAGGCTTCCACCTGGCTTTGCGGACGGCGTTCCTCCAGGTGGGGTCGGACCTCATCCTGATGTACGGCGGCCAGACCTCCACGCAGGCGGGGGGCGAGCGCGCCGGCCGCAAGGTCCGGGTGGAACGCTCGGACGTGGACGCCATCCGCGAAGCGGTCCCCATGGTGGCGGCGATATCGCCGGAAATGATGATGGGCAGCATGACCGTGGTGCGCGGCTATCGTTCCCAAATCACGATGGTGCGCGGCGTCGATGTGGCTTACGGGCGCATCCGCAACGAGGCTATGGAGACGGGCCGGTGGCTCATGCCCGAGGACGAGACCGAGAAGCAGCGCGTGGCGGTGCTGGGCGGCAACAGCGCCAGCAAACTCTTCGGTGAAATCCCGCCGGTCGGCGAGGAGATTACCATCAACGGCCTGCGCTTTACCGTGGTCGGGGTTTTGAGGACCAAGACGCAAGTTGCCAATTACAACACGCCGGACAATGAGTGCGCCTTTATTCCCTACGAGACGGCGTCGCTGTATCGCGATTTGAAATACCCCGACGACATCGTGTGGATGCCGGCCAACCCGGTCTTCCGCGATGAAGCGGTCAGGCAGGTGAAGGAAGCGCTGGCCCGCATACACAACTTTTCCGGGAACGACGAGCGCGCCGTGCACACCTATGTTTTCAACGAGTACATACACTTGGTGGACACCATGGGGATCGCGCTGCGCCTGCTGCTGGGCTTCATCGGCACGCTGACGCTGGCCATCGGCGGCGTGGGGCTGGCGAACATCATGCTGGTCTCCGTGACGCAGCGGACGCGTGAGATCGGCATGTTGAAATCCATCGGAGCGACGCGGCGCGCCATCCTGGCGCAGTTTCTTCTGGAGGCGGTGGCGATTGTGACGGTGGGCGGCGTCATCGGCGTGGCGGCGGGCTGGGCGGTGACGGCCGTGCTGGGAAGCCTGCCGCTACTGGGGCCGCTGTTCCACCAAACCAACGGGGCGGGAGACATCCGCCTGCGGATCTCGACGTTCGCGGTGATCACCTCGACGGCGTTGCTGGAGAGCATTGGTTTGATCGCCGGATTGCTGCCCGCCATCAAAGCCGCGCGCCTGGACCCCATCGAGGCGTTGAGGTACGAGTAGCTAACACGCCGCCAGCGTGAGGCTGGCAGAACTTCACCCGAGCCGAAATGCAAAGGCTGCACGGGAAATGCAACATTTGCAGGGCAGCAAGCTGTGAATGCCGCTGCCAAGCGGGTTTCGCAGCCATCCAAGGCCTTCCAGTGCGGCCCGGCATGCAAGTCAGGTTCAGGTCCGAGTGCAGGCGGAGGGCCATCCTCAGGTTCCACTGTCTCGGAATGGTGAATGAAATGCAGAGAATAGCTGGAGATTCGCCACTGCGCTTCGAACTGCATCCAGAGCGACGGGCGCTTCCAATTGCCGCAACGGCGGATCGGCGGCGGAAGACAGTCGGAACATTTGAGGAGAAACATCATGTACAAAAACGTGTTGATCGTATCGATGGCGGGCCTGGGTTTGGTCCTGCCCGCTTTGGCGTCGGATCGCGACGATGATATTGGGCGTATTCAAAAAGCGACCCGGGTCTTCCACGAGATCATGGCGACGCCCGACAAGGGCATCCCCCGCGACCTGCTGGAAAAGGCGAAATGCGTTGCCATCATTCCAGGGGAGGAGAAGCTCGCCTTCATATTCGGAGAAAACTACGGCAAGGGACTGGCGACCTGCCGCACTGGCAGCGGCTGGAGTGCTCCGATGTTCGTGGCTGTCGGGGGCGGGAGCGTAGGCTTCCAGATTGGCGGCTCTTTCACGGACGTGGTGATGCTGTTTATGAACGACCATGCCTTGCAAAGCCTGATGGGCGACAAATTCAAGATCGGCGCCGACGCCACCGTGGCGGCCGGACCCGTCGGGAGACAGGCAGCCGCCGGCACGGATGTAAAGCTCAACGCGGAGATCCTGAGCTATTCGCGCAGCAAAGGGGTTTTTGCCGGGGTCAGCGTGAGTGGCGCGGTGGTGCAGGCCGACCACAGCGGGGACAAAGCCATGTACGGCTCCGATGTCAGTCACCAGGAAATCCTGGACGGCAAAACTGCGGTTCCCGAGTCGGCGCGGAGGCTGGTGGAGGAACTTGCCGGGTACCCGGCACAGCGTTGAAACCGGCGGACTGCGGCATGGCGATGGCGCCGGAGTTTCCCACCCACCCCGGCGCCTGTGCCGGTCGCGGATGCGGCTTGACCGCCGAGAACGTCTTTGAGCGAGCGCTATCCTGGCTGGAGAGCGACTGTGCCCAACTCGCCGACAGTGCCGCCAACGACTCCGAAACGCATCGGTATCGCCGCCGATCATGGCGGATTTGAATTGAAGGAGTATCTGGCGGGCAAGCTGCGTGAGGCTCGCTATGAGGTGGATCGCGGCGTAGCCATCCGCGGTAGCAGCGTGGGCGCGGGCATCGCCGCCAACAAGGCGCCGGGCGTGTGGGCGTGCCTGATCCACGAGTGTTTTTCGGCGCGCCAAGGTGTCGAGGACGACAACATGAACACCATCTGCCTGGGCGGCCGCGTGGTCGGGAATGCGCTCGCCTGGGAGTTGGTCGAAGCGTTTCTCCAGGCCCGGTTCAGTGGCGCCGCGCGTCACCGGCGCCGTCTGGCGAAAGTAGCAAAGCTGGAATCGAGGAACGCGGAATCATGAGTAAACCAGCCCGTACCAGCCACCCGCTGCACAGTCTCCTGCCCACGGAAATCGAAGGATTCGATTCCCTGGCGGAACTTGCCCTGGATATGCGCTGGTCGTGGAATCACGCCACCGACGAAGTGTGGCGGCAGCTTGATCCCGGCCTGTGGGAGATCACGCATAACCCCTGGGTGGTGCTGCAGACGGCCTCGCGCGACCGGATCGAACGGGTGTTAGGCGATCCGGTTTTCCGCCAGAACGTGGATGACCTGGTGGAAGCCAGCCGGCAGGCGGCGGAAGCGCCCGCGTGGTTTCAGAGGAATCATGCGGAGGCTCCGCTGACCTGCGCCGCGTATTTCAGCATGGAGTTTATGCTGAGCGAAGCTCTGCCCATTTACTCGGGCGGGCTCGGGAATGTAGCCGGCGATCAGCTCAAAGCCGCCAGCGATCTGGGTGTGCCGGTGGCCGGCGTGGGACTGCTCTACCAGCAGGGCTATTTTCGCCAGGTGATCGACCAAAACGGGGAGCAGCAGGCGCTTTACCCGTACAACGATCCGGGACAGTTGCCGATCGCGCCATTGCGCCAGCCAAACGGGGAGTGGCTGCGGTTGGAGATCGCGTTGCCTGGATACTCGGTCTGGCTGCGCGCGTGGCAGGTGAAGGTCGGCAGGGTGAAGCTTTACCTGCTGGATAGCAATGACGCGGCCAACTTTCCCGTTCATCGGGGGATTACCAGCGAGCTCTATGGCGGCGGGCCGGAATTGCGCCTCAAACAGGAAATGCTGCTGGGGATCGGCGGATGGCGGCTGCTGCGCGCGCTCGGGCTCCAACCGGAGGTCTGTCACCTGAATGAAGGGCACGCGGCGTTCGCCGTGCTGGAGCGCGCGCGGACCTTCATGGAACAGACCGGCCAGCCCTTCGAAGTGGCGCTGGCCGCAACCCGGGCCGGCAATCTCTTCACCACCCACACGGCGGTGGCCGCCGGTTTCGACCGTTTCACTCCGGCCCTCATCGAGCAATACCTGGGCGGGTATGCCGAAAAGAAGCTGGGCATTGCGCTTCACGATTTGCTGGCGCTGGGCCGCCAGGATCCGGGGAACTCGGCGGAGCCTTTCAACATGGCGTATCTGGCCATCCGCGGGAGCGGCGCGGTGAATGGTGTGAGCCGCCTGCACGGGAAAGTCAGCCGGCGCCTTTTTCTGCCTCTGTTTCCGCGCTGGCCGGAAGACGAAATCCCGATCGGACACGTAACCAACGGAGTCCACACGCCCACGTGGGACTCGGCTCCGGCCGACGATCTTTGGATGGAAAGCTGTGGAAAGGGCCGCTGGCTGGGGACGACGGAGACCCTGGACGAGGACATTCGGCGGGTCTCCGACGCCAGGCTCTGGCAACTTCGCGCCGCTGCCAGTCAGTCTCTTGTCGAGTATGCTCGCGAACGGTTGTCCCGGGACCTGGACGCGGCAGGCGCGCCGCCCGAGAAGGTGGAAGCCGCAAAGCATCTGTTCGACCCGAACACCCTGACGCTGGGCTTTGCACGCCGCTTCGCAACTTACAAGCGGCCGAACCTGCTGCTGCACAACCCACAGCGGCTGCTTCGTCTCTTGACTGATTCCGAACGCCCGGTGCAACTGATCATCGCCGGCAAGGCGCATCCGGCGGACCAGGCTGGGCAGGAGTTGATTCGGGAATGGACGCATTTCATACGGCGGCCCGAGACGCGCCCCCATGCGATTTTTCTCGCCGACTATGACATGCTGCTCACTGAGCGCCTGGTGCAGGGCGTGGATGTCTGGATCAACACGCCACGGCGCCCCTGGGAGGCTTGCGGGACGAGCGGCATGAAGGTGCTGGTCAACGGAGGCATCAATCTATCCGAGTTGGATGGCTGGTGGGCGGAAGCGTACACGCCTGAAGTCGGGTGGGCGTTGGGGGATGGCCAGGAACATGGCGAGGACCCGGCCTGGGACGCCGCCGAAGCCGAAGCGCTCTACGACCTGCTGGAACGGGAAGTGATTCCCGAGTTCTATGCCCGCGACGGGGCGGGCATCCCCACGGCTTGGGTGGCGCGGATGCGGAACAGCATGGCGAGCCTGACACCGCGCTTTTCCGCGGAGCGCGCCGTGCGCGAATACACGGAGCAACACTACCTGCCGGCGGCAGCCGTCTACCGCGAGCGCGCGGCGGACAAAGGCGCGGCAGGCCGGCAAATGGTGGATTGGCGGCATGCGGTGGATGGGGAGTGGGGCTCGTTGCGGTTTGGCGGCTGGCGCGTGGAAACCAACGCGGACCAGTACATGTTTGAAGTCGAACTCTTTCTGAACCATCTCGACCCGAGTGCGGTGCGAGTCGAAATCTATGCGGACGGAATCGACGGCGGCGATCCCGTACGGGTGGAAATGAAGTACGCGCAAACGCTACCCGACGCATCCGGCCGCTCGGTGTATCGCGCGACGGCGCCTGCCGCCCGTCCCGCGGAAGACTATACCGCGCGCGTGATGCCTCAGCGTTCCGGGGTGGCGGTTCCGTTGGAATCCGCTCGAATCCTATGGCAGCGATAATGGAAAGGGCGGTCCCTATCACCACATTGTTTCTGGATATCGGCGGTGTCCTGCTCAACAACGGGTGGGATCATCAGGCCCGCAGACGGGTGGCCAAGCACTTCAATCTGGAGTGGGCCGGGATGGAGGAGCGGCATCGCCTGACCTTCGAAACCCACGAGGAGGGGAAGCTGACTTTCGAAGAATATTTAGGCCGGGTGGTCTTCTACCAAAAACGGCCGTTCACCCGGGCTGAGTTTCGGCGCTCGATGTGCGCGCAATCGAAAGCTTACCCCGAGATGATCGCGCTGATCGGCCGGCTGAAGGTCCGATATGGGCTGAAAATCGCCGTGGTCAGCAATGAAGCGCGCGAAGTGAATGCGTATCGGATTCGCAAGTTCAAACTGGCTGGGTTGGTGGATTTCTTCATCTCCTCCTGCTTCGTCGGCGTCCGCAAGCCCGACGCAGACATCTATCGGCTGGCGCTGGACATCTCTCAGACGCCGGCCCGACGGGTACTCTACATCGAGAACACCCCCATGTTCGTCGAGGTGGCGGAGGGGTTGGGGATTCGGAGCATTCTGCACACGGATTACAAGTCCACCTGTGCGAAACTGGCTTCGTTGGGATTGGGGTTGGCAAGTGGGACAGACGCTTCCGTCTGTCAACCCGGGGTTGTCTCGTGACAGCGCCCGACCCATGCATCCTGACGATCAATGGCGGGTCGTCGAGCATCAAGTTTGCGCTGTACCAGGTGGGCGAGCCCCTAAAGCGAACGCTTCATGGAGCGGTTGATCGCATCGGCATGAGTGGGACCAATCTGACGTTCGACGAGCCGGCCACGAATCGGCGGGACAGCCGCAGCCTGGACGCTTCCGATCACAAATCGGCAGCGACTTTTCTGATGGATTGGCTGGAAGAGCAGCATGGTTTCGACGCGGTGCGGGCTGTGGGACACCGCGTGGTCCACGGCATGCATCACACCGCGCCCGAGCTGGTCACGCAGAGATTACTGGATGAGCTGCGTCGCCTCAGCCCGTACGACCCGGACCATCTGCCCAGCGAGATCGAGCTGATCGAGACGTTCCGCCAGCGTCATCCGAAACTGCCCCAGGTGGCCTGTTTCGACACGGCGTTTCACCGCACCATGCCGCGGGTTGCCAAGCTGCTTGCCATCCCGCGCCGCTACTACGCGCAGGGAGTCGAACGCTACGGTTTCCACGGTTTGTCCTATGCCTACCTGATGGAAGAACTCGCGCGCTTGGGCGACCCGGCGGCCAGCGCCGGCCGCGTCATCCTCGCGCACCTGGGCAATGGCGCAAGCATCGCCGCGGTGCGCGACGGCAAGAGCATCGACACCAGCATGGGCTTCACTCCCACGGCGGGATTGGTGATGAGCACCCGCTCGGGCGATTTGGATCCTGGCGTGGCGCCGTACCTGGCGCGAACCGAGCACGTGACCACCGAGCAGTTCTACGAAATGGTCAACCACCGCTCCGGCCTGCTGGGAGTTTCGGAGACCAGTTCTGACATGCGCGACTTGCTGGCGCGGGAAGCCCACGACATTCGGGCCGCGGAAGCCGTGGCGCTGTTCTGTTATCAGGCGAAGAAGTGGATCGGCTCGTTCGCCGCCGCGCTGGGCGGCCTGGATACACTGGTGTTCGCGGGAGGCATCGGCGAAAATGCGCCGCCGGTCCGCGCGCGGATCTGCGATGGACTGGGCTTCCTCGGCATCGAGCTCGACGATCCGCGCAATGCCGGCAATGCGGCAGTCATTTCCACCGGCGCCAGCCGCGTCGCGGTTCGCGTCATTCCAACGGACGAAGATCTGATGATTGCGCGCTCGGTGCGCCGCATTCTCGAAACCGAGGCGGTGAATGAACCATGAAAACCAACACACTCACTCCGGAACTGCTCCACAAGATGGACGCCTACTGGCGTGCCGCCAACTATCTGTCGGTCGGCCAGATTTATCTGTACGACAATCCGCTGCTGAAGCGGCCGCTGACCCTGGCGGATGTGAAGCACATGCTGCTGGGGCACTGGGGCACCACCCCCGGGCAGAACTTCATTTACGCGCACTTGAACCGGGTTATCAAGAAATACGACCTCGACATGATTTACGTCTCCGGGCCCGGACACGGCGGCCCGGCGGTGGTGGGCAACACCTACCTGGAGGGCACTTACAGCGAGATCTATCCGGACATCAGCCAGGATGAGGCCGGACTGCGGAGGCTGTTTCTTCAGTTTTCGTTCCCCGGAGGAATTCCCAGCCACGCCTCGCCGGAGTGCCCGGGTTCGATCCATGAGGGCGGCGAATTGGGCTACTCGCTCAGTCACTCGTTCGGGGCGGTGTTCGACAATCCCGATCTGGTGGTCGCCTGCGTGGTGGGCGATGGCGAGGCGGAAACCGGACCGCTGGCCACGGCGTGGCATTCCAACAAGTTTCTGGACCCGGCCACGGACGGCGCGGTGCTGCCCATCCTGCACCTCAACGGCTATAAGATTGCCAACCCGACCGTTCTGGCGCGCATCACGCACGAGGAATTGGAACAGTTGCTCCGGGGCTACGGATGGGCGCCTTACTTCGTCGAGGGTCACGAGCCCGCCCTGATGCATGAAGCCATGGCCGCGACGCTCGACACCGCCATCGAGCGAATCAGAGAGATCCAGCGGGACGCGCGCGTCAATGGCAACATTGCCCGTCCCCGCTGGCCCATGATCGTCCTCAATTCACCGAAGGGATGGACGGGGCCCAAGATCGTCGATGGCGTGCAGGTGGAAGGCACATTCCGCGCGCACCAGGTGCCACTTTCCGACCCTGCTACTCATCCCGAACACCTCAAGCTGTTGGAAGACTGGCTGCGGAGCTACCGGCCGGAGGAACTGTTCGACGAGCAGGGCCGCCTGAAACCGGAGCTCGCCGAACTTGCGCCCAAGGGTGAACGGCGCATGGGCGCGAATCCCCACGCCAACGGCGGAATGCTGCTGCGCGACCTCCGCATGCCGGATTTCCGCGACTACGCGGAGGCTGTGCCCTCGCCGGGCGTGGGCGGTATCGGCGACACGCATGTGCTCGGGCGCTTCCTGCGCGACGTGGCGAAGCTGAACGCCGAGCAGCGAAACTTCCGGGTGTTTGGCCCCGACGAGACGCTCTCCAATGGCCTGGAAGCGCTCTTCGAAGCGACCAAACGCCAATGGGACGCCGCGACCGTGCCGAACGACGAATTCCTGGCGCCCGCCGGACGCGTGATGGAAATGCTCAGCGAGCACCAATGCGAGGGCTGGCTCGAAGGCTACTTACTCACCGGCCGCCATGGACTCTTCAACTGCTACGAGGCGTTCATCCACATTGTCGATTCCATGTTCAACCAGCACGCCAAGTGGCTGAAAGTAACATCGGGCCTGCCCTGGCGGCGCAAGATCGCCTCGTTAAACTATCTGCTGGCCTCGCACGTCTGGCGGCAGGATCACAACGGCTTCACGCACCAGGACCCCGGTTTCATCGACCATGTCGTCAATAAGAAGGCCGAGGTGGTGCGTGTTTACCTTCCGCCGGATGCTAACTGCCTGTTGTCGGTAATGGACCATTGCCTGCGCAGCCGCCACTACGTCAACGTCGTCATCGCGGGCAAACATCCGGCGCCCCAGTGGCTCGACATGGACGCAGCCGTCAAGCATTGCACCCAGGGCATCGGCATCTGGCAGTGGGCCAGCAACGACCAGGGCATGGCGCCCGACGTGGTCATGGCCTGCTGCGGCGACGTGCCCACGCTGGAAACTCTGGCCGCCGTTTCGATCATGCGCGAGCATCTGCCCAGCCTGAGAATCCGGGTGGTCAACGTCGTCGACCTGATGAAGCTACAGCCGCAAACCGAGCACCCGCACGGATTGAGCGACATGGATTTCGACGAGCTCTTCACCAAGGACAAGCCGGTCATCTTCGCCTTCCACGCCTACCCGTGGTTGATCCACCGGCTGACCTACCGGCGCACCAACCACGACAACATCCACGTCCGCGGCTATAAAGAGGAGGGGACCATCACCACGCCCTTCGACATGACGGTGCTGAACGAACTGGATCGCTTCCACCTGGTAATGGACACCATCGACCGCGTGCCTCGGACTGGAGACAAGGGCATCTACCTGAAGCAGCAGCTCAAGGACAAACTGATCGAGCACAAGCAATACATCGACAAGAACGGTCAAGACCTGCCGGAAGTCCGGAACTGGAAATGGAGCGGGCCGAAATGAAGGCGCCAGAGTTTGTGGGCGCCGCGAGGGCGCTGGCCGGCCGCTAGCCGCGCGCTTGATCGCTCTACGCAGATTGCGTATAGTAAGGAGTGCATGGCGCACCTTCCGATGACGGTGGTGGAGACGGAGCGATTCCTGAAGGACGCAGGGTCGTTGCTCTCGGATTCGGAGCGTGCGGAACTCGTCGCATTTGTTGGAGCGAACCCGGAAAAGGGTAAAGTAATCCCCGAAACCGGTGGCGTCAGGAAGATCCGCTGGGCGCTGCCTGGAAGGGGGAAGCGCGGCGGCGCGCGGGTGATCTATTATTACCACAGCGAGCGCCTGCCGGTGTTCTTGCTGGCGGCATATGCCAAGAACGAGAAGGCGAATCTCACGAAGGCTGAGCGCAACGCCATGAGGCGGCTGGTTCCGGTCCTGGTGGCGGGATACCCGAGAAGCGATTAGGAGGCTGGCGTGGCTACGAAGACCAAGAGGACCGTGAAGAAGGTGACGCGCGCGGCGAAGCGCCCAACGGTCGGCGAGCGCATCATCGAGGGGCTGGAGCAAGCAATCGCGTGGACCAAGGGAGAGAATGATCGCGCTCGCGTGACGCTGGTGGACGTGCCGGAGGTTGATGTGCGGGGTGTCCGTCTGAAGATGGGCCTCAGCCAGTCCCAATTTGCGACTAAGTTCGGGTTTCCGCCGGCCACCCTGAGGAATTGGGAGCAGGGCCGGTCGCACCCGGACGCCCCCACCCGTGTGCTGCTGGCCGTAATCGCGAAGCACCCCGAGGCCGTTGAAGACGTCCTACGGAAGGCGAGCTGAGCGCTTCGGGCGGTAGCCCACGGCCGAACCATTTGCGGTTGTAAGCTGAAATCAGCCGCCCAACCGTAACTGGAAATGGAGTAACTCGAAATGAATACGCAAGAGCTGATAGACACCGCGAAGGCGATGGTCGCCGGCGACAAGGGGCTGCTGGCGATGGATGAAAGCACTCCAACCTGCGACAAACGATTTGCCAAGTTGGGAATTCCCCTGACTGTGGAGGCCCGGCGCGCCTGGCGGGAGTTGATCGTGACCACGCCCGGTCTCGGGGAGTCCATTAGTGGCGCCATCCTGTTCGACGAAACGATCCGCCAGCACAAGGAGGATGGCACTCCCTTTGTCAAAGTCCTTACCGATGCGGGAATCATTCCGGGCATCAAAGTAGATACCGGCGCCAAGGACCTGGCGGGTCATCCCGGAGAGAAAGTCACCGAAGGTCTGGACGGATTGCGCGACCGCCTGGCTGAGTATTTTCAAATGGGCGCGCGTTTTGCCAAGTGGCGCGCGGTGATTGCCATGGGCCGGGGCATTCCCAGCCGGGCTGCGATCGAGGCCAACGCGCAGGCGCTGGCTCGCTATGCCGCGTTGTGCCAGGAAGCCGGACTGGTCCCCATCGTGGAGCCGGAGGTGCTGATGGAGGGCGAGCATACCCTCGCGCGCTGCGGCGAGGTAACGGAGGAAGTCCAGCGCACGGTTTTCAGCCAGCTTTACACACAAGGGGTGATGCTGGAGGGCATCATCCTGAAGCCCAATATGGTGCTTCCAGGCTCGACCTGCCCCACGCAAGAAACGGTGGACGCGGTGGCCGGCGCCACGGTGAGGTGTCTGTTGCGGGCCGTCCCCGCCGCCGTTCCGGGGGTTGCGTTCTTGTCGGGCGGGCAATCCGCCGAACTGGCTTCGGCCCGTTTGAATGCCATGAATGCCGGATTCAAATCCCGGCTGCCTTGGGCGTTGGCGTTTTCCTTTGCCCGCGCCATCCAGCAACCGGCTATGGAGATTTGGCGCGGCGAAGAGGCCCACGTATTGGCGGCACAGCAAGCTTTGTATCATCGAGCCAGGTGCAACCGGGCTGCGCGCCGTGGCGAATACAATGCCGCGATGGAAGAAGCATGAAGATAGAGTAATGGCCGGCGACATGCTATGAGTCAAACCCCTCTCTATCCTCTGCGATTCGAACCGATCTACGAGTATCGGCTGTGGGGCGGCCGGCGTTTGGCCGCCGTGCTCACCGCACCGCTACCGGGCGAGGGACCTATCGGCGAAGCGTGGGTGCTGAGCGACCGCGACGAGCATCCGAGCCGCGTGGCCGATGGGCCGCTCATAGGGCGCACCATCGCGCAACTGCTGGAGCAGTTTCCAGAAGAGGTGATGGGAAAGCCGTCCGGGCGATTCCGCCGGTTCCCACTGCTGCTGAAGTTTCTCGACGCACGGGAAATGCTCTCGGTGCAGGTGCATCCGGCGGATACGCACACGGAGCTGCTGCCGGCGGGCGAAACCGGGAAGACCGAAGCCTGGGTGGTGCTGGAGGCGGGGCCGGAAAGCCGCATCTATGCGGGCCTGAAGCCAGGCACCACGGCGGACGATCTGCGGCGGGGGCTCGCGAATGGAACGGTGGCGGACCACCTCGCCTCTTTCACTCCTAAGCCCGGCGACGGCGTCTTCATACCGGCGGGGACGGTTCACGCTATGGGCGGGGGCGTGGTGGTGTTCGAGGTTCAGGAGAACAGCGACGTGACGTTTCGCTTGTACGATTGGAACCGTATCGACGCCGCGACCGGCCAACCGCGCGCGCTCCAGGTCGATCAAGCGCTGGCCTGCATTGACTTTGGGGAATCTGCGGGCGGCCTGGTCGCGCCGGTGCTGGAGGCAACGGAGCCGGTGGAACGCGAGCGGCTCTTCGACTGCGAACACTTCCGGTTGTCGCGCCTGCGCGGAGACTCACCGTTTGCCGTTGGCGCGCCGGGTGTGCCGCGCGTGCTGGTATGCATTGCGGGCTCGGGACTGGTCGAGCACGGCGGCGCCACTTATGCCATCGGAAAAGGCGACGTGCTTCTGCTGCCGGCGGTGGTCGGCGCGTGCACCTTTCAACCGCGCGGCCGAGTGAACGTACTGGAAATCGAGGTGCCGGAATGAAAAAGCTGATTGTCTTCGATCTGGATGGCACACTGGCCGAAAGTAAGTCGTCTCTTGACGCCGAAATGTCGCGACTGCTGCACGACCTTCTCGGTGTGGTCAAGGTGGCCATCATTTCCGGAGGCGATTGGCCGCAGTTTGAAAAACAGGTGCTCTCCTATCTTCCCCATGACGAAAGCCTGGTGAATCTATCCCTTCTTCCTACATGCGGAACGAAGTTCTTCCAGTACACAGGGGATTGGAAGAAGATCTATTCGGAAGATTTCACCGCGAATGAAAAACAGAAGATAACCGATTCTCTAGAGAAGGCGATCGGACAAGCGGGCTACAAGGTTGAAAAGGTCTGGGGGGAAGCGATTGAAGACCGGGGAAGCCAGATCACCTATTCCGCATTAGGTCAGCAGGCGCCCTTGGCGGAAAAGGAACAATGGGACCCCGATTTCACCAAGCGGAAGAAACTCAAGGCCATTCTCGACACTTTGATTCCCGAATTCTCCGTTCGGATGGGTGGCTCGACATCTATTGATGTGACGAAACCGGGCATAGACAAGGCTTACGGAATCGGAAAACTAAGAGACGTTCTTGGCATTACATTGAAGGAAATGATTTTCATCGGGGATGCCTTGTTCCCGGGCGGGAACGACTATCCGGCTGAACAAGCGGGGGTTGTGTCCATCCCGGTTCGAGGCCCTAATGAGACTAAGCCGGTTACCAAGGCAATCATAGCTTGTTTAGCCGGCGACCAGCGGACGGTGTGAGTGAAATAGTGGAGCCGGGCAACGCCGGACACCGCGAGCGGCGCACCGCTGAAGACTGGCATTAAGTTTTTACGCGACCACATAGGAGGAACAATGACGAGCAACGACAAGATTGAAAGTGCATTCCCGCATGTCCTACCGCCCCTGCCCTACGCGGATAACGCGCTGAGCCCCGTAATCTCGGGACATACGATTGGCTTCCACTACAGCAGGCATCACAAGGGATATGTCGATAATTTGAACAAGCTGACAGCAGGAACGGAGTTTGTGGATTTGCCGTTGAGCACCATCATTATCCAGACAGCCGGCAAGTCCGACAAGTCCGCGATCTTCAATAATGCGGCGCAAGATTGGAACCACACGTTCTACTGGCGAAGTCTGCAACCGAACGGCGGGGGTGAACCACCCGCGGCGTTGATGCGAAAGATCGAGGCTTCCTTCGGCAATTTGGATGTATGCAAGAAGGAGCTGGCGGCCGCGGCAACCACCCAGTTCGGAAGCGGCTGGGCGTGGCTGGTGCTGGCGGGCGACCAGCTCAAGGTGGTCAAGACCGGCAATGCGGATGTGCCGATAACCACTGGCCTGAAGCCGTTAT
>Ga0326727_10016337_pt1 | contig 15698 bp, 14 predicted proteins | sample MB2enrmetagenome_FD_207643 | JGI IMG/M metagenome (GOLD analysis project Ga0326727, IMG submission 207643) | Lab enriched peat soil microbial communities from McLean, Ithaca, NY, United States - MB29MY | ecosystem: Environmental > Terrestrial > Soil > Wetlands > Peat | place: USA: New York... | reverse complement strand
GGCGGCCGTTTGAAATAGATCAGCTTGCAGCGAAATCAAGGACGTTGAATGGCTTCTATCCGCAGCCCGGTAGCGGTCCAGCGACAGCCCCGCTAGCAGCGGCATCAACGCTTCAGGATGATGTTGCCAGCCGAATCTGATTTTTTGAACTGCTGCCCTTGGATCCGTCATGAAGGGGTTCATTAAATTCCGGACCCCGGCCAAGCTTTCCAACATTCCTTCTTTCACGCAGGGCAACTGAGGAATACGAATCGGCACGCTAGGGGCGGCTGAGGCCAAAAAATCGCCGGGTAACTCGAAGGGTGTTGTCTCCATCATGAAGACATTTAAGTTGGTCTGGACTGAATTCAAAAAAGTGTTGACATTATAATACGCCGCAGCCACCGCCAATTTCCGGCAAACCAAGTTCAGGCGATTGAACGTTTCCTGGCTGGCGTCTCCTGCGACACTTCCCAAGCGGGCCTGGGCATCCCTGAGACGGTTTTGCGAGGCAAGTTCCATAGCTTCAAGAATGACGAGCGATGGATCTTCCGGATAGAGAGTTGTAAAGATATGGCCCTCCGCCTGCAGTTGCTGGTGTTCGCCAAGGAGAAACTCAAGGCCAAGGACCGCCATGTGTGCTCCATGATGATAGGGATTCAAGACCAAAGCTTGTTGAAAAAGTTTCAATGCATCGCCGCTAGATTGCGCGAGCAAACCTTTCGCAAATGCTTCATCGTCCCCGGCCAAGCCCGCAGCAATCGCTTGAATTACATGATGGACACCGAGTTCGGACGTCGCCTGATCGAACATTTCGTACTCTCCCATCCTAAGAAGGACACGACCGCGCTCGCTGCCCAAATCGGAGCGGCGCATAAGTTTTGCCAACTCCGCCTGGGAGAGTTTGGATTCATCCAAAACCGCCCACGCTTCCGCGCGTGACAATCCAAGGTAAACCGAATCCTCGTAGCCGGCCTCCTGTGCTTGGTTCCAGAATTGAAGCGCCTGCCGCCAGCGGCCGCCGCGCGCCGCCAACTCGGCGCTACGGACTGCGGTTGTCTGGAGAGCCGCGTCCCGGTCCGCTTTAAACGCCCGCGATAGAAAAAAGGCGACCGATGCGATAATGACAGCCGCGCTGAGCGCTAGAACAAACGAGACATTGCGAAGCGTCCATTTTTGCAGTTTCAGCAATGCTCCCGGCTTTCGGGCCTTGACCGGACGCACTTCCAACCACGCGCGCAGTTCTTCCGATAATTCGGACATGGTTTGGTAACGGGCCATTCTGGCATGTGCCATTGCTTTCTCGCAAACGGACGCGAGATCGCGTGATGCTCCAGGGCGCACGCCACGGACGGGAAGGGGCGGGCCATCTTTGATAATTTCCCGCAAGGCATTGGCGTTGGGCAATTTACCATCAGATTCCAAATAGGGCAGACTCCCTGTCAATAATTCATAAAGCATCACGCCGAGGGCATAAACGTCTGTTGTTGGCCCCAATTCATCCCGATGACCTGCGAGTATCTCGGGTGGAGCAAAGACTATCGTGAGAGGCTGTCCAGCATTCTGGGTGGCCAGCGGAGAGAGGGGGTTTGCCCAAATTTCTTGCATGCGGGCGGTCTGGATGTTTTCCCGATCCAATAGACCCAACGACTCCTCAAACTTAGGCCGGTCCTGGGCCATAATGTACGCTGCCCCCCAGTCCACTACTCGCACGTCTCCGAAGGACCCGACTAGGATGTTCTGGGGCTTGAGGTCGCGATGGATTACGCCACGGCTGTGGGCGAATGCCAGGATGTCGCACACTCGTGCCAGCAAACCCAGAGCGCGGTGCAACGGCCATTCGCGTTGGTCCGGGTCATTGGCCTTTTCCCAGACCTGCTGCAGCGTTAGGCCCGTAAGAAGACTTGTCGTATAATATGGCCTGTCGTCCGGATCCAAACCCACATCAAATATGGGAAGAATGCCCGGGTGCTCAAGCTGGCTGGTGATTTGGGCTTCGGCAAGAAATCGGTAAAGAGCGGGCTCCGAATTCAAATCTGCTTTAGCCAGGCGCTTCATTGCCACATGACGACGCAATTCATAGTCCCAAGTCTTCCAAACCTCGCCCTGGCCGCCTTCTCCCACTCGCTCCACAATGTCGTATTTCTCGAAGAAATCGCGCCGGGGAAATACCCTCGAGAGCAGGACGCTGCCTCCCAGCCTAAAATGTTCATCCGCCTGCGCTTCTTTGGGAAAAAAGGAGGGTGCCAACAAACAGTTTGGACAAACGACAAAAGGGTATTTGTCGTCCATGTCCGCCCCGCATGTATCACACCATTTCATTATGACCCACCGCCGCGTCGGGCTGTCTTCACCCACTGTTGAACTCGACCGGCGGTGGCGTGACGTTACGAACTAATTTGCCAGGAGATTCATCAGGTAATTCATCTCGGCCCGTATTTCGGCCTCGTCCGGACCAACCAGTTGGGTCACTTCTTCGCGCAGAGCCTCCGCCAGTCGTCGGCGGAACCGGAGATAGCCTTGGCGGAAGGCGTTTTCGGATAGACCCAACTCCTCGGCTGCTTGTCTCTGGGAAATTTTCCCCCACAAGTGAGCCTCCATCTGCTTGGAGTGCTGGAACCGCCTGCTGGCAAGCGCAAATACGCGCCGCGCGAATTCCTCATCCAACTGCCGTCCAAACATCTCTTCACTCCCGTCAGGGATCTCGATGCCGATTTCTCCCAGTTCTTCCAGTGACGTTCCAGTTCGTCCACCGCCGGCATTTTGCGCCAGTTCAGCCTTCTTCATGTCCTTAAGAAACCACCACATCGCGTGGGCCAAGAAGGTGCGGAATTTGCGTTGCTCCTGCCGCTCAACCATATATAAAAAGCCAATCCCCTTGGTCAATTGCCCCGGAAAGGCGTCCGCCAAAATCGATCGGTTTAACCAAATGACCCAATTCCCTGTCGGTTCTCTCTGTAGAAGATTGCGGCTCTCCACGGAAAGTTCCACATCAGCGAAACGGCGCGCCTCGTAAATGGAGGGGCCCTGAAGAATGGCGTTAAAATCGACAAGCAGTTTGGCTCGCAAATCATCCGCCTGCTCTTGATTTGCCGCCTCCTTTCCCAGCGATTCACGGGTCGAATCGCTAAGAATTCCCCACAGATATTCCGTCAAGGGCCGCTTCCGTTGCCTCAACGCTTCCGCAAAATTTTTCAGGCGGCGAATATCCTCAATGGAGTACAAGGCCGAAAGAGATCCATGGCGCCGGTTCCACGGAACAATCACGCGGCTTTCAAAAAAGGCCGAGGTCAAGTCATCCGCCCGGGCTCGGTTGAATCGCTCGAAAAAGGCATGGATGGCCGGCCTGTACTGTTCAAACAGGTCGCCCAGCGCGGCAAGGGATTCAGCATCTGCGCCCTTTTGGATTACGTCAATAATCTCCGTCCATCGGGTCGTCGGATATCTGGAGAGTCTGTTTTCGGGCGATTCGCACATTCCAGTACTTGATTTACAGGAGAATGTTCGTAAACAAACGCGCCCGCAAGTGGAAATATTAGCGCATTGGAAAGAACCGGTTACGCTGGCCATGAAAAACCAAAACCAGCGGGAGGCTGGCCGCGTCACTAGCAATTATTGTCTTGCTTATCATAATGACAATCAGCCAGAATGTTGATAATAAAAACAGATAGAGAGCGATTGCTGGCATGGCGAAAAGCCACCGCTTATTTCCGAAAGCACCCGGATGAATTGTTACGGGCATTGCGGAAAGTTGACCAGCTTATCCCAAGGTTTTTGCGAATGCGTTTTTCTATCCCGGCGGTAGCGAAACGTCAATTCCGTTCAGTTCATCGGAAGCGCGTTTGTCAAGTAAAGTAGCGAATGCAGGGTCGGCGTTTTCAACGGATTCAAGAAACCTTTGCAACATGCCGTTCGTCTGTTCATCAAGCAATTTATCCCATGCAGGTCGTTTGTCTTTTGGAATCTTTGAACGCACAAGTGATTCTAAGGCTTTCAGCCGCGCTGTTAATCTCAGGCGGTCACGTCGCATGGCCACAAGTTCGTCTATAACGAGTCCAAGCCTTTCTTTGTCTGTCATTGGAGTATTCATTTCAGCATATTATCAACTCCAGCCATTCCCGGTCAACATTTTTGGGTGTGATCGCCACAACAGCAGGAATCCATGCCCGCTTGCGTAAAGTACATACTTCCGTTATTCAATGGAAAAAACCGTGAAAATTTCACGGTTTTTTCCGGGGCAGATTCTCTTGAGAAAATCAACCTGGAAAGCAGTCGGGGTTCGAGATTGCAGTTTGAAAGCTTTTCTTGAGAAAATAAAAGATGGTTAAAAAATGACTGATACTTCGATCAATACGACCAGCCGCGATTACCCGGCGGGCGAACTGGTCAGGCGCCTGCTGGGCGTGGCCTGGCATTATCGCGCGGATTTCCTGCTGTCCCTCGGCCTGAGCTTGATGCTGCTTCTGCTGGGCCTGCTGGGCTTGCAGTTGTTGGGGGTGGTGATTGATGTGATTCGTCATGCCCTGGATGCGTCGCAACGGGCGCCCGTTTATCCTTTCGGCTGGATGCCCCCCGCCGCATGGCCGGCCTTGCGGGTCGTGACTGTGTTGTCGCTGGCCATTATCGCGCAAGCGTTGCTCAGGGCCGTGCTGACTTATGCCTACAATTTGACCACGGCGCGCTTGACGCAAGGGGAGATCGTGCCGGACTTGCGCGACCAGCTTTACGCGCGGTTGCAGCGGTTGAGCTTCCCGTTTTTCGACTTGCACGGTTCCAGCTCGATCTTCAACCGGGTGACAGGCGACGTGCAAAACACGCGCCTGTTTGTCGATGGCGTGCTGTTGCAGGGGATCAACATGTTGTTGACGCTGGCGGCTTATGGCGTCTTCATGTGGCGCATTCATCCTTCCCTGACGGTGGCGTGCCTCGGAGTGGCGCTTCCCCTCTGGTGGGTGACGCATTATTACTCGGGCCGCCTGCGCTCGGCCTACCTCCGCAACCGCGAGATCAGCGACCATTTGGTGCAGCTCTTTACCGAGAGCATTCGCGGGATGCAAACCGTCAAGGGCTTCGCGGCCGAGCCTCATCAAATTAGCCGCTTCGAGGAAGCCAACTCGCTGGTCTCAACCCAGCAGCGCCGCATTTTCCTCGACTTGTCAGTCTTTACGCCGGTGACGCAATTGTTGTCCCAGTTCAGTCTGGTGATTCTGTTCAGTTATGGCGGGTGGCTTTACGTCCAGGGACAAATTCCATTGGGGGGCGGCTTGGTGGTCTTCGCCGGATTGCTGCAACAATTCAACGGCCAGGTCGCCAATATTTCCACCATCGCCAACTCCGTCCAACAAAGTCTGGCCGCCGCCCGCCGTGTGTTCGAGGTGCTGGACACGCCCCTGGGCGTGCAAAGCAAACCCGGCGCCGCCGCCCCGCCGCGTCTGACCGGCCGGGTGGTGTTTGACAACGTGACCTTCGGCTACGACGCGCAAAATCCCGTGTTGCGCCAGATCTCATTCGAGGCCAAACCGGGCCAGGTCATCGGCATTTTTGGCCTGACCGGCGCGGGCAAGAGCACTTTGTTGAGCTTGATACCCCGATTCTACGACCCGCAACAGGGACGAATTCTCATTGACGGACATGACTTGCGGGAATTGGACCTGGACGCCTGCCGGCGGCAGATGGGCCTGGTTTACCAGGAAAGTTTTCTCTTTTCCAACACCGTCAGCGCCAACATTGCCTTTGGCAATCCTCACGCGACGCAACGGCAAATCGAGAAGGCAGCCCGCATTGCCTCCGCGCATGAGTTTATCACGGCACTGCCGCGCGGCTACGCGACCGTCCTGGGGGAATCGGGCGTGGACCTCTCGGGCGGCCAGCGGCAGCGTCTGGCTTTGGCCCGGGCCTTGTTGCTTCAGCCGCCCATCTTGATTCTGGATGACCCGACCGCGTCGGTGGATCCCAGGACGGAGCATGAAATTGCCTCGGCCCTGCTCGTGGCCATGGCCGAACGCACCGCCTTCGTCGTCTCCAGCCGCCTCAGTTTGCTGCGCCGGGCGGATTTGATTCTGGTGCTGGAAGACGGACGCCTCACCCAAACAGGGCGGCACGATGAATTGGCGCATCGGCCCGGCCCTTACCACGAGACGGCGCTGCTGCAACTGATGGACTTGGGCCAGCCGGAAGGACGGGCCGCGTGAGCAACCCCGAGGCCATCACCTCCGACCGCGAGGCCATCACCTATTACGATCCGGCCGAGCACCGCGAAGCCGATCAGGTCCCGTTGCGTCTGGACCTGATCCGCCGTGTTTTTTCCTACACGCGGCCCTACGCGGCGAGGCGGAACTGGCTTTTCGTATTGACGATTGCCAGGGGTTTGCAGTTGCCCGCGCTGGCCTGGATGATCGGCCGCACCATTAACGGCCCCATCGCCGGAAAAGACGTCGCGGGAATCTATCTCCATGCCGCCGGCTATCTTGCTTTGACGCTGTTCATGGTGGGGACCCTGTATTTCCGGCAGCGCTTCGCCCTGGAACTGGGCGAGGCCGTGGCGCATGACATGCGGTCGGCCCTCTTCCGCAAACTCACCACCCTGCCGATGTCCTTTTTCAACCGCACCAAGTTCGGGCGCATCATCAGCCGGTTGACCTCGGACATCGACAGCGTGCGGGTGGGCATCCAGGATGTGGCGTTCATCGTGACGGTGCAGGCCCTGCAAATGGCCGGTTCGGCGCTGCTCATGGCCTGGTATGACTGGAGATTATTCTCGCTCATGTTGCTGCTCGTGCCGATGATCTGGCTGGTCAACGCGCGCTATCGCCGTGAAATGAGCGGGCGGTTGCGCAAAGTGCAGCAGTCCTGGAGCCATCTCAGTTCCACCCTGGCCGAATCGGTCGGGGGCATTCGCGTCACCCAGGCCTTCGTGCGGCAGGAAATCAACTCCGGGTTCTTTCGCAAGCTCGTCGCCGTGCATGGCGGCAACAACGTCGGCGTGGCCCGCGCTTCAGCCGTCTTCGTGCCGCTGCTGCAACTCAAGAGCCAGCTTTTCCTGGGGGCCGCGGCCTTGCTGGCCGGGTACGGCGCCTTGCAACCGCAGAGTTGGCTGCACATCGAAGTCGGCGACCTGGTCATCTTCTTTTTTCTGGCCAACTTGTTTTTTGAGCCGGTGCAGGTCATCGGCAACCAATACAACCAGGCCCTGACCGCCATGGCCGGCGCCGAACGCCTCTTTCGCCTTCTCGACCAGGACCCGGACTGGCGCGACGCCCCGGATGCGAAGCCTTTGCCCGCTCTGCGCGGCCGCGTCGAATTTCAGTCCGTCTATTTCGAGTACCAACCCAACCGGCCCGTTCTGGCCGACATTTCCTTCGCAGCCGAACCGGGCCAAACCGTCGCGTTGGTGGGAGCCACCGGCAGTGGAAAAACGACTCTCGCGGCCCTGCTGCAAAAGTTCTATCTGCCAACACGCGGCGCGGTGCTGATTGATGGCCACAACCTGCTGCATATCACCAGTGACTCGATTCTCCAGCAAATGGGCAACGTCCAGCAGAACAATTTCCTCTTCTCCGGCTCGGTCATTGATAACATCCGCTTTGCCCGCCCCGGCGCCACTGAAGCCGACGTGCGCGCCACCCTTTCCGCCCTCGACTGTCTGGACTTGATCCAGAGCCTGCCTGGCGGCCTGCAATATCAGGTCGGCGAAAAAAGCGCGGCGCTTTCCCTCGGCCAGCGTCAATTGGTTTGTTTTGCCCGCGCCCTGCTCGCCCAGCCTCGCATCGTAGTATTGGACGAGGCGACCAGCGCGATCGACACGGTGACAGAAACCCGTTTGCAACGCGCGCTGGAAGTTCTTCTGCGCGGGCGCACGGCCTTTGTCGTGGCCCACCGCCTCAGCACCATCCGCAAGGCGGACCTTGTGCTGGTCCTCGACCAGGGCCGCATCGTGGAGCGGGGCACGCACCAGAGCTTGTTGAGCGCGGGCGGCATATACGCCCGCCTGCACCGGGAATTCATTGGGGCTCACGCCATCCCCTCCTAATCGTAATCTTAATCATAATCATAATCCAAAGTTCTGAAGATTAAGATTAAGATTAGGAGTAGGATTAGGAGCAAGCAGCAAACCTTGAGATGCGTTTGCCACCATACCATCCTCTCCGTAATGAAGGCAGCGACCAAAATGATTTCAATGAAAGTTAATCAGGACGTGGCCTTGTTGGAAAAGTGGATGAAAAACGCTCTGCGGGGCGATCCATCGGATGAAGAAATGGCTGAAATCGTGAAAACCCAACATCGCGTTCGGGAAGAGCGGAAGAAACCTGCGCGTCATCCTTGATGCCAACGTGGTGTTTGCGGCTGCCAGATGGCAAGCTTGGGGTGCAGTTGGTGGGTTTAATGACCATGTCGGCGCAACTCCAATAACGCACGGATTACAACCTCGGCGTTGATAAACCTCCCGCTGTTCGATTGTTTCGATCCCCGAATCAATACTCCTGTGAAAGAATGGCGGTAAACGCCATCACGGATTTCTTCAAATTGAAAGACTGGGGAGCCGCTCATTCCGTTCAAATGCTCTACTGGTTCAAGCTTATTGAATCGCATTATCGAGCAATGCTCCTCCTCGGCAGGACCAGTGCAGCGACCGTCCGCAGAAAAGCCTTGTGTCCTAAGCTCGAAGCTTTCGTAGTCAATACAGTTGCTTGAAGCGGGATATCCAACCAGCGCAAGAAGTGCTCCGTCAGCAGGGGTTTGCAGACTACTCGCAGGAAGTTCAAGGCGGAGGCATTGCGGAGGTTGCGCGATGCCTTTCGGCAAGATGCTGGCATTGAAGTCAACGATGGCCAAGTCGCAAAAGTCACCATCCCCACCAAGCGTATGAATTGCTCGAATAGGCAACCACGTCAAATCACCCGGAATCATCCGGATGCGAACAGAGGTGCGTTCGCGTCCGTCGAAGCAATGTTTGGCCGTAACCGCGTATAAACCGCCCCGAAAAGACACCACAAAGCACGTGCCTAGGATTGAATAGCGGAATTGTTCGTCCTGATTCTCGAAAATCAGTGGCTTGGCGCATAGCATCAAATCCACGATTTTCATACCATCTTGTTCATTCGCCACCCCACGTCTTTCCGGTTTCTGTCAGCGCCCATATTCCCCGCCCTGATTCCTCAGGTGGCTTGATCAGCCCCATTTGCCGCGCAGTGTTACGGGCGAATTCGATATTCTTGCGCCAGCGCGGAACACCTGGGAATCCAACTTGTGGACCGACCAATTCGTGGTAATAGCGGTCATCAAAGGCAAATTTGAATCTCTGGAAGACCGAGTCTTCAACAATGGACTTTGAAGCAGCGCCGCCGTTCCCACGAAGTACAGCGATGATTGCCTGTACCAATTGCTTCTCGTTGATATCCACTGTCGGTTTTGCGGACCGGCTACCATTTGATTGATAAGCTGGCGGTACGGCGTCAGTTGCGATGAGCTTGTCAAACAGGCTAACGATTTCTTTTTTGTACTTGGGGAATTTTTGACAAAGATGGTCCCGGAGTGCAGGCGGTTGTGACAAAAGTTTAAGGAATTGGGATGTGTCCACTGGAGCATTAGGCAAGGAGATTCTCCTTGTACATTTGTCGCGTACTGTTGTACTCTGTACAGAGAAGTCCTTGGCCGTACGGTTTATCGCTTTGTTAAACTTCAAACCATCAACCCAAACGTACTTGGATACAGCCAGTACTTGTGACACAGTATCCGGCACACCATTTTGGCTGGGAACTTGACTTGGCGTAACATGTTTATTATCAGTATATTGCCTATTTTTATCGACAAATTCTGTAAGCATTGCAGAACAAAACTGAGGCACGTCAATGGCTTCAATCGCGGCATGACCGGCTAAAGCCTCGTATGTTGTTTCGGCGAGAAAAACGCTTATTTTTTTCATATGTGATTTCATAATAGACGAAACACTGTTTCGTGTCAAGCCCTTTATTGCAGTCAAAATCCCGGTGCAGGTGCCCGGGGACATTTTGGGGTGCATCTTGTGACAGAAAAGGAAAAAAACGATTGGGCGGGGACCGTTCTTGGGGCGATCAATCGCCATGCGCCTGTCCGGCGCGAGAAGACAACAGCAACCTGACTTGGCCCGTCACGACCAACCGCAGCACGCGGCAAGAAAGGCTCGAGCGCGCTTCCGACGAAGGCTTATTCAGCTTCGATTCCGATGATTGCTTCGAGAAACTCCGTCGGCGTAAGAGCCGGAACCGGCGATCCGGCAAAATCCGACACGTTGCGAGTAACGATGTAGTCGCTGCCTGTTGCTTCCGCGACGCTGGCGACGAGCGCGTCTTCAAAATCTCCCAATGGCAACTGACGGGCACGCTGAAAAGTCGTCTTGTCAGATGGATGAATAACAAAGTCGGCCAGCAGTCCGTCTATCGTTTGGTTTGCGAGATCCGTGCCTGACCATTTTTCGATGATGTAGTGCAGCGTGGTGATTGCGTGCCCCGGCAATACCGCAAGATATTCGCCGGATCGGGCACGGTGCAGGACTTCTTCCGAAGCGTGGTAATGGGGCAAACGATTTTGAGCAACATCCAGCAGCACGTTTAAATCCACCGTGATCTTCATCGGTGTTTGTCAACAATACGCTTCCGGTAAACCTCGCGGGCGTCCACAGCCGCCGGAACTGATCCAGAGAACTTGACGTTTTCCGGGTGAGGGGCGCGCCGTGTCGTGCTTTGCAGCCGCCGGGCGTAGCGCGTGAAAATCTCCGCCACGCTGGTCGCGTGCTCTTTGGCGTAAGTCTCCAGGAATTCAGCCTCCTCTCTCGGCAGTTGAACTGTCACTTCCGTCGCATTCATGGCGGTACTATGCCTCTTTACGGGGGAAAGTCAAAGCGGAACATGCTCGTGCAGCCCGGCGCGGCGGCCAGAGCGCCTAAAAGGAGGCCCGCGACGATCAACAGCAGCACGCGGCAACAATGGTTCGAGCGCACCTTCCGACGACGGCAGCAACGTTCCTGTAAAAGCCAAAACGTCTTTGCAGACGACCGCCCACCCAGTCCGCCGAATGCGGCCTTTCTACGCGTGCCTAAATTGACCCGCCGCCGGGCGCAAAATGTCGACTGACTGTCGTGTGCGGTGTGTTTTTTCAACATGAGCAGAGCGGAAATCATCTCTGAAATACTGAATGAGCAAGATTGAGGAATCGAGCAGGCCGTCGAGCAGTTGCCTGTTAAAGAGTTCGCCAAGCTGGCTGTCTGGGTTGACCGACGCCGCCAGCAGCTTGAAATGCTTCAGCCGGCCACCGACAAAAGCCAGGCGGTGGTGCGTGACCACAGCGCCTTCCTAAACAGCTACGCCCCGCAAGACGAGGGTCTTTACGACGATGCCGCAGCCAGGTGAAGTCTGGTACAAATTGAAGCGCGATTGGACAAACGAAATCCGGCTGCGCTTCTGACCCGGTGACCGAAAGGGAATTGTATCAATGCGGCTGCCCGCCATAATGAGCACCAGCCATGACCGGGTCGCCGGGCTTGCTTTGAAACGCTGTTGAGAGTATTGTTTTTCCATGAGCGCGAATGAAGTGTTGGAACAGGTCAAAGCCTTGCCGCCGCGTGAACGTCGGAAGTTTTTTGAATGTGTCCACGAACTGGAAGGAGCGATTTGCTCCAAGCCATCGTCTCGGCCCAAGCGCCAAATCCGCTGGCCGGACGCCGCAGCGCGCCGCCGCAGAATTTTTGGCGATAAAGTGCTGCCCAATCTGGTCCTGCTGGCACGGGAGCAGGAGCGTTACTGAGGGAGCATGAGCCTCTACGCAGACACGAGTCTGCTCATCTCGTATTACATCAATGATTCCAACAGCGCTCGCGCCCAGAGTCTCATTCATGCGATGACCGGCCCTTTGCCGTTTACCGGTTTGCACCGGTTGGAAATGAGGAACGCGCTGGCGTTGGGGGTCTTTCGGCATGTCCTCACTCCCGCCCAAATCAGTGCCGCTTGGGCCGACGTCAAACGAGATTTGCGAGCCGGCCGTTTGCTTCCTCAACCCATCAACTGGATGCCAGTTTTCCGCGCGGCGGCGCAATGGGCCGCGCTTCATTGCACGAGCGTAGGTTGTCGCAGCCTCGATGTCCTGCACGTCGCCACAGCAAAGAAACTTAACGCGGTGGAATTTTTCACGTTCGACACTCGGCAGAAAGCGTTGGCGCATATGCTCGGCTTGACTGTGAGACCATAAATTGCACACTGGGCCTTTGCATGCGTGAGACAATTCGAGCCTGGATCGAAGGCCTGGAGGCACCGTTCCTGGAGACCATCTTCGAAAAGCGCCGCGGCAAACGCGCCGCGCTGGCCCGCTCCGCTTTGTTCGGCCTTTCCAAACTGTACCAGCTCTACCTCGTCATTCACCGCTTTGCCATCCGCTCCCGCTTGATCCGCGATTACACTCTCGGCATCCAGGTCATCGCCATCGGCAACCTCACCCTCGGCGGCACGGGCAAAACTCCCGTTGTCGAAAAATTTGCCCGCGAATTGCAAAAGCAGGGCCGCACCGTCGCCATTCTTTCCCGGGGCTGGCGTTCCAAACCGCAACCCTTGGCCCAGATGCTTTTGAACAAATTGCTCTTGCGCGAGGACAGCACTCCGCCCCGCCTGGTCTCGGACGGAAAATCCCTCCTGCTCGATTCAGAGACGGCCGGGGACGAACCCTACATGCTCGCCTCCAATCTCAAGGACGTCGTGGTGCTGGTGGACAAAAACCGCGTCAAGAGCGGCCGTTACGCCATCGAGAATTTCGGCTGCGACACCCTTCTGCTCGACGACGGCTTCCAGTACTGGAAACTGGCCGGACGCCGGCAGGACGTCGTCCTGATTGATTGCCAGCAACCGTTTGGCAACGAGCATTTATTCCCGCGCGGCACCTTGCGCGAGCCTCCCTCCCATCTGGCGCGGGCCAGCGTCATTTTCATCACCAAAAGCGACGGCCAGACCGCCGAACTGCGCCAGCGCATCACCCGTTACAGCCCGGGCACCGGCATCATCGAGTGCATCCATGCCCCGCTTTACTTCGAGGACGTCTTCACGGGCGAACGCAAGGGTTTGGACTTTCTGCAAGGCAAACGCGCGGCGGCCCTCAGCGCCATTGCCCAGCCGGAAAGTTTCGAACAAAGCCTGGTCACATTGTGCCGCGAACTGGTCTATTCAAAACGCTTCGCCGATCACCACCGCTTCACCCAGCAGGAAATCCTCAACGCCATCAATCGCAGCATAAAACGCCAGGCCCATGTCATCGTCACCACCCAAAAAGACGCCGTCCGCTTCCCCAAATTGGACCGGCGCGATCTGCCCATTTATTTCATGCGCGTGGAGATTAAAATCCTGAGCGGGGCCGAGGACTTTGATGATTGTGTGCGCAAGATTTGTCTTCGTTGAACATGCCGGACTGGCGCATTTCATTTTTTGGGTGGCGTTTTCCGGCTCCTAATCCTAATCTTAATCCTAATCTTAATCAAATGAACTGCTGCTTCGACCATGAAAAACCAGGAGATTAAGATTAAGATTAGGATTAAGATTAGGAGTGGCCACCCAAAAATCTGAAATACGCCCGTGCCGGACCCGCCCGAAAAAATCCTGTTGCGCGGCCTCAATTGGCTGGGCGACGCCGTCATGAGCACCCCCGCCTTGCTGCGCCTGCGCCAGGCCAGGCCGTCCGCCCATATCACCCTGCTCTCGCCGGAAAAGCTCGCCGGACTGTGGCAGGACCAGCCGTTTCTTGACGAGGTGCTCGCCTTTTCCGCCGCGGAAAGCATTTGGCAGGTCAGCCGGCGGCTCCGCCGGGAAAATTTTTCGCAGGCCGTCGCCCTGCCAAATTCCATCCGGTCCGCCCTGGAACTGTGGCTGGCCGGGATTCCGCGGCGCGTCGGTTTGGCCCGGCCGGGGCGCGGCTTTTTGCTCACGCGGGCGCTTCCTCCGCGCCGGGACGCCCTGCCCATGCGCAAGCGGTCCGCCCGCCAAATCCGCCGCTTGCTGGCGCGGGGCGCGCCGGCGGCGGCCCTTCCGCCCGCGGCCCATCATCTTCATGATTATTTATATTTGACAGCCGAATTGGGCGCGTCGCTTGAACCCCTGCCGCCGCGCATCTTCGTCAGCGATCAGCAAGCCGCCCAACTTTGCCAAAAATTGCGCCTGGCATCCCCGTCGGCCGGGCGGCCCTGGTTCGGACTGAGTTCGGGAGCGGAGTATGGCCCGGCCAAACGCTGGCCGGCGGAGCGGTTCGCCGCCGCCGCCGTGATTTTGCAAAAGCAAACCCGCTGCCGCTGGCTGATCTTTGGCGGGGCGGGAGACCTGGACTTGGCGGAGAAGGTCGCAACCGAAATCCGCCGCGCGGGGGGCGGGCCGGACGGGGTGATAAATCTGGCCGGCAAGACCAGTTTGAGAGAACTGGCCGCCGCGCTGAAACTCTGCCGTCTGCTGCTGACCAATGACACAGGCCCGATGCATCTGGCTGCCGCCGTGGGCACGCCACTTGTCGTTCCATTCGGCAGCACCTCCCCCGAATTGACTGGCCCCTTCTGTTCTCCGTCCGCCCAAATCGTGCGGACGCCCGTGCCCTGCGCCCCGTGTTTTCGCCGCGAATGCCCGATTGATTTGCGCTGTCTCAACGGCATCCAGACCGCGCAGGTGGTCGAGGCCGCGCGCCGCGTTCTTGATGTTTCATCCTAATCCTAATCCTAATCTTAATCTTCTTAATCTCTGAGGATTAAGATTAAGATTAGGATTAGGATTAGGAGCCGGAAACCGGGGCCAAACATTTCCGTGTATCCCGCCGGGCAATAGGATATGCTGGCCGGGTGGAAAAGGCAGCCCGCATATTTCACTCCTTTGCCGAAGCCGACAAGGCAGATGGCGAATACTACCGTTCGCTCACGCCGGAACAGCGCCTGGAAATCCTTTTCGATCTGGTCCAATCCCAGCAAGCCGATGCACCTGAGCAAAGACTTGAGAGAGTTTGTCGAATTATTAAACTCCAGGAAGATTAAGGCCCACACTTGCCTTTCCGGCAGGGGTGCGGGATACTGGGGCCGTGGATCACACGGTTACCGAATTGACCGATCAGCTCATTGCCTCCTACGCCCGCGTAGGCGGCATCAACCACCTCGACGGCAAAAACCTGCCTTCGAAAACCGCCATCGCGTCCATCACACTCGATTTGCTCCGCCTTTTGTTCCCCGGCTTTTTCGACGAGAAATCCATTCATTCCTCGCAGTTGAAAATGGAAATCGCCACCTTGATTGATTCGGTTTTGGAACGGTTGGAGGATGAAATCTACAAAAGCCTCGATTACGCCCGCGAAACCAGCAGGAAAGATTTGAGCCGCCTGTCCCGTTCCCTGACCCTTGATTTTTTGAGCAACCTGCCGCGCATCCGCGATTTGCTGGCGACGGACACCGAGGCCGCTTTTCAAGGCGACCCGGCCGCTCTGAGCACGGAGGAAGTCATCGTGGCCTATCCTTTCATCGAAGCCATCGCCGTGCAACGGCTGGCCCACGAACTGTATCTGCAACAAATACCGCTCATCCCCCGCATCATGACCGAATGGGCCCACAGCCGCACGGGCATTGATTTGCATCCCGGGGCGCGGATCGGCTCGCATTTCTTTATCGATCACGGCACGGGCACGGTGATTGGAGAAACTGCGGTCATCGGCGAACACGTCAAAATGTACCAGGGCGTCGGCCT
>Ga0326727_10016336_pt1 | contig 15698 bp, 18 predicted proteins | sample MB2enrmetagenome_FD_207643 | JGI IMG/M metagenome (GOLD analysis project Ga0326727, IMG submission 207643) | Lab enriched peat soil microbial communities from McLean, Ithaca, NY, United States - MB29MY | ecosystem: Environmental > Terrestrial > Soil > Wetlands > Peat | place: USA: New York... | reverse complement strand
GCGCGGAGGGGGAAAAGACGGCCGTGTCCCTGGGAGCGGTCTTCATAGAACTCGACGTCACCTCGGAGGAAAACTGGAAGGCCGCGCTGGCCGCCGTGCTCGAGCGGACCGGACGCCTCGACGTCCTGGTCAACAACGCGGGCATCAACGTCAGGAAGAACATCGAGGAATTTCCCGTGGAGTCCTTCGACGCCATGTTCGCGGTGAACGTCAAGGGAGCGTTTCTGGGAATCAAGCACTCCCTGCCGATCATGCGGGCCGCGGGCGGGGGGGTCATCCTCAACATGTCCTCGATCTGCGGCTTGGTCGGCCACAGGTACACGAACGAGGTCTATTCGGCGACCAAGGGCGCCCTCACCCTGCTTACGAAATCGGTGGCGGTGAGATACGCGAAGGACAACATCCGCTGCAACTCCGTCCACCCCAGCACGGTGGAGACCGCCTTCGTGCAGGCCATGCTCCAGGACCCCGAGCGCTGGGCAGAGAGACTGGGCGAAGTGCCTCTCGGAAGGCTCGCCAGCACCACAGACGTAGCGAACGCGTTGATCTACCTCGCGAGCGACGAGGCCGCGTTCATCAACGGGGCCGCGATTCCTGTAGACGGAGGCCTCACGGCGGGGTAGGCGGCCTCACTCCAAGACAAATGCTCGAATGGAGGAATCCGCTTTTCGCTGAAGGAAGCGCAGGTCGTGATCGACCCGTGGCGCCGCTCCAATTCAGCAATACGCCGCTGCGTCTATGGCTTCTTCAAGGTGACGGCCAAGCCGTTACCCTCCATGTAGAAGATGGTCTCAAGATCAGGGTTGGCAGTTACAGCCTTGACGTAATCCGGGACCATTTCAACGTTGTGTGCCAGGATCAGCCCGCCGGGCCGCACCTAGGGCAGCACCTTGTTGAGGTAATCGACATATCCCGGCTTGTCGGCATCAATGAACGCTACATCAAAAGCACCTTTCAGCCACGTAACCTGCTTATGCGCGTCACCTTCCACGACCGTCACGAACTTCGCCACGCCCGCTTGCTCGAAATGCTGGCGAGCTTTCAAGGCCCTTCCGTGGTCGATTTCCAATGTCGTCCAATGCCCGCTGGTTGAGCGCAGGGCCAAGCAAAACCAGAGGTCCGAATAGCCGGTGGATGTGCCGATCTCGAGCACGTACGGGATACCGGATACGGGGCTGGGGATTAACTGTTAGCTGTCGGCTGTGAGCTATTAGCTATCGGCGGTCAAGTGGCAACCGTTTGGCTGGGGAGAAGGCGACGATAGCGGGGTTCCCTCTCCGGGTTGACGACGTGCGGTTGCCGTAACGGTATCGGGCATGGGAAAATCCCACGGTCACGAGTGCGTGACCGTGGCTGCGCGCCTTCAAAGCACGCTGACTTTCGGTTAACTTGCCTTGAGTTCCCGCTCTGCTTGAAGCCAGTCCCCGATCTCGTCGCCTGGGTTGGGGCCTCGTTTGAGATAGATTTCGTAGGCACGGAGCCTCAAGTCGTTCTCCGTGATGGTCGGCTGGTTCCGCTCGACCTTCTGAGTGACAGGAAGAGGAGCCCGTCGTCGTGGCGTTCCTTGGCGTTCCATGGGGGCACATCCTTTCAGTGAGCTTTTTGTAAGAACAATATAATATACCTTACATCATAAAAAATGTCAATATTTTGTAATTTGTTAATCTGTCAAGAAAGGGCCTGGGGACGGGCAGCGGTTAGCTCTGGTGTCGCCGCGGCGACCACTCGTGACTGTGGGCTTTCCCTTCGATGACGAACGGGAACACGGGAATCGGTAAGAACTCAGGACTCGGGATTCGGGGTTAGGGGTTCGGGATTTGGGCATCGGGCAGGAGAAAATCCCACGGTCCGCACAGCACTAACCCTAGCTCCGAATGATATCGTGCCACGAGTCCAAGTTGCAAAATAGATGAGGGATATTGTAAACTTGTCTGGCTGAGTCAAATAGGGAATCCCCATTCGAAGTGCCGTCAGGCACAATGCCGCTAAGGAGTGCAGGCAACCTAAGCTTGCACAGAAGGGAGTAAGTTTATGGGTTTTTACGAAGTTCCGAACATGACTTTGATCCCGCAAAAGTTGAACATGTCGTGCTGGTACGCCAGCGCGCAAATGCTGATCCAGTGGCGACAGGACCAGGCCCATCAATCACTCGCGTGGCTGGTTCCTCCGGCCCTGGATGCCCAGTGCGCCAAGATTCGCGATGGCAATGCCGGCCTTCAGAATCCGCAAATCGTGCCGATGGCCAAACGCATCGGCCTGCAGACCGTCCCACCCCTGAGCCCCACGCTCGAAGCCTTGGAAAACTGGCTGCGAAATTACGGCCCCCTCTGGGTGAATGGCAAGACGCACATCGTCGTCATTGCCGGCATTAACACCCAAACGATGATGGTCAAGGTCTACGACCCTGCGCCTGTTAACGTCGGCAAGATCGAATGGCGTTCGCTAGTTACCTGGTATGCCTTCGGCACCTCTCCTTCCACCCGAGACACCGGGTCGGACGTGGAGACGGTGTTCCTTTACGTGCCCAGGTGACAACCAGCGCGGACTGGTCCTACCGGCCAAGCAGGTGGCCTCGGTGTCGCCGTGGCGACCCCTCGTGACCGTGCGCTTTTCTTTCGATGCCGAGCTGGAACACGGAAATCGGTTAGGGGTTAGGGACTCGGGATACGGGACTCGGGGCTAGGAACTCGCCTCTTGCGCTGGCCCTGGGGAAACGGTAGTGTCGAACTCATGACGGATAAGCAAGCGGTGATGGACGCTCTTCCGAGACTCCCGGAGGACGCCTCGCTGGAGGAAATCAGCGAGGAGTTGCGCATCATGGCGTCCATCCGGCGCGGGCGGGTGGACATTGCCGCAGGCCGCACCAAGACTCAGGAGGAAGCGGAACATATACTTGAGTCCTGGGCCACAGCATGGACTTCAAGATAGTTTGGTCAGACGCGGCGATTGCGGACCTCCAAGGGCTTGCGCTTATGTCGCCCAGGATGACCCGCAGGCAGCCGTTCGGCTCGGGCGGGGCATACTCGACCACGTTCGCGTTCTGGCGTCTTTTCCATTTATTGGTCCTAGCTACCCACGCGGCGTGAGAGGAACTTTGCGTGAGATCGTCTTTGGTTCTCACCGCATTTTCTACGACGTCAGCGAGGAATCCGATAGCGTCGAGATTCTTCACGTTTAGCGCGGAAGGCGTGACGAACCCACATTTCCAACGCCCTAACCGTGCGGAGGGACGCACGCCGGGAAAAGTCCAAAATCCTGAGGAACGTTCAAGAATTTGCAAAGCGCGAGGATTTTGAACGATTCTCCCGACTACTCGACACGCTTAATATCAAGGATGTACAGAGGCTTCTCTTGGGCACGGTGTATAATGCCAAAATTACAGTAAGCTGACTTGTCTTGGCTACCGCGATCAGCAGGCCAAGGAAGGCTGAGCCAGAAAGCTGTCAAATTCAAAGAATGCGGAAGGCCCTCGTCGCCAGAGGCGCGGCGAGGGCGAATTTGCGTTGAGTCCAATTACGGATTTAGCGTTTCTTTCTTGGAGGATTCGGTGATTTCGCGGGTCGTCCTGGTTTCGCCTGCTTCTTCTGTCCCGGTGCAGGTTTGCTGCCCGCGCCGCTGGCGGTAATCGTTCCCTTCACCAAGTCCAGCGTGACGGAATCCAGTTGCGTCACTTGGCCGCCACGAGGGGCGCTTTTGAAAGTCACGGTGAGCGTTTTGGCGTCGGTGGTGAGAGTCAGGTAGCCGAACTGAATGAGCGGGTCGATTTCCAGGGTGTGGTCTCCGATCGTCGTTCCGGCAGGGGGCGCGGCCTCCTGCGGGGGAGTAGCCGCGTACCCACCCGATCCGGACACGATGTAAGGTACCTGCCTCCCATTTACCATCCGCGTGAACCGCTGATAGAGATGGGCATGGCCGGAGAGCAACGCGTCCGGCCACTGGCCCGCCGCTTTACAACAGGAATCAATGTCTTGCATAAGTCCGCCGCTCCCGCCGGTCTTGGCGTCAACCGAAAGCGGCGGATGGTGAACGGCAATGAGGATGGCTCGCTCTCCGGCCTGCCGTTCCGGCTTCAAACGCTGCAATTCCGCGGTCAGGAAATCCAGTTGGTCATTCACCAGCGGGAAGTGGCCGCCTTGCGAGGAGATGATGCCCCCGCCCGTGTCCAGGACGTTACTGTAGAGGCCGATGATGGAAACAAAAGGAGCATCGAGGGTGAAATAGACCGCGGGCTGCATCATCACACTCCGCGCGATGCTCGGGGCATCCGGCGAAGGGTCAGGAGAGGCCCCGCAGAAATTGGTGAGAAATGCAGCAAGCGTGGGAACCTGAGGGGCGCTCGATGACGAGCCGAACACCATGCCGTCGTGATTGCCGGGAATGGCGAAAACGGGGCGGTCGTATCCACGGAAGGGTTCGTAGAACTGGTCATAGTAATACTGGGCCTCACCAAAGTTGTAAATGACGTCCCCCAGGTGAAAGAAAAATGCAGGACCATTGACGCCACCCGATTGCACATCCGCGGCCATGGCATCGGCGACGGCAGCCTCCATAGCAATCGCGGTGGCAGCCGTCTGGGACCTGCTTACCTTGGCGGCGCCGGTATCCCCGACGGCATGAAATGTGATTCTCCCGGCGGCACTGATGGCATCGGCCAAATCTTGGGGGACGAAGTCAGTAAGCTGGAGATAGGGCAGCGCGCCCGTCCGTCTCGGCGGGATGGGCTGCACTTGATTCTTGTGCAACGTGTAGTACGGCGAGTTGTAGTAGGCGTCGCTGGTGTTGTTCACCTGAAAGGCGTTTTCGTCGGGAGTGGGTTTCGGGTCGGCGTACAGTTGGCCCCCAGGGCCAACAATACTCGCATTGGTCGGCATGAACGGATCCTCCGTGGGGAGGGGTATCCTCCCACAAACTCGTTCTCCCTCCCCCCGCGCAGCCAGGAGTTGGGGGTCGGGGTTTCATTAAGCCGGATCTTGAAGGGGCCCTGAACTTGAGTAGATAAGATACGAAGTAACCAATAGATTGTCAAGAGCCTGAGCGAATTCTTAACCAGCCCTTAACCCAACTTGGCCAACGTAGTCAGCGCCGGTCAGGTGTGCGCTATCGGCCCGAAAGGGGTCGAAAAAACAGCCAACGGACCAAGGGGAGAGCGGATAGCCAAGGTCACTGCCCTCGTGACCGCGGGCTTTTCCTTCGATGACGAACTGGAACGGGAACGGGCCCGAAGACCCAGTTAGGCGGCGTCCAGCGTGGCTTGCGTAGGGTGGCGTACCACGTGGCAATCGAAGGGCGTGTCAGGACGGAACCGATCCCCGCAGCGCCGAGGCAGATCCCAACCGCGACCGCCAGGGTAATCACTTGTCGAGCTGTTGCCATTACTCGCCTCCGTTTTGCGCCAACATATTCACGCGTTCGATGTAGCCCTTGCTTTCAGAATTACGAGATTGCAATGCAGAATGATCCGGCTGGAGCCGGATAACTCTGCGCTTTTGGTGCAGAGAGACTTAGGAAGACAGCGCCAAAACTAAGGACCCTTCCTCCCTCGCCCCTCGGGGGAGAGTGGGTCTCCGTCGGCTGACGGACGGGTGAGGGGGCCGCTTGCGCCCTAAGTATCACTTGGAGAGCTGGTGCCGCACGCCTGCGTCGCGCACGCAATCCACACGGCAATGCCACACACGAGTAATCCGGCGATAAAGCCCTCGACGACGGTGGCCCCCAACGCTTCCAGCAAGCGCAGAGGAACCTGGCCGCGCGAGGGATCGAAGAAGTGGGTCTTGAAGAAGGGCACGACGGCGGCAAACAACGTGGCGAGGTAAACCCACAAACGCCACACCCATCCCAGCACCAGGGAGGGAACCAGGAGTTGGCGGGCCTTCGTCAACCCTACCAGCGGCCCCACCCCACCCAGGTAAAATGCGCTCAACAAGACCAGCAGGGTGGAACTCCAAGCGCCGGTGCGTAAAGGCCCAAGCCCCATGGCCTCAGTCCAAAAACGCATGATCACAAACACTCCCAGCATGGCGCCGGGACCGACCGTCACCGGCCATCGCCACAGGATGTGAACCACCGTCATCAGCAGCAGGACGATCACAAACAGCACGCCGATTTCGATGGTGTGCCCCAGCACATGCCTGCCCAGATGACTCCAGTTGCCGAAGTCTTCCTTCTCGGCAAAATGGCTCCGCGACAGACGCAGGACCGCGGCGATGATCGTCACCAGAATAATGCACGCCTCCGTCCATGCCGCGAGGATCAAGGCAGCAAGCAAAAGTTGTGAGAACTTGCGCAACCCGCCGCGCAGCGGCCCTATCGCCGCAACGTAAATCGCCGCCAAGGGCAGTCCCACGGTGCTGGAGACGTAGCGCGCGAATTCTTGTGGCACGCCGGCGAGTTCCAAAACTAAACGTGCGACGACCAACACCGCCAGCGCGGCCATCGCCCCACGCATCAAGTGAGCAATCGGTTTCCGAGTGAGTCCTGACGATTCCGAAGACATGGTCCCTCCTCTGATTTCGGCTTGGATTTTTGTTTCTCTAGCCTGGATTCCTCACCACAGCCGGACGCTTTTGGGGGACTGCTGGAAGGACGGGGCTTTAGCCCCGCCGAAAACACGGCTCCCCCCTCTGTCTGTCCCGAGAGGCAAAGGATGTGCTTTATCCCTTCCATGTAGTGAATCCCCCGAATAAAGTGCGGCGTGCATCGTACTTGAGCGCCAGCAGGGTTTCAATACGTATTCGAATCTCGCCCCTGCCGGGGGGTTTGTTTCAAGTGCGTGGCGATAATAAAGCAAAGCGATGCGGGTTGTGCTAGCATCAGCAGCAGGTTTAATCGCGGGTCCCAGAAAGAACCGCCCTCCGGCAGCGGCGTCCGGGCAAGAGCAGAGTCGCATTTAGGAGGCACAATCATGAGAAGAGTATGGGGAATGACCCTCCTGGTAGGGGCTGGCGCAGGGCTCTTTCTTGCGCCGCAACCGGTTCGCGCGCAGGCTTGCAAGGATGACGTATCCATGGTGGAGGCATCCAAGCAGGCCTTGGTGGAACTCACGGAGACGGTGAACAAGGAAAGCCTTGGGGAGTTTGAACGCCTTAACCACCAGAAGAGTGCTGTGAACAAGCTCGGCATCCACGATAGCATGTTAGGCGGACTGGTGAGTTGCCTCGAAAAGGCCGCACAAGACACCACAGCGCCCAAAGAAGAAGTGGCGGCGGCAAAAGCCCAGCACGATGCATCCGCCAAATTGCTGGAAAAGATCCAGCACGAACGAGGCGCCATCAAAGGCGCGCAAGCCTCGAAGGAAGCGAAAGCTCTTATCGAGAAATTAGACTTGGCACCCTGAAGCTAGCGTAACGCGGACCTGTCCTGTAGGTCCGCGGCTTTTCGCGCCCGCCCGCGTTCTCCCGTTCGGTTCAAGATTGCCTCCGCGCCGGTTCGCGCTATGCTTGCTCCTTCATCCTCAAAACGGAACTTGCGAATCCCGCGTTCACTTTCCGGCGGGGAGGCTGGCCAGGAAATCGGTCACGGCTTTTTCGTAGGGCTCGCGGGCTTGATTAAACCCCTCGCCGTGGCGGTGTCCGGGCAGGACAATAATTCTCTTCCGCGGACTCTGGGCGTGGGCGTAGAGGGTCTGAGCGATCGACGGCGGCATGCGGCGGTCGCCCTCGACGGCCACGAAAAGGATCGGCCGGTCGCCGATGCGCTCGACGGCTTTTACCACATCAAAATCGCCAGGCCAGAAGCCGCCGCGCCAAGCGACCCAGTAGCCAACCTCATCGGCAATCGGAAAGCCGGGAAGATGCAGGAACAATCTCAAGTGATGGCGCATGGTGCTCATCATCGAGTCGAAGGAGCTGTCGGAAATAACCGCGGAAATATCTGGTGATTCGGCCGCCGCCATCAGCGCCGCGGAGGCGCCCATCGAGACACCCCACACTACCACCGGCCGCGTCGCCTGCTCGTGTTCGAGCGAGTAACGCACCGCCCCTTGCACGTCCCGTCGTTCCTGGTAGCCCAAAGTCGTGATGGCGCCGCCGCTCATGCCCTGATGGCGAAGATCGAAAAGCAACCCGTTGTATCCCAGGCTGTGCCCAAAAACGGCGTCGGGCAGCATCTCGATGCGGGTGCGATTGAGCCCGTGGCAATAAATAATGGTGCCGCGCGCGGCCCCCTCCGCGGGAATGTACCAGCCCATGAGGGGAATTCCGTCCGGCGAGGTGAACCCAATCCGACGGAAATCAAGGTTGTAGGATTTCGGCGTCTTGCCGTCGTTAGGGTCGGGATAATGAAACGTGCCATGCGTGACGATCGACGTGAAGAACCAGGGGACCACGATGAGAAAGAATGCCGCCACTAGCGCGGCCACCATCAACAAAACATTGCGGACGATCTTCAGGATTCGCGACCGGGACGGCACTTTTTCCTCCTCTTGCGCAAATAATCATTCCTTCGAGAGGGCTTGGAAGCGTGGGCTACACAGGCTACGGAACGACTCGTATGCGCTGTCATTCTGAGGAGCCGCAGCCGGTCCTGAGCATCGCGAAGGAAGAATCTCGCATTGTGCATGAAGATACCCTCGAGGAGATTCTTCGCTTCGCTCAGAATGACAGCAGGGAGGCGTCTTCCGCAACCTGTAAAGCCCTGCCCTTCCCCCACTGGTTATAACATTGTACTGCAATGCCGTAATTTCTTGTTTTCTTGGCAAGGATTCTTGAGCGTACGGCTTTCCCCTTTTACCCTTCGCCCTTTGCACTTTGCCTTTTGGTCTTCTTCTGCGGCTCTGCCGCCATGTGCAACTCCGTGCCCTCTGCGGTTAAGGGCTCTCCCCGGGCGCGCTCTCTTCCGCCCCCCCGGGTTCAACAATGTGGGTTGCCAGCAAAATCACCACCACCGCAGTCATCACCGCGCAGAGCGAGGTCACGGCGGCGTATCCGTATCTTTGGAACAACACTCCGCCCAGGTAGGCCGTTGCGCCGATTCCCAACTGAGAGGAGATGTTCCGTAGGGCGATGAATGACCCGCGTTGCGCCGCAGGCACCATTTCCGTCATCAGGGCGGTCAAGGGACCTTGCCGGAAAGCCGCACCCAGGCTCGCCATCGCAAACACTCCGAGCAGTGCCAATCCCCACGGCAGGAAGGGAACGAAAGCCACGGCCACCGCCAGCAGGATGTTGCTGGCGATGGAAATGACGCGCTTTCCCCATCGGTCCGACAGGATTCCACCCAGAGGAGCGCTGCCGACCGCCACGATGCCGCCCAACATGAAAACCCATCCAATGGTGCGCGTGGGAAGGCCAAAACTGCTATTTAACCACTGGCCGATATAGGTCAGAAAACCGACCAAGCCGCCTGACACCAGAAAGGCAATCACCAGAGCAGCGGCGGTATCGCGGTGCGAGAGAAAGGAGCGAAAGGCCTTCGCCGCGGTTCGCAACTTTTCCGTGGAGGGTTGCGGGTTCAAGCGCTCGGGGGGCAGACGCAAGGTGGCGAGCGTAGCCACCACCGCCAGACCGGCGAAAAAAAGGAACGCGCGCCGCCAGCCGAAGCGGTCGGCGATCTGCGCGGCAATCGGCACCCCGAGAATCGGGGCGGCAAAGTAAGCGGAAGAAATCAATCCGATGGCGCGCCCGCGCACATTGTAAGGGAACCAATCAGCAGCAAAGGTGATGGAGCAAGTTGACAGTGTGCCGGCCGCCAGGCCCGTCAGCGCGCGCGCCAGCATTAATTCATTCAGGGTGCGGCTCTGCGAAGCCCCCCAAGATGCCAGGGCGAAGAACGCCGCCCCGGCCAGAAGAAACCGCCGCCGGCCAAAATGGTCGGAGAGCGTTCCGGAGAAAAACGCCGCTACCGCTGCCGATAAGGAGTACACCACCACGAGCAATCCCGCCGTCGAAAGGCTGATGCCCAGCGATTTGACCAATGACGGCAAGAGCGCGGCGATCATCTGGTTGTCAGCTAAACCCAGAAAGAGCAACAGGAACAGGTTGGCAATGACCAGCGAGTCCATAAATGCCAGGTGTCAGGTGTTAAGTGCCACCGGTTATTCGAAGTGATGCAAGTCGAGCTTGGTGGCAGCCTTGTCCGAGAAATCCATAACGCCGGCAGCGGCAATGCCGATGGCCACCACAATCGCATCGCTGATTTCATGCTTGGTAACGCCCAACTCCAGCGCCTTCTTGATGTGTCCTTCCAAACAGCCCTCGCACTTCGCCACCAGGGAACAGCCGATGGCGATCAGTTCCTTGGTTTTCAAATCCAGCGCGGAAGGGGTGAAGTAACTTTCCTTGTAGAAAGAGAGATAGATGTTGCGAATCCGCGGCTCGATCAAGCTCATCGAAGCCGGGGGATTTTTCTTGTCCTCGGGCCCATCATTCGCCATACAGAATCCTCGCTCCTTGGTTTTTTTGGATAGAATACAGCCGCATTTCACTTTTTAAAACTCCGCAGATGTTTCTCCAGGAAAGTACCCTAGCGCGGATTTCTTACCACAGGTTTGGAAACGCGGGGAGGAACCCGTCCCGATGCCGCCAATCGGGAGCCACACCGTTACGAGGCCTTCCGGTTTATTCCCTTGCCGCGCGCCCGGCGGTTCGACCTCCAGCCGAGCCGAACTTCATCACGAGGACACGGGCGCGGGCTCCACCGGCGCCGCCGGAAGCGGAGTGACCAATTCAGGAATCTCGAAACGGATGGTGGCTCCCATCCCGGGCTGGCTATCAATCTTCAGCAAGAAGTCCTGGCCGTAAACCACCTTGAGCCGCTCCCGCACGTTGCTGATTCCGATTCCGCTGCCATAGACTTCCGTTTGCCTCTGCTCGGAAATACCCACGCCATCATCGATGACTTCCACGACCAAGCGGCCCTTGCCACGCTTAGCCCGAAGGGTGATTGTACCGCCTTCGATCTTCGGTGCGATACCGTGCCGCAGGGCGTTCTCAACCAGGGGTTGCAGAATCATGCTGGGCACGACCATGTCCAGAGTCTCGGGATCGATCTCTTTACGGATTTGCAGCTTTTCGCGTCCGAATCGCACCACTTCAATGTCCAGGTAATCATCGATAAAGTCCAGCTCCTGTCGGAGGGGCGAGAAGTGGACCTGGGCTTTCAAGCGGCGGCGGAGAATGTTCGAGAGCTTCAGCAGCACCGTGCGCGCCATGTCAGGATCAAAGCGAATCAGCGAGGAAATCGTGTTGAGAGTATTGAAGAGAAAGTGGGGATTGATTTGGCTGATCAGCGCGTCCATGCGCGCCTGGAGCAGCGCCTTTTCCTGTTCCACCAGCTTGCGCTCGATGCGCGTCGTGTTCCATATTCTCACCGGCATGCCCACGCCAATGAGGGTGGCGAACACGATCAGGACCCGAGTCCAGAAATGGGGTGAACTCGGGTAAAACAACGTGCCATGGGAAATGGGTCCCACCACCATCATGCGAAAGATTTCCAGGCCGATGCAGATGAGCGTAAAGAGGACTTGCCAGTCAAAGGCCGGGTGCTTGAACTTTTGCCGGATCGAACGGTACAGGCTCAAATCAATAAAGGGCGAAAATTTCCAGATCTCTTCCTTGTCAGGACAAACCCAGCGCGCCGTGCCGGCGGCCACCGCATAGAGCGTAGCCATGAGAGGAGCCAGAAGCTCGGGACGGTAATACGGAATCAGCCAGGCCGGGGTACCCTGGGCAAGAGCCGGAAATAATGACAAGGCGGCAACCCATAAAGCAATCAGCAGAATGGGAAGGTTAACAATCAAGGCCACTGCCAGACCCACAATCGTCCCACCCAGCAACCCAGCCACCACCGTAATTTCCAAACTCAGATCGGCGGTCGGGTAACCGGCCAGCAAGCGCGCCAAAACACCTACCATGAACGGCAGGCCCAAGAACGCGGCAAACTGAATCTTTTCGCGGGGTCCGCGCTGCTCGATCAGCAGCAGGCGGCGGAACATGCTGAAGCGCGCAATGAAGCCCGCTAGTAGGGCCATGACCGCCAACTTAATCAGCAGGTCAACGACGGTGAAGGGCTGAGGATTGTGCACGACGAAGTTCATTTTTAAGTATACGGCCCCACGCGGGAAGCAGTCCCGGTTTGAGAGGACTTAAGACTTCATGGGAGGCCTAGCTTGAGATGCCCCCTCCCCTCGGTGTAATGAAATCAAACGCACCGCCACCCACAAAGTGTACCACTTCCAGATGGTCGCCGGGCTGGATGATCGTCTCGGCCCAGGTGGATCTTGAGGCGATCTCGCGATTGCGCTCCACCGCCACGCGATCCGAAGGCAGCTTCAACCAGTCGAGCAGCGCGGCCAAGGTCAGGTTTTGCGGGACTTCGCGCTGTTCCCCATTCAGATAGATATTCATTAAGGAGGGCTCCAGGTCAGGCGGGTCCCGCTTGTTGAGGGGCAGGTTTGATCTCACCGCCACGGATACGCGCGATGATGTGGCGATGTTGCTCTTCCAGGCGGCGCTTCAGTTTCTCATCGCTGAAGTCGGGCGAATCCAGCAAGTCCTGGTAGGAACTTTTGAATCTGTGAATGACGACGCCCCGCGTGTAAACCGTGGTATCAATCCCCGCATCCTTCCGGGATTCGGTCTGAATGTGATAAACCACGCCGTCGTGCATAATATTGGTGTTAAACCCCATTACCATGACATTTCCCCGCGACAAGAGGATCCCCTGATCCGATGCGCTTAATGTTACTGACTCCCTTTCCTCCAGGCAAGAAAAAACTTGACACTAATCGGACGCGCCCCGTATAGTTTTCAGTCCGGGCAAGACACATCAAAGTCCTTCTAAGTGACTGGAATGGCTGGAGTTTACATCCCCATACTCGTGCATTTTGTAATCGTCGTGGCGCTTGCCGGCGGCATATTGGGCCTGTCTTGGTGGGTGGGGGTGAAACGACCCTCGAAGGAAAAACTCGACCCCTACGAGTGCGGCATTCCTCCTGTCGGCAATGCCCGCAGAAGTTTTTCCGTCAGCTTTTATCTCATCGGGATGCTCTTCATCTTGTTCGACGTCGAAGCCGTGTTCCTCTATCCTTGGGCGGTCGTTTTCAAGAGCCTGAGGTGGTCCGGCTTCATTGAAATGACTTTGTACATCGCCATTTTACTAGCGGGCTATATTTACATATGGAAGAAAGGGGCTTTGGATTGGACCCGCTAGTGATGGGGTGATCAGGAGATTCCATGATCGAGTGAACAAAGATCGAACCAGACCGAACTGGTTACTTGCTCACCCGATCATCGGATCTCGCGGCATGTTCACCCGATCTCCCGATCACCGGATCACCCGATTCTATGGCTGCCGATCTTGAAGCCAATCTTGCTCTCCAGAAACTGCGGGAGTATGACCCGGAGGCGGTGGAAGATGCGCGCACTTTCCGCGACGAAGTGACGCTCTACATCCGGCCCGCCCATTTTCTTCGTGCCTGTGAGTTTCTGCGAGACGAACCCGGCATGAAGTTCAGTTTTCTCGCGGATGTCACGGCCCTGGACCTTTATCCCCAGGAACCACGCTTTGAGCTCGTGTATCACCTGCTCTCCCTTGAGACCGCGCAGCGCCTGCGCCTGAAGGTTCGTGTGGAGGGTGAGAACCCGCGTTTCATCACCGCCATTCCCATTTGGCCCGCGGCCAATGCGTTTGAGCGCGAGGTCTTCGATTTATTTGGAATTATCTTTGATGGCCATCCCTTCCTCCGCCGCATGTTGCTGCCGGAGGAATGGGAAGGCCATCCCCTGCGCAAAGATTATCCCACGGAAGGTTATCGCTAGATGCCGGTAACGCTGGAGAGAATTCCGGGCAAGGAAGAACGGGTCATCCTCAGCATGGGCCCGCAGCATCCCTCCACGCACGGCGTGCTGCGATTGGTGCTGGAACTCGAAGGCGAAACCATTGTGCGGGCCATTTACGACATCGGCTATTTGCACACCGGGTTCGAGAAATCCTTCGAAAGCAAAACTTACTCCCAGGGAATCACCCTCACCGACCGCATGGATTATCTCGCGCCGCTCTCAAACAATCTGGGGTTCTGCCTGGCCACGGAAAAGCTGCTCGATTTGGAAATCCCGCCGCGGGCGCAGTGGATTCGCGTGCTGCTGACCGAACTGACGCGCATCCAAAGCCACCTCGTGTGGCTGGGGACGCACGCCATCGACCTCGGCGCCATGTCCGTCTTCCTCTATTGCTTCCGTGAGCGTGAGCAGATCCTGAACATCTTTGAGGCCGTTTCCGGCCAGCGCATGATGACCAGCTATTTCCGCGTCGGGGGGCTGGCGCTCGAGCCCCCGCTGGGCTGGCTGAAGGGCGTGGAAAAGTTTGCCAAGAGTTTTTCCGCGCGCCTTGACGAGTACGAAGCGCTGCTCACGCGGAACCCCATCTGGCTGCGCCGGACGCAGGGGGTGGGGTATATTTCCCCCGAAGATGCCATCGCCTACGGCCTTTCCGGCCCATCGCTGCGCGGCTCCGGCGTCGATTGGGACATTCGCAAAAGACAGCCTTATTCGAGTTACGAGAAGTTTGATTTTAAAGTCGCGACTCGCCCGGAAGGCGATGTGTACGGGCGTTACCGGGCGCGCGTCGAGGAAATGCGCCAGTCGTTGCGGATCGTGAATCAAGCGATGGAAGGCTTGCCCAGCGGGCCGGTGAAAGCCGACGCTCCGCACATCGTGCTGCCCGAACGCGAAAGCATGAAGACCTCCATCGAAGCGTTGATTTATCACTTCAAGATTGTGACGGAGGGATTCCACCCGCCGGTGGGCGAAGTCTACCAAGCCATTGAATCGCCGCGGGGCGAACTCGGCTTCTACATGGTCAGCGACGGCTCACCCAAGCCCTTCCGCTGCCATGTGCGCGCCCCCTCTTTCGCGAATTTGCAGGCTTTGCCGAGATTGATCGAAGGGCGATTGATCGCTGATGTGGTGGCCTGCATCGGAACTATTGATATTGTTTTGGGAGAGGTGGATCGATAGAACGATTGTGGATAAAGGGCAAATGCTAGCAAATGCGCGCTACAAGGGACCTTTAACCGTTAGCCGCTAGCCTTTGACTATTGGACATTTTGTCGGATGTCCTTCGACATTTAGTCCTTTTTTCGAAATGCTCTCTGAATCGCTGCTGAAAAAACTCGACCAGCTCATCGCCCGGTATCCGCTGAAGCGCTCGGCCATGGTTCCCCTGCTCCTTTACGCGCAGGATGAGGTGGGCCACGTGAGCGAGGAGGTCATCGCGGAGGTGGCGCGGCGCGTGGACGTCCGCCCCATCGAGGTGGTGGAGGTTGTTTCCTACTACTCCATGCTCCACCGCCACCCCGTGGGCAAGCACCATGTTCAGGTGTGCACCAACATCTCCTGCATGCTGCGCGGGGCCGACGAAATCTTCGAGCATTGCTGCAAGAAGTTGGGTATCAAGAACAAGCAGACGACGCCGGACGGCCTGTTTTCGCTGGAAGAAGTCGAGTGCCTGGGAGCGTGCTGTGGCGCCCCCGCCATGCAGGTGAATTACGACTTCTACGAAAACCTAACGCCGGAAAAGATCGACGCACTGATTGAAGAACTAAAGAAGAAAGAGCCGAGAAAGGCAGTGATTAGTGGTTAGTGGTTAGTACTACTACGTTAAGTTAAGGTGGACGGTTTCGCTTGCGAATGACGCTGCCACAATACGCACACTCGCCGGTCCAGGTAAACAACAGGCGTTGGATCTCACGGCGCGTCCGTGGC
>Ga0326727_10016335_pt1 | contig 15699 bp, 9 predicted proteins | sample MB2enrmetagenome_FD_207643 | JGI IMG/M metagenome (GOLD analysis project Ga0326727, IMG submission 207643) | Lab enriched peat soil microbial communities from McLean, Ithaca, NY, United States - MB29MY | ecosystem: Environmental > Terrestrial > Soil > Wetlands > Peat | place: USA: New York... | reverse complement strand
GAGAAGAACCACCGCCCCGCCGAGGCCATCCCGTTCCTACAGTCGCTAGTCAAGTCAGTTCCCTGGAACGCATCCTATCGCCTCCGCCTTGCCCAGGCCGAACTCGCCTCCAACGCCCGCGATAAAGCTCAGTTGGACTTGCTCACCGTCGCGCGAAACGCCTCCGCGCCGTACGATCTTCGCATCCAGGCCGCTCGCGCTCTGGCGCCTTTGACATCCCAGCCAGTCGAACTCGGCAGCAAGGAACTCTCCTTCATCGCCCACCCATCTACCGCCTCGGCCGCCCGCCAACCCTACTTTGCCGAAGCCCGCATCGCCGCCGCTGCCATCGCTTCAACATCCCCATCCGATCGCGAACTCCTCCTCCGTGAAGCCATCGCCATCGCCCCGATCGGCCCCGACGCCGACCATGCCCGCCTCGACCTCCTGCTCCTCCAACCAGACACCGCCGATCCATCCGCCACCCTTGCTATCCTGCGTCCCGTACAAAACTCACAGAATATGTACTCCTTCTCCGCCAACCGAAACGACACCGAATCAGATGCTGACACGGCCATGAGACAGGTTCCGGACGATCCCAACGCGCCGATCCGCGGTGCGGCTATTGACTCACCTGACAACGTGGCTGCCCAACCAGCTTTCGCGCCGGCGGGTTTCTACGATCTCGACCTAGCCACGTGCATCCGCCTCGCCACTCAAATTGCCACCGCGAACCAGCGCGACGGCAACCTCGAATCCGCCCTGGCCTACGCCGAGTTGGCAGTTAGCCTCGCCAAAGAATCTCCGCAACCTGAGCTTACGCATCGTCGCGATGACCTCAAAACAGCCGTTCTGCTCGCTCGACGCAACAGCCTCAGACGCCCCAATCTGCGCGCCGAACTCGATCAATCCAATCAGGTTCGGCCACGTCTTACTGCCTCCACCGTTAGTCAGGAGGAAAGCCAATGAAAGCCCGTGCCGGCCTTGCTCTCCTGCTTGTCACCACCCTGGTCGCCATCGCGTACCAAGTCCGCACTGCACAACGGCCAGCAGAGCTCAGGTCCCTCACTGCCTACGTCCCGCAGGATGCTCTACTCACCATCGAATCGCCCGACTTCGCCTCGCTTCTGCACCAATGGACGAGCTCAGCTGAGAGCAAGGCTTGGCTCGCCTCCGACAACTACTCCGTCTTCCATAACTCACGTCTCTTCGGCCGCCTCGGCGACGCCCAGGACAGCTTCGCAAAGGCCGCGGGTATTCCCACCGGCGTCGACCTCCTCAACGGTGTCGCCGGCAAAGAGTCCGTCTTCGCCTGGTACGACATCGGCAAGCTCGAGTTCCTCTACATCACGCGCATGCCCGCTGCCCAGGCGGATCAAAGTCAGCTCTTCAAGGCGCGCGGCAGCTTCCAGCGTCGTCACGCCGGTAACTCCGATTTCTACATCCGGACCTCCGGCGCCGACTACAGCACAGTGGCCTTCGCTCTGGTCCCTGCTCCCTCCGGCGACCTTGTCGTCCTCGCCACGCGCGAAGATCTCATCGCGAATGCCCTCAAGCTCATCGCTGCGGCCTCGCCCGCAAACTCCATCCGCCAGGAACCCTGGTTCCGCGACGCTTCCGCCGCGCTCCCCGCGGAAAAGCCTGCGCCCGTGTTGCACATGGTGCTCAATTTGGATCGCATAGATGTAGATCCTCACTTCCGCTCTTACTGGATCCAGCGCAATATCACCTGGACGCATCAATTCCGCGCCGCTGCCTCCGACCTCTATGTCGAACCGGCACGCTTCCGGGAAGAACGTGTCCTGCTCCCAAAATCTCTCGAATCGCAGCCCTCCACCTCACTCAACATCGCCTCTCTGGCAGCCCTCGTACCACCCTCGACCGGTGTCTTCCGCGTCATTGCGACTCAAGACCCCTCTATTGCCGTCACTGCCATTCAGGAGAAACTTCTCGGCAGTTACACTGCCCCGCCAACCGGCCGCGAATACGCCCCCGATCCAAGCCTCCAGGCTCCACAATCCGGCTCTGCCAGCAATCTTGAAACCCGGATCGATACTCTCCCTCCTGTCTCACCCTCTGCCTCCACCGACGGCCTTACCCATATCTTCCAAACCGCCAATATCGACGCCGTTCTCACCCTCTCTTCGGCTCAAAGTCCGCCAGAGACAGACGGTCTCTGGGTCCCGATTCGCTCCGCCGTTGTCCTTCACGCAGCCAACCCCTGGAACGCGCAAACAATGGCACTCGCTCTCCAGCAAACTCTCCGCGGCTCTCTGACCGCAGCCACCATCGGCATCGATTTCCAACCCACCGATAATGCTGGCAGCACCATCTACGCCCTCGCCGGCCCGCGTCCAGTCTTCTTCGCGATTTCATCAACGCCGGCGCAAGGAAACCTTGTGCTTCTGGCAGACGATCAACCCCTGCTCCTGGAACTTCTGCACAATCTCGTCACCAATCCTCCCGAGAAAGCATCCACTCCCGCCACATCGATCGCCGTCTTCAATCACTCCAGCCAGCGCGCTCCTTACATTCGGCTTACCTCGCTCATTGACGGCACCAACAATCAGGCGCGCGATTCCAGGAATGCTGCCGCAGCAGGTCTCAACGGCAATGCCGGTATTTCCTCCGCGCCCGCCTTCTTCTCCCGTAACATCCGCTCGCTCTCGGACACATTCGCGATACTTCAATCCGAGCGTATTGTCGAGCGCAACGTGGGCTCAAGCCTCCGGCAAACTGTTACCTATGTCTGGCAAACCCCTTGACACAGCTATCGGGGAATAGCAATTCCCCGATACGGGATTCGGATCTCCCTTCATCTCCAATTGCCCATCGGCACAAACGGTGCCCACTAGTGCGGATTGCCGCCGCCATCGGCCCAGCGCATGTAGAAAACGGGGCCTGAGAGGGCATGGTGTCCAACTTGAATTGCGGTAGCGGAAATACATCCGGTCCTCCCACTTCCTCTGTGCTACCATCTCTGCGTCAATCAACCACAAGAAATCGCAATGCCAGGAGACCAATATGGCAACGCAAGACTGGCTAGGTCCGCCTCCGCATCCTGGCGAATCCACCCCCGCATCTCCAGTGCCTGCACCTATCCGAGGGTACGAACTTCGTCCGCTTGCAGTCGGCGAGGTTCTCGATCGTGTCTTCTCACTCTACCGATCTCACTTTTGGTTTCTGGTCGGCCTTTCGGCGGTCTCCGCCGGTGTTTCCGTTGCAGTAGCGATCCTGCGTTTGATCTTCCTGCACTATTCAGCCCTCACCGTCGCATCCCCCGCGTTTGCCCTGGCTAACGGGGTAATCGCCATCATGCAGGGGGGGGTCTATCTGATTGCCTACAGCCTGACGCTCGCAGCCACCACCTCCGCGGTCAATGCTCTTTACCTGGGCGAGCCGACCTCCATGGGAATTGCGCTGCGCACTGCGCGCCGGCTGTGGCTACGTTGCATGGGGATTACATTCTGGCAGGGATGGAGCGCGGGCTGGGCCTTCCTGCTCCTAATCCCAATCTTTCTTATGCCCGGCGTACGAGACTCGGATACCGTCGCTGTCGGCATCGTCATCTTTTTGGGCATTCTTGCCGGTGCGGTCTATGGAGTGATCGCATATCTGCGCAACTCGTTGGCCGTCCCAGCTGCGGTGGTTGAAGACTTAGGCGTTGGTGCTGCAATGCGGCGCAGCAAGAATCTGGCTACCGGCCGCCTTTTTCGCATTTTTCTGCTGTTTCTGCTGATGTATGCGCTTTCTCTGGTTACGGGCATCATCACGGTGCCATTAGCCCTGATCATAACCAGAAGCCCAGCGGCCGAGCATTTTGCGTTGCAGGGAATCATTCTGGCTGTCAACTTTATCTCCACTTCGCTGGTCGGGCCCATCGTGGCTATTGGGCTCTGCCTCTTCTACTTCGACGAGCGCGTGCGCCGGGAAGGTTTCGACATCGAGGTCCTTCTGAAGGACGCATCCATCTCTTCGCCCCCTCCGGCGCCTGTCATTGCGGCCGGTCCTTCGGACGACGCGTACCCAACGCAGGAGCAGAGATAGGCGCATGACAACCGGCATCAGACGGATCGTCCTTCTGCTCGCGATCTCGTTGCTGCACGCTCACGCGCAGCCAGGTGTTCCACGATTCCAGCCGCCACTCCGGCAAACCACGCCCGATAGCTATCGCGCTCGTCTTGAATCTTTGCACGGCCTGGTGGGCGCCTGCCGGGACGATGCAAAGGCATGCAATCCGGCAGCAGTCGGCGACGACGAGTTGATCCAGGCGCCCAACCAACCATTTCAGGTGCGCTGGCAGTGGCTCCGCAAACTGATGGACGATGCCCGCAACCCAGCATTGCCGGACCGGATCGCGCTCCTCAACCAGGCATCCGCCAGGCTCGCCGAGGAACTTGCCGCGACAGGCGGCGATGCATCGCCACAGCCGGCGTTTGCTCCAGCACGGCGCGCCGCCAACTCAATCCTGGCAAGGCCGGAGTTCCGCATCGTCGGAAGCGAGTCATGGCTCGATCGCATGACTGCCGAGTTTTATTCCTGGCTCGGTCGCGTCTTCTCTGCTACAGAGGACTTCGGCCATCGCTCTCCCTGGCTGGGCCCTGTTCTGGAATGGAGCTTCGTCGGCTTCAGCATCGTGTGCATCCTGGTTTGGGTCGCGCGCACCATGCAGCGCCAACGCGTCGCCGTCTCACTGAGCGGCCTGACACCCGCCGCAGACTGGCAGAAAGAGTCTGCCGAATGGGAAGACCTTGCCCGTACCGAGGCTGAGGCGAACAACTGGCGCGAGGCCATCCACTGCCTCTACTGGGCCGGCATCGTTGCCCTCGAGAGCCACAGGCTGTGGCGCCGCGACTACACGCGTACACCGCGCGAGTACGTCGACCTGCTGGAGCACAACTCGTTCCGGCAACTCACACTGCGTAGGCTTACCCGCATCTTCGAGCGGATCTGGTATGGCCTGCGGCACGCCGCCCGCGAGGATTACATCCAGGCGCTCGCTCTCTTTGAAGACCTCAGACGCACATGAAACCAGCCAACCGCGAACGCAAACTCGTCCTGCTCTTCTCCGGCGCAGTTTTACTGCTCATCGCCGCTGCAAGCCTGTTCGCGCCGGTCAACGACGATTCCGATAAATCGCCCACAACATATAACAGCGGCACCGCCGGCATCAAGGCCGTGTACCTGCTCCTGGGCGAGCTGGGCTACTCCACTGCGCGCTGGCAGCAGCCCCCAACCCAACTCGCTACCCAGGACGCCTCCCACACCACGCTCATCTTTGCCGATCCCAACGTGCCCGTCGAACAGATTGACGCCACCCGCGCCAGCATCGCCGATTTCCTCCGCCGAGGCGGTCGTGTCCTCGTCACCGGCCCTGAAGCAGCAAGCCTGCTTCCAGACGCTGTTACCGCCCCGTCCAGCCAGCCATTTGAGAAGCTCTGCCTCACCACCCCCGAGGGCCGCAGCCCACTGGCTCGCGCCGGCAAAGTCGCCATCGACGACCACACCCGTTGGAAAACACTCAGCCCCGCCGTCCACGTCGAACAGTGGTGCGGAGCCGACGCTGTGGTCGTCTCCTACCGCGTAGGCGCAGGCACGGCCATCTGGTGGAGTTCCGCCCTGCCCCTCACCAACATGGGACTCAGAGACGACCCCAGTCTCAAGCTCTTCCTGGCCAGTGTCGAAGATGCCAGCAGCCAGAATCCCACCACCGAAGATCGCGCACAACCCCACCCCCGCGTCCTCTTCGACGAATACTTCCACGGTGTCAAAACCTCCCTGTTCGACCTCACGCGCGGCCTGCCTCTTGCCCAGATCGCCTGGCAGATCGCTGCCGTTGCGCTTCTGCTCATCCTCTCCTACGGTCGCCGAAACGGCCCCATCCGCCTGCTCACTCGTCTGCCGCGCACCTCTCCGATGGAGTTTGCAGAGTCCATGGGCCAGCTCTACCGCAAGGCCGGCGCCACGCAGGCCGCCACCGAGTGTGCGCGCCGGCGCCTGCTTCGCGTCCTATCGGACCGCTGCGGCCTTCCCCGCGCCGTCGCACAGTGGGACGCTGATACCATCGCCGAAGCACTCAATTCCAGCTACCCCGGCGACTGGACCAAGCTCGCCCAGCACCTTAGCCAGGCCGCCGAGGCTCAATACCAATCTCTCGCACCGCGCAGCGCGCTCGCCCTCGTAAAGGCGCTCGACCACGACCTAAAAACGCTAACCGAACTTACCACCCGGCCCCATCACCCATAACCTCAGCCAGACCCACAAGGAAATCGCCGCCATGAGTGAGCACAACCAATCCGAGCAACTCCATGAACCCCTCGCATCCGAGCAGAACGTCCAATCCGCCTTTCAGGTCTTCGAGCAGGGCCGCGCCCAGGTAGGCCGCATCATCGCGGGCCAGCAGGAGTTCGTCGACCAGGCGCTGCTCACCCTGCTCTGCGGTGGTCACGCCCTCGTCGAAGGCGTCCCCGGCGTTGCCAAGACCCTCGCTGTCAAATCGCTTGCCCGCTTCCTTGCGCTCGACTTCCGCCGCGTCCAGGGCACCCCCGACATGATGCCCGCCGACATCCTCGGCACCTCCGTCTTCTCGCCCAAGACCAGCGAATTCTCCCTGCACAAGGGCCCCGTCTTCACCCAGTTTCTGCTCGCCGACGAGATCAACCGCATGCCTCCGCGCACCCAGGCCGCCCTGCTCGAATCCATGCAGGAGCGCCAAGTCACCATGGACGTCGAGTCCCACCCGCTCGATCCCTACTTCACCGTCTTCGCAACCCAGAACCCGCTCGAATTCGAAGGCACATATCCTTTACCCGAAGCACAATTAGATCGCTTCCTCATCAAGATTCGCGTCCCTTACCCGGCACTCCCCGACGAGCGTTCCATCCTCGAACGCCACCATCTCAGCGTCGAACCCAGGGACCTGGAACTCACCCCGCTCGCCTCCGTCTCGCACACTCTGCTTGCCGCCGCGCGCCGCGAGATCCGCGCCGTCCGCATCGAGCCCGCTCTGTTCGACTATCTGCTGGCCATCATCCGCCGCACCCGCGACTGGCCCACCATCACGCTTGGCGCATCTCCCCGCGCCAGCACCAGCCTCATGCTCGCGGCCAAGGCCTACGCCGCCCGAGACGGCCGCGACTTCCTCATCCCCGACGACATTAAGATCGCTGCCACCCCCGTCCTGCGCCACCGCCTTGTTCTCCGTCCCGAAGCCGAACTGGAAGGTTTCGACACCGACCGCGTCATCCACGACATCCTAACCGCAACCGCTCTGCCGAAATAATATGCACTCCTGCAAATGCAGACGCTGATTCCAGAACCCGTCACTGCCATCGCCCGCCCCAACGGACGCTTCGGTCGCGTGCTGGGCTTTGCATTGACGCCGCGCGCGTTGCTGTTCCTTCTCGCCGGAACCCTGCTCTCCATCCCTGCATTCTTCCATCCGCATCGCCTCTGGATCATGCTCGCGTGGGACGCGCTGGTCCTGGCTCTGATTGCCTTCGACCTAAAGCAACTTCCACCACCCGCCGCGCTCACCGTAACCCGCCGCTTTGTCCATTCGCCGGCGCTGGGCGGTCCCACAGAGATCGTCCACGAGATACGCCAGCAATCGAACACCCTCCTCCAAGTCCGGGTCACCGACGACCTGCATCCCTCGCTGATCGCCATGCCCCAAACCCAGACCACCCTGGTCTACCCCCGCGAACCGGCGAAGATCGCGCAAATCTGCACTCCAAACCGTCGCGGCGACTTTTCCCTCGGCAAGATATTCCTCCGTTACCGCGGCGCGCTTCGCCTGATCGAACGATGGGCTGTCGCAGACCTCGAACAGCGCATCCGCATCTTCCCTGCATCCGAACAGAGCAGCGGCAATACCATCGTCTACCTGATGCGCGCACGCCAGATCGAGCTGCAGAAACGACGTCTGCGATTACGCGGGATAGGCCGCGAGTTTGAGAGCCTGCGCGACTACCAGCAGGGCGACGAGATGCGCAACATCTCATGGACTGCCACCGCGCGGCGGGCCCACCTCATCACGCGCGAATTCACCACCGAGCGCAGCCAGAAGGTTTGGATCGTGCTCGACGCGGGCCGGCTCTCAGGCACCGCCTTCGAGATGCGCCGCAGCCGCCCCGTAGCGCCCGGTGAGGTCGAGCAGGACGCCGCCGAACAGCATCTGCTGATCGTCACGCAGCTCGATCAGGCCGCGTCGGCTGCCGTTATGCTGGCACAGGTGATCGCCGGCTCGGGCGACAAATTCGCCCTGATGACCTACGGGCGCAAGGTCCAGCAGCAGCTTCTGCCCGGCGCCGGCCCCAGCCATCTTCGTCTCTTGATCGACCAGCTCTCCCAGGTGCGTTCCGAGGCTGCGGAGGCAGACCATCTACACGCCGTCGCTCGCCTCAAGAACCTGCAGCGCAACCGGGGCCTCATCCTCTGGATCACCGAGATGGCCGAATCGGCCGGTCGCCCCGAGGTGGTGGCCGCCGCAGCCGAACTGGTCCGCCGCCATCTGGTCGTGCTCATCCTGCTCACCCACCCCGAGCTGGACGCGCTGGCCGCCCGCGAGCCCCATACCGTCGACGAAATGTTCGCCTCGACTGCCGCACAGGAGATGCTGGAACGTCGCCGGACCACCCTCGCGCAGCTGCGTCAGCAGGGTGTCCTGGTGGTCGAGACGACGCCGACCGAAGTGGGCGCCGATGCCATTAACAAGTATCTCGAAATCAAGGCCCAGGGACTTCTCTAACGAACTCGTTCGGGAATAATACTCTGCTGTCTTCCACCCTCGCTCAACCAGAATCCAAGCCCAGTCAGCAGAAATACACACACCGCGAACTTCAATGCCACGGGCGCATGGGTGGGCGAAAGAAACGCCTCCAGAGATCCCGCGACGATCAACATCGGGATGGTTCCCGAGATCAGCCGGACGGATTCGCTGCCAGCCAGCGCCAGCGCGTCCTTCCTGCGCAACATCCCTGGAAACAGCAGGCCGGCCGCCAATCGCAGCCCCGCGCCGCCGGAGATAAAGATTGCCGGCAACTCCAGCGCCCCATGGGCGGCGACGAAGCTCCACAGGCTCAATGCCATGCCGTGCTGCCCGCATGCCGTCCCGATCACACCGAGGCTGACGCCGTTGGTAAAGAGCAGAAAGATGGTTCCCAGGCCAGCGATGATTCCACCGGCATAGGTGATAAAGCAGACGCCGATATTGTTGGTCATGATGGCGCTCGACGCCTGCGGCTTCGCGGTCAGGATCGAGCTGGTCCACATCTGGTGGTGCTCGATCTTGTCGATCATCTCCGGCCCCAGCATGGCATGCATAAACGCCGGGCGGGCCAGCGTCACCAAAGTGCCCAACAGCGCGCCCGCAAGAAACAGCGCCAGCGCGGCGGTCGTATAGGGAAGAAGACGGCGGAATATGCGGGGATATCCATGCGCCAGAAACTCCCACACCGTCGCGGGACTCATCTTTTGCCCGGAGTATATGAAATTATGTGCGCGGCCCACCAGTTGGTTTAGGTATGCTTCAAGCGTGTGCGAGGAATGGTCCGCCCGCGTCGCCGAAAGGTCCGCGGCAGCCTGCCGGTACAACAATCCGAAGTCGCGCAACTCATCGCTGGCAAGCGTCTTCAGGCTGCCTGCTTCGACACGATGCACCATCGCTTCAAGCTTGTTCCAGTTCTCTTTACGAAGTTCAATCCAGCGATTTGAGATCATAGACGATGAGCGATTCAGGCCCCATGGACCAACTTGATCAGCTTAACATCGAAACCCCGGAGCAGGTCGATCTTCGTTTGCCGATCGCCGGCATCGGCAGCCGTTTTCTGGCGGTCCTCGCCGACACCATCCTTCAGATAGCGGTGGAGTTGTTGCTCATTCTGCTCTTCTTTCTCTTCGTAAGCGCCGCTTCGCGCGGCCGCTTGGGCAACATCACCGACACCGCCGGCAAATGGCTCGTCGCCGCCATGGTTCTCTTCAATTTCCTCCTCTACTGGGGATACTTTGCGCTCTTCGAAGCATTCTGGAACGGCCAGACGCCGGGCAAGCGGCTCGCCAAAATCCGCGTCATCAAGGATTCCGGCCGGCAGATCACACTGTTTGAGGCCCTTGCCCGCAACCTGGTTCGTGTCGTCGATATGATTCCGCCAAACTTCTACTTGGTCGGCCTGGTCTCGATGCTCTGCAACAAACAACAGAAACGCCTCGGAGATTTCGTCGCGGGGACGATCGTGATCCACGAGAGAACGAGCGAACAACCTTTGTTGGGACACACCAGCCGTAGCATCACCATATCGGTGTACCAACAGCCTCCATCTGAATATGCGCAACGGACCGGCACATTTCAACCCCCCGCCGACGCGGTAGCCAGGCTGAAGGCAGAGGACCTCAATGTGATTGAGTCCTTTTTTTCCCGTGCTCTCGACTTAGAACTATCGACCCGGGCCGAAATCGCTAGTCGTATTGCCGCTTCTATGTTCGCAAAGATGAATCTGCCATTCCCCCAGAAAGTGAACCCGGAGCGAGCGCTGGAGGCCATCTCGTATGCCATGCGGTCGCAAAGCAAAGGTTGATTCGTCAGAACATAACACCTATGCTGCGCCGAAGACAAAGTTGACCGTTATGCTCGTCTCCACCTCAACCGGTTCGCCGTCTAACAGATAGGGCTTATAGCGCCAGCGTTGAACGGCGTCCCGGGCTGCGTTCACCAGCATCCCATTGCCGCTGATAACCGACAGATTCTCGATCGTACCCTCCTTCGAGATGAAGGCATGCAGAATAACTGCCCCCTGAACGTGTGCTGCCTTGGCGATCGCGGGATACACCGGGTCCGGCCGGGAGATGAGCAGAGCGGCAGCAGCTCTGCTCGGTAACTTGATGGGGCCGGCCGGTGCCTGCGGAACCACTCTCGGGACCACAAGAGTATTTGTGGCCAAGTTGCGAAAGAGGGAGCGCGCCACATTACCATTGCCGTTGTCCATGGTTTGCATGCCTTGGACACCGTTGTCCGTAGATGGAGCAGTTTCTTCGCTCACTATCTTGATCTCTATGGGAATTCTGGCCGGGGCTTGCAGGCCAGATTCGATCTCGGAGACGATATTCACCGGCTCAACTTTTTGCCGGGGAGACGGCGGAGGAGGCGGTGGTGGAGGCGGCGGTGGCGCAACCAGTAGCGCCGTCAGTGCCATTCTCGGCAGTGCATCGGGATACAGCATAGGAATCAAGATCAAGAAGGCAAGGACGGACAGATTGAGTGCGCTCGTCGCAAACATCCACCGCGTTGTTCTGGTCTTGAGCTGACCGCCGGATTCAATCAATGAGTTTTCTAACATGGCAGCCTCGCTAAACATCTTCTGCCCAGCTTAGACACCACCCCAGTCGACATTGTTCCCGTGTCCGCAAGCGGGGTCCGCACGAAATCGGGTCGATCGATTTGACGGCGCCTCCATATACTGCGCGTGGCTGCGCTGGATATCAATTGGCTCCCTTCGGCGTCCACCCCCGCAAGCAGGCAGGCAAAAGATTTCCTGCAAGTTCCATCGCAACCCGCGTTCTCCAGTCAGACGTGGTTGCCGGCACAGGCTCGACCGGCAGCCGAAAGGAGAATCCGATATGCGTCCAGGCCGTCCTCACCCCGCGCTCTGCTATTTTTTATCATTCGCTATGGTGCTCATCGCCTTCACGGTGGCCTGGTCATTCGGCCGGGTGTATGCCCAGCCAAGCGAAGCCGCCTATGCGAACGGCAGGCTCGCGGTCACCATCCCTTACAACGCGGCTTCGAAAGGCCCGGGCAAACTGGTCGCCGAGTTGCTCGATCCTGAGGACCATGTCGTCGGCCGCAGCGAAGCCTCGGTCAGCGTCGCGCGCGGCGATGGCACCTGGCAGCAGGTCATCACGCCCGACCAGCCCGTCCCCCTTGAGGACATCGTCTGGCATCGCCTGCGCTACCGCTTCGACTATAACGACGCCAAACTCGCCCCCATCGAGGGCATCGAATCCATCTCCGAGATCCTTCGCCGCCCAGCCGTCCACATTATCGGCCAGACCGAGTACCTCTCCGGCAGCCAGGCCTCCATCCGCGTCATCGTCTCCGACGCCAACCACCCCGACATCCCTGAATCCGGCACGGTACACATTGAGCTGCTACAGCCCGGCGGTAACACGTACCCTCTCTTCTCTGGGCCACTCAACCGGCGCGGCACGCTGGAGGCGCAGTTCCGCTTCCCCGCAGGCCTCACCGGCAACTTCCAAATCCGCTACGTCGCCGACACTCCCATCGGCTCCGCCGAGTTCACCCCGGACGTCAAATTGCAGGACAAGGCCTCCATCCTGCTGACCACGGAGAAGCCCATCTATCAGCCCGGGCAGACCATCCACGTCCGCGCCCTCTCGCTCGACCGGGCCGACTCCAGGGCCGAAGCCGGCCGCAAGCTCACCTTCGAGATCGAAGACTCGCGCGGCAATAAAGTATTCAAGAAGGCGACCGAGACCGACAACTTCGGCGTCGCCTCCGCCGAGTTCTCGCTGGCAGACGAGGTCAACCTCGGCACATATCACCTGCGCGCTCTGATGGGCGATCCCGCCGCGCCTGCCAACACCTCCGAACTCGCCCTCGACGTGGAACGCTACGTTCTTCCCAAATTCAAGGTCGCCGTCGAGTTCACCTCCACCAACGGCAAGCCCAAGCTCGACTACCGCCCCGGAGACCACGTAACCGGAACCGTTCGCGCGAACTACTTCTTCGGCAAGCCGGTGGATCGCGCCGCCATCACCGTCAAGGCATCCAGTGCCGACGTGGCGGTCTACGATGTCGCCTCCGCCAGCGGCAAGACCGACGCTGACGGCGTCTACCACTTCGACCTCAAGCTGCCCAGCTACTTTGCCGGGCGTCCGCTCAGCCAGGGCGCGGCCCGCGCGCTGGTGGAGGCCAAGGTCACAGACTCCGCCGACCATGCGGAAACCCGCGGCGAGCCCATCACCATCAGCGAGTCCGCCATGCTGCTCACCGCCGTACCCGAGGGAGGCTCACTGGTCCCGAACATCGAGAACCAGGTCTACCTGCTCGCGTCCTACCCCGACGGCACGCCCGCAACCGCGGCCCTCACCGTCGCTGTGCCCGGCACCCGCGATCAGCACACCACTACCGACAGCAGCGGCGTCGCCGTCATCCGCCTGAATCCGGGTCCCGGCCTAGACTCGCTGCGCATCGAGGCCGACGACCACCACGGCAATCGCGTCACCGCAACCGCGCCGCTGGAGACCCGCTCCGGCGACGACCAGATTCTGCTGCGCACCAGCCGCGCCGTGCTCAAGGCCGGCGACCGCCTGCAGCTCACCGTCCTCTCCACTCGCGCCCAAGGCACCGCCTATGTGGACGTCGTCAGGAACGGCCAGACCATTCTCACCCGCGACCTCGATCTGGCCCATGGCCATGCAGACCTCGACCTGCCAATTACCCCCGACATGGCCGGCACGCTCGACATCGACGCCTACCTCTTTGGCCGGAACGCGCAGCCCGTCGCCGACCATCGCCTGGTCTTCGTTCATCCCGCCGACGAACTGAAGATCGAGACCACCACCGACGCCGCCCTGTACAAGCCCGGCTCCGACGCGCGCATCAGCTTCCACGTCACCAACGCCAGCGGTCAGGGCGTCAGCGCCGCGCTCGGCCTGCAGATCGTCGACGAAGCCGTCTTCGCGCTGGCCGAGAAGAAGCCCGGCTTCGCCAAGGTCTTCTTCTATCTGGAGCAGGAGGCGATGAAGCCGCGCTATGAGATCCACTCCCTCACTATGTCCAACGTCATCGAACCAGCGGCTGCGGACGATGAAGGCCATCAGGACCTCGCGGCCCGAGCGCTCTTCTCCGCCACCGAGATGACCAATCCCGCTAAGTTCGACACTCGTTTCGGCGCCAGCCTGCCGCGGGACAAGTTCGCCGATTACATGCAGCGCTACCGCACCGCACTGATGAACCAGGTCCGCGCACACGCCGCCGAGATCGATCGCGAGATCGAGGCGCATCGTTCCGAAGGTGTCTTCGACAGTCTCATTGTGCGCGACGCCTGGGGCAATCCTCTGCGTCTTGAGCCAACTGGAGGGGATAACGGCAGCAACTGGCGCTATTACGCCGTGTGCAGCGCCGGCCGGGACCGGAGATTCTACACCGCCGACGACCTCACCTTTCTCTATCGTGTGGGAGACTTCGGCATCGGCGGTATCCAGGGGACTGTCACCGATTCGGCCGGGGCTGTCATTGCCAAGGCGCAGGTTATTGCCACAAATACCGACACGGGGGTTGCGACCAAAGTCGTGACGACCAGCCAGGGGCTCTATTCCATCGCCCCACTGCCGGTCGGCACATACAACGTTGAGATCGTCGCCAAGGGATTCCAACGCCTGCTGCAGGAGAACGTCGACGTCGACAACGCCTCGATGTTCGGGTTGAATCTGAAGCTCACTGTCGGCGGGGAGAGCACCACCATCACCATCACGGACGCGCCGCCGTACATGAACACCACCGACGCCATGCTGGGTGGAGTCATCGAGAACGATCTTTATTCCACGCTGCCGCTCAGCATGAACGGCGGCCCGCGCGATCCCACCGCCTTCCAGTACCTCATGCCCGGCGTGCAAGCGAACGCCGCGGCTTCGGGCATCTACGCTGGCACCGGCCAGACCAACCTCAACGCCAACTACGTCGAGGGCGTGCCTGTTGCCGCACCAAAGGCCAGAGGCATGGCCGTCACGAACGGCGCGTCGGTGGACGCGGTCAACCAGTTCTCCGCTCAAGGTGCTGCGCCGCACGTGCGCTCTTACTTCCCTGAAGCCCTCTACATCAACCCCGAGATCGTCACCGACGGCAAGGGCAACGCCACCATCACCATCCCCGTCGCCGACTCCATCACCACCTGGCGCATGGCCATGCTGGCCTCCACTCAGTCCGGCGCGCTCGGCTCCGGTACATCCAGCCTCAAGGTCTTTCAGGACTTCTTCGTCGACCTCGATCTGCCGGTCACGCTCACCCAGGGCGACCGCGTCTCCATCCCCGTCGCCGTCTACAACTATTCCGGCAAACCCGGCAACGTCAGCGTCACGCTGCAACCGGACCCCGACGCCTGGTATGCACTCGAGGGCGACCTCGCGCAGAAATCAGTCTCAGTTGAATCCGGTGGCGTCGGCGGCACGCAGTTCACCATCAGCGCCAATCGCATCGGCAAGTTCAAGCTCACCCTCACCGCGCAGATGAACGGCGCCGGCAAGGTCCGCAGAGACATCGTCGTGCGCGAGATTGAGGTCATTCCGAACGGCCGTGAGCAGGACCTCGTCTTCAACGGCAGCCTGCAAAGCGCCAACGGAAACCCAGACAACTCCCTCCAGCACGATCTTCAGTTCCCCGCAGCCGCCATCCCCGAATCCACCAGCATCCTGGTGCGTCTCTATCCCGGCCCGCTCAGCCAGGTCATTGAAGGCATGGACAGCATCCTGCGCATGCCCGGCGGCTGCTTCGAGCAGACCTCCTCCAGCACTTACCCCAACGTACTCGCGCTCGACTACATGAAGCGCACCAACAAGCTGACGCCAGAGGTGCATACCAAAGCCGAGGGATACATCGCTAATGGCTACCAGCGCCTGGTCACTTTTGAGGTGCCCGGAGGCGGCTTCTCCTGGTTCGGCCAGGCCCCCGCCAACAAGATCCTCACCGCCTACGGTTTGATGGAG